>Ga0310786_10004791_pt1 | contig 18662 bp, 27 predicted proteins | sample AusTroGonzalo_MG_FD_203881 | JGI IMG/M metagenome (GOLD analysis project Ga0310786, IMG submission 203881) | Bovine rumen microbial communities from tropical cattle in Woodstock, Queensland, Australia - Gonzalo_03 (v2) (version 2) | ecosystem: Host-associated > Mammals > Digestive system >... | reverse complement strand
GATAAGTTTTTAAACGACTATAGATCGCTTCTATACTACATTTCAATTCATCTGCAATTTGTTTTGGACTAAGGCCATCTTCCCACAGTTCGTAAACCTGTTTTATATCAATGTCATAAATACTACCACCTTCTCCACCTGTAGTCATATTATATCCATTGTTAAAACTATCATATAATTTTATGTAGTACTTCTCTAAGTCGTCTAAATCTTTATTTCTAACGTCTTTGGCTAAGATTTCATAATAAAACTTATCTTCTCCATAAGAATTTATTGCATTATAAAGATGTCTATTGGTGTGCTTTTTAGCTTCTTGAAGATGTTGTTTCCAACGAGTCTCTACATCAAAAAGCGTTTGACCAATATAAACTTTGTCATTTATAGTGTTTTTTATAATATAAATATTTCCCATTAAAACAACTCACTTAATTGTGCAGTTTCACTTCTAACACAACCCTCCATACTTAAGTAGGAAAAAAGGTGATGCCCTGCAAGTTTTTCAGTCATATTTTTAATACCACAATCTTCTTTAAATCTCTCTCTATCTGCCTGAGATTCATCTCCGCACATAATAATAATACTATGTTTAGCACATCTACTAACAATCAATCTACAAAGTGCAGTACTTAAGTTTCCACATTCTTCTACAAGAATAATACTATCAGTAAAAGTGCGCCCTCTAAGAGTTTCTATTGGAGCAAATTCAAGTTTACCTTCATCAACCAAAGCTTGTACAGCATCCATGCTCCCCATGATGTCTCCAAGCATAGCGAACCATGGCATCGCTTTTTCATTATAGGTACCTGGAACAAGACCAAGAGAAGGATAATCCTTAACACCAATGTTTGGACGAATCAAAATCGCTTTATTATAAAGCCCCTTTTCTAGACAACTTAATGTATACGCCGCGCTCAAAAAACTTTTTCCAACTCCGTAAGAAGAGTTGAAGACTTTTAAAGTAGAAGGTGCAGTTTGTAACATATGAAAACCAAGTTCTTGGGTAACTGTTAAAGGTTTGATTTCTCCTATCCATCGACTTTTGATCGGTGTCCAACGAACTTGTTCATATTTTCCATTATGAAGATAGTATTTATCAACGATTTCTCCTTGTTCGTCAGCAATAAGTAGATATTCATTTTCATTCAAACCATCAATAGGATATTCTTTCTGATAAAATCTAGTAACTTCTTCTTCATTAGAAATTACTTTGTATCCCTTATATTCCATTAAATTTCCTCCATTAAAGCAAAATATCAATGTCTTCGATCCAGCCTGTAATCAATCCTCTATCAAGAAGTTCTTGACCTCTTACATACCAGTCGGTTTTAATATTTGCTCTAATCTCTTCTTCAGTATAACTAGTATTCTCCACATAGAACTTAGTCATACGCTCTACGGTTTCTTCGTAATCCCTAACTGCCGCAATAACTTCGGAGTAGTTACCTCCTAACTGCGCGGAGCCCTGGTGAATAATTAAATATGCGTTCTTCAATGCAAAACGTTTATGACAACTCAAGTATATAAGTGTCGCCGCAGAAGCAACCATACCAACCGCGATTCCCCATACTGGAGTCTTTGAAAGTCTAATAACCGAAACAACCGATTCTTCAATATCAAGGCTGCCGCCAGGACAGAAGAAGAAAATTTTGATGGGTTTACGTTCCTCAACTGGCGTATCCTTATCTTCGCGATTCCATCTAACAATTTTAGATACTACATCCAATGTGTCTCCATCGATCTCATCCAACAACCAAATAGTTCGGTTATTAAAATCATCATAGAACTGTTCAATTGATGGAGATGGAAGGTTTCCAGTCTGAAGTTCATCAATAAGGTTCTGGAGCGGAATACCTTGCGCCGCACCATAAGTCATGTTGGGGTTTTTCATAGCGTGTACCTCACATTCTTTATTTGGAGTTAGATTACTCCTATATTTAAGTAGATTTTTCTACTATGTACTCTAAAAAAAGGACTATATGACATATAGCCACATAGTCCCCCGCTATTAGAACAGCATAAAAAGATCATCGAAGATGGTGGTCAAAGGATTACGCACATCTGTAGCTGAGAGAGTACAATGGAAAGTTTTGTAGTCCTTCAAAAAAGCATCAAGTTTTTCTTGATATTGCTTTTGTGCTTCGTGGACTGCCTTTAATGCATCCTCAACTTCCTTCGCGCGCTCCTTACGCTTTTCACGAAGTTCCTTCTCGCGCGCGTCCTTCTCTTCCATTTCGGTCAGGTACTTGTCCTCGGCCGCAACGCAAGCCTCTTCTGAATCAAAAACCTTTTTAAGTAAATCTGAATAATAACGCATAATAAACCCTCCTGTTGGTTTATAATATATTCTCTGGCATCCTGTTGCCAAAGTTAGCGTAATAAAAAAGACGGTTTTAAAGGATGACCGAAAACCTTTTAAGTGACTAAGTGGAAGACTACGGCTGTCGCTAATGTCGGTCTTTCTATAAATCCGGTATTCATTATGGAGAGGTACCTTTGCGGCGTAGACCACTAATGCAAAGGATTCATGCTGCGTACACCTACTACTCCGCCCACACTTAGTTATTTTGAAGGTGGCATAATTTTTAAGTCGTATGTCGAGGACTATCATAAACCGCTCCTGTCCCTTCTTTACACGGTTTACTTCACACTTGTTTCGCTCGGCGACATTCTGTCGAGGTTGCCCTACTCATGGGAATTGGTTGGTAGTGTTCACCATTTTGTTGGAGTGAAGTGAGTTCTCTCTCACTTTCTATAATTATTATACTAAAAATTCGAAAACTTTTCAAATTTTCAAGTGGCTGAGACGATAGGGGTCGAACCTATAACTACTGGGTCAAAGCCAGTCGTGTTGCCGCTACACCACATCCCAATATGTGGCAGGAGTTGTAGGAATCGAACCCACATCAACGGTTTTGGAGACCGCAGTTTTCCCATTAAACTAAACTCCCATTTCTTTTCTCTACTCTTTATGTATATATTATACCTAAATTTCGAGAAAATTTCAAATCTTCTTATTCCTCTACCACTTCAATATGGGCCACCTTTCCTGGAAATAAATAGTTCAAGTTTCCAGTATCCCTAACCCTTTGCGGCACTGCATCGAGATCAACTATAAACTCTAGTACATCACGATTATCCGCGCCGACTCGATGGTTTTCTAAGGTGTGTCTATCTTGTTTATTATCTCCAAGAATGACTTTTATGACTTGGCCGCTCTCTAAGTAGACGTCTAGCTTGGTGCCGATTTTCTTTGCCCAGTAACTACCCATCGCAACACAATATCGATCGCCAACCATTCGTATTCCATAATCACCAGTATATGCTTCCTGTTGGAGCTTATATTGCGGCGAGTCGACCCGAGTTATGTTTTGATAGTTCTCATACGACTTAAATGTTCTTTGTCCGAAGAATGGATCTGGTAGAGGTGTAGGCGAAGGAGTTGGGGTAGGAGTTGGTGTTGGCGTAGATGTTGGTGTGAAAGTGGGCTTATTGGTCGGTGTTGGAGTTATAATCTCTAACTTTTTTAATTCCACAACCGGTACTGGAGATTTTTGTCCAAATGCGAAGCATAAAATGCAACAACTAAAGAAAGCAAAAATCAAAACCAGCAGAAACTCATATCTATTATTTTTTCGTAAAATAGTATCTACCTCCAATTAATAAATAGCGCCTTCATACACTGGAGGCGCTATCGAATGCTCCTTCTACTCATGGTAGATGAGCTCATTTTTGTCCATCTTAATGGTACGAAGATGGTACGCACGATGTCTTCACGCATCACTCGCTTGCGGTAGATAAACACTAAGCCCTTACCTACTAGGCAAACATTTGCAAGGGACCAGACCCAACACCTGGTCGAAAACTACTGCCGGCATAGTTGAGAGATTCTTCGATGGGTTTTTGTTGCTCTCTGCTCTTGCGACGTTCCGCGGTGTACTAGCACTTACCCGAACGTGCTCACTCTTGTTGCTAGCCGAGTGAGGATTTGGCTGTTCCGCTATAACCCCGGGAACCATTTAAAGAGGGAGGTCTTTTTTCTCTACCAAAATTTTATTGGTCTCCCGCACGGGAGTCGAACCCGCGCAGTTGATTAAATTGGTCCCAATGATGGGATTTGAACCCATAGTTTTACCCGTCTTAAGCGGGTTGTGTCTGCCGTTGCACCACATTGGGTTAATTTTTTCGATTTTTACTTTTATAAGTATCTGTAAAATAATGACAATTAGGGCATCTTATTTCTAGATTCTCAAGAGAATTATTGTTTTTATTGCCATCAATATGATGAAGCTCTAATGGTATAGGTTGTCCTAACCACTCAGTATTACCGCAACAACAGCATTTCTTTTCAAAATATCCTTCAGCAAAAAGTCTGTTTCTTAATTTGAAAGAACTAATATTTTGTTCATTATTCAAATATTTTTCTATTGGGGTTTTAAACTTACCTACATTTTTTGTATGACTTCGCCCCTTAAAATGTGAAGTATCAAAACCATATTCTTCACACATTTGTTTAACAGCCTTTATACATGAACCACCATTTGGATTATATCCAATTTTAATTGCTAACTCTCTAAAGGACTCACTCTCAGCACACATTGCTGACAATTCTTCTTTCTTGTAATTTTCATACTTTTTCATACTATTACCTCTTATAGATTTTCTATAATTATAAGTAGAAAATAGGCAGATACAATATAAAAATTTGAGTAGAAATATGCCAATTCTGGTACCGGGAGATTTATCGATTCATATTTAAGTTGGTACCCTAGGTGGGATTTGAACCCACAAAAAGACCTTGGTCCTTAGCCAAGCGCATATGCCGATTCTGCTACAAGGGTATATAAAAAGTAAAGAAACGCTGAGGTTATTGACGTCTTTTCATAGCATCCAGTACCGTTGGAGATACTTACCACACTCCCGATTAAGGAGTAGCTATGATAGCCACTAGTTTTGAGAAAACTAGCAAACACTTACCTAGACTGTTATAAACTTCCGTTCTCCACATTCTTCCTTGCGGGATTCACAGCTTGCAGACTGTTAGAGTTGCAGTTACTTGTACTTGTTTCTTAGCTTCACTTGCGGTTCCACTAAGCCACCATATTGCAGATGGATAAGGCTATTTTCCGAGCCTAGGTGAGCACCACTTTTGCAGTTAATATTTGCTTCGAATAACTGGATTCGAACCAGCGTCCTATTGCTTAATAAGGCAATCGCTCCACCACTGAGCTATATTCAACGGATCCTCTCAATGAACTACGAGGGTGCTCTTAGGACATCCATACCTTTTGGGTACATTCCATCCTTCGTAATCCTGCTTGTCTTGTGTCGACTTACTATTTTAACTTCCACACTTCCTTTCGGAATTCATATCTATTAAAACTTACATCAGCATTTGCTCCATCCCTGGAACTCACACCAAATAACTACTTAACCATTACATTCATTTCTGAAGTAGAAGCACCTGTCTCTGTACTCCGACTGTTCATATTCTCCACGGCGCTTTAGATATCCGCTCTCGAACTTAGAACAATTCTAGGTCTTTCAGTAGGTTTTCCGACGAACACTTCCGAAGAAATGTCGCAGAGTGCAAGGAATACATACTCTGCTTTATCCCTATTACTAGGTTTATCTAACGACCCGAAACCAGCCGATTTAAGTTTTCAAAGTTCAGTTTCATTTTACAGTTAATATTATAACTGAATTTTCAAAGAAAGTCAAATTTTCTGGTGCGCCCTCTAGGATTCGAACCTAGGACGTGCCGGATATAAGCCGGCGGCTCTACCACTGAGCTAAGGGGGCATAAGTGGTGGTTTAGGTTTACCTCCGCGACGACACCACCAAACTGGAGGAAAGGGGGTAAGGGTTTCACACGCGGCTATGCTTATCCCTTCACGCATCAAGTGCGCTAATTCAGGTTTGAGTAGGAGCTTAACCTGATGAATATCTCCGAAACCCACAGTCCGCTTTCATGGGCCTGGCCACCCCAGTGAGAGTTGAACTCAACGTCTGTGCCTTGAAAGGGCACCGGCTTTACCGTTTGCCTATGGGGCGATAATGAAGTGATGGTGGTACCACCCTAAGCGCCCATCACAATTGCGCTAGAATTTAATTCGGCCAGTAAATTCCGTAATCTGGGCTGTTTCTTGTCCAAACTAGCAAACTCACGCGCATTTCGAACGCGACCGCTTACGTTTTACTGGTGAGGAGGGTAGTAAGCACTATACCAAAGCAGGGTAACCCCTGTGGCGACTCCGACGGGTCTCGATCCCGCGACCTCCAGCGTGACAGGCTGGCGTTCTCCCAACTGAACTACGAAGCCATAAATGGCGGGAAAGGAGAATTACGATATCTCGACATCGCGTTTACTTTACCACATTAGTTTCCTATTGTGGTCTGGACTTTCTCTTTTTCCCTTTGGGAAATCTCGTGTAAAGTCTCTACACATAGAGCAAAATCGCTGGACAAATTTACACCTTTCTTTTGACCATTTTTTGGTAAAGAGTAACGAATGGTTATTCCGCTTATATCACCGGTGTTTTCAACTAAGAATACTTCTTTGGTATTAATGTCATAACACATAAATATATCAACCTCTTGAATAGAATACTTATGTTTTTCGCCATTTGTGCGATGAACAGTCGAAGACACTAAATCAAACTTAGTCTTTTCACCGTCATAGCGAGTTGAAGATTTTACTTGTACCTTTAAAGGTACCCCATCTACAATAATTATGTAGTCTGCTGGTTCGTTGTCACCAAATTGTATATAAACAGGTATTCCCATTTCTACCAATTTAGCCAAAACGTAAGCTTCTCCAACATTACCTATTCGTTTTGTGTCCATGCTTAACTCCTTGCTCGGGATTAGCATATCCTAAGACTTAGCTTTCCCCGAATTAGCGAGATTTTCACTCATAGGTTGCCCTATGAGGCTGCTAACATTTAACAGACGCGCGCTCTGCCTCTGAGCTACTCTCCCATTTCTTTTCTCATTTTGTATATATATTATACTCGATTTTTCTAAACTTTTCAAATTTTAACTTTGGTACCCCCGTAGGGACTCCAACCCTAATTCTCGGTTTAGAAGACCGATGTCCTGTGCGGTTGAACGACGGAGGCATATTACCACCACATAAAGGGTGAAATCAACTTCCAAATGTCGTGGACCTCGCATCTCATCTCTTCGTAGTCATCATCAATGATGACTAGACCGCGCATGAACTCAAGACGCTGAATTAAATATTTGATTAACTCTTCTTGAGTCCATTCTTTACCTTTATAAGTAAACTTACGATAAGATAAATCTACAATTTTGCCAGCATCTTTCAAATATACTGGAAGGTGCTGCCGCAACCACTCATAGAATGAGAAGTCGAGATCCCAACAATCGCGCCTTATTCTTCTTTTTTGAATGGTCTTCTTCTTCATAAATCCTTAATCCTAATACATAAATAAATAGATAATTCCCAACACAATAAACAAAAGAGCCACAAGAACCAAAGGAATCCAAAGTGGGGCAAGTACCCAAACCCAAGGCCAATCAATCACACCACAAAGTTTGAGGATAAGAAAAATAAAAAACAAAATATCCACAAAACTAATTTGGAAAATTGGAGGTGATTTCTTTTCTTTATCTTCCATATTATTTTCCTTTCCATTCTCTATAAGTAATCGGGCGACCGTCCATAAGCAGAGTTTCATACCAAGCGTTAGTTTCGAGATCATAGGTATAATGATCATGCATTGGATAGTCTATTTCATAATAACGATTTTCATCATAATCAAAATTATAATATCTTGGCATAATCTCTCTCCTTTCTTTTCCTATAAATATTATAGCTAAAATTTATCAAAAAGTCAAAAATTGGTCGCTCGTCGAGGAGTTGAACCTCATCAGGAACGGGTATGAGCCGAACTGCCGCGCCGGCGGCCGAGCGATAAGTGGTTGCGGTGGAGGGACTCGAACCCTCGACCTCCGGGGCATGAACCCGTCAAGCTGCCACTGCTCCACACCGCGATATATGTGTGCGGCCCAACCCGCACTGGCAAGGTATATCCTTGGAGTTCCGCTTGCTCAACTTATAAAGCGCAGACATAGCGTGGGTGGACCCGCAGGCCCAATGCGCTTGGCGCAGCCGACACGACTCGAACGTGCACTACCTTTACAGGTAGGAAAGCTTAGCAGGCTTTTGAGATACCATTACTCCACGGCTGCATTTCAAGCAGCCCACCCTTAAGTCAATAGTTAAGATATCATCACTAAAGACAGGTGCTACGAGTAATTTTACAAGCGCCCGTTGCTGCCACATCGCTTGATGGCGCTCGCCCTCGGACTCGAACCGAGACACCGCTCATCACGACTACTAGTGGTTTTCAAGACCACTTCCTTACCAATTAGGATTAAGCGAGCATTTACTTTGGCTGGGACACCAGGATTTGAACCTAGACTCGCCGCTCCAGAGGCGGAAGTACTGCCGTTATACTATATCCCAATATTTGGTACTCCGAAGGGGACTCGAACCCCCGACTTACTGATTAAAGGTCAGTTACTCTAGCCAACTGAGTTATCGGAGCATATAACTAAGCGACAGATTGTCACCTAATAAGGTGAGGGTTGGGGTGACCAACCCCTTAAGCATACCCTTAAATACTGAAGGTTCCTCCATAACCAGAAGGTCACCAACAACTCCAGACTGGTGCTATCGCGTCACGTCCTGCGCCGGATTTTTGGTCGAGGTATCCGGAACATACCCCAATGGTAGGAATAGTCAGACTTGAACTGACGACCTCGCGCTTATCAGGCGCGCGCTCTAGACCTACTGAGCTATACTCCTATATTTGGTGGGAAGGGTGGGATTCGAACCCACGAAGTCGAAGACACCGATTTTACAGACCGTTTGCTTTAACCACTTGCATACCCGCCCATATAAGCGAGGCGACATATAATTTGCTCTGGATTGGCCCGTGTCTCGGGTGCCGCCATTTATTTATATATTAAAGCCTTTCGCAAACTTCTCCACAGAGAATCGTCTTTCATCGACAGCCCGCGGGCCTCGAAGGGCATTTCTTTTCCGTTTCTTTATGTATATATTATACTTTAATTTCCAAAAAACTTCAAATTTTATTTGCTGATTCTGTCTGCGATACAACTTGAAACGAAAGCCTCTGGCTTAACTTCACAATCATAACCGCACGCATTGATCCAACCAACAAGCATTGGAATTAGTTCTTTAGTTTTACCTTTGTCACTCCAACCAGCATCGACATGAATTGAGATCAAACAACTATTTCTCAATTCAGTATACTCATCTTGCTCCAAAAGTTCTACTAGGTTATTGGTAAGTTCAAGACTACGTTGAGTCTCTTCAGTTAACTTGGCGCGGACGTCATCAATTCTTTTGATGAAATCGGTTTCGTGGAAGTAGATACCTCCATGGCCCGCGCAAGTAACAGCAATAACTGATACAATTTTTGTTCTGTCGTGATTTTGAGAGTCAGTTCCTATTGTAATCTGAAGAGGTATATCATACATCTTCATTCTCTCAAAATAATGTTGAATTTTACGAGGAATCTCTTCAAGTTTGAGGTCTCCGTAAGTTATACTATGAAACATTTTCCTCTACCTTCTTTCGTACTAATGGTGGAACCAATGGGCCTCGAACCCACGACCTCCTGCTTGCAAGGCAGGCGCTCTCCCAAACTGAGCTATGGCCCCAAATATCGTAAGTTCTTTTATCTTCTACTTACAAAAGAAGGGCTTATTTTCAAGTGCCACTCGCCCATTAACGTAGCTGGTCACGATTGGTGCGGAAGAGGGGATTCGAACCCCTAACACCTAGTTCCTAGGACTAGTGTCTCTGCCGTTGGACTACTGCCGCATAAATGGTGCCTAGTGTTGGTTTTGATCCAACCTCAGCGGTTCTTCAGACCGTCGCAATCACCAGATTTGCTAACTAGGCATTTTGGTGCCCGCACAAGGGTTCGAACCTTGGACCTACTGCTTGTAAGGCAGTCGCTCATCCCAGCTGAGCTATACGGGCATAAATGGTCGGAGCGGCGAGATTCGAACTCGCGGCCTCCTGCTCCCAAGGCAGGCCGTCTACCACTGGCTTACGCCCCGATAATGGTACTCCCGGCGGGATTTAAACCCACATTAGTCGGTTCGTAGCCGAGTGGTCTATTCGTTAGCCTACGGGAGTATAAGTTCGATTTTAACCCCAAATCGAGAACGGCTAGATCGGAATTCGTTTGTACAGCTTTTCCCGTGGTGACTCCTGGGGGATTTGAACCCACTCGTTTCCAGATTGAGAGTCTGGCGTACTAGGCCGACTATACGAAGGAGCCATTTAAATGGAGTGGATAACGAGGCTTGAACTCGCGACTTTCACCTTGGCAAGGTGACGCTCTACCAACTGAGCTATATCCACATAGATGCGGTTAAAGTACGCTCAACAAATCACGTGTTCTTTGCATCTTTACTTTAACCTAGACTTTGGGACAGCTATCCCTAGGCTGTCTTACGACCAATGATTCCGCACTCCAGGGGGATCAATAACTCGAAGTGTAAATCACGCTCCTCTTCTGCGCCAGACTTTTCGCTACAAGGTGTCTGGATTCCTGTCACTCTTCTGTTTACGCCTCGGTGGTGACTACCGTTGGAGGCTCGTCTGGGATTTGAACCCAGGACATCTCGCTTACAAGGCGAGCGCAATAGACCGCTATGCTAACGAGCCATTTGGTTGCTCAAGTGGACAGCTATCCTAACGGCCTTGAGCAAGCCGCTGCTTTATGTCTTAGAGGTAAAGCAATAACTACCCTATCAACTCCGCGGATAAGACGTTTGTATCTTCGCGCTACCCAGTGATACAAGACTGTTTTGGATTTGCAGTAACGTGGCCTTTGTCCTTGCTTTGTATAACACGGAATCCCCTCCGCCTCCCCGTAGCTGACACCCAGGAAGTTGGTGTACCCTGTCATGCCTGGGCCAGGCGTTGGAGCACCATATGGGAGTCGAACCCACGCTCTCTGCTTGGAAGGCAGACGTACTAGCCATTATACTAATGGTGCATAAATTTACCTAGCGTTTCAAATGTGTTTTAGGTCGATTGTGCCTCGAAGAGGGCTGGTTAGAATCGAGCTTCGATATTTTGACAGTTTACCAATCACGCATAGTCTTATTCACATTAAAGGCTTTAGGATTCACCATATGTAGCTGGATTCACGCTTCCTATCCTCTACTCATATGGGATGTTTACTATTTTTTATACCGCCAGCACACATCAAGCGGTTGGTGGGAACGAAGGGAATTGAACCCTTACTAACAGAGCCACAATCTGCCGTGCGAGCCATTACACCACGAACCCCATAAATGGAGCGCCCTGGAGGAGTCGAACCTACCTTTCAATAGTTTTGCAGACTATGCCGCCGACCGCAACGGAAAGGACGCATATAGTGGTACCCGATCGGGGACTTGAACCCCGAGGAATGACGCTGTTCTTGAGACAACCGCATCTGCCAATTCTGCTAATCGGGCATTGGTGGAGATGTTGGGAGTCGAACCCAAGTCCGAAACGTTCTCTTTGGTTTTATCGCCCCGTCGAAACCATTCCATCCCCAAATAAAAAGAGGAAATTCTTTTGTGCGCCTTTCCTCTTTTTCTATAAATAGTATATATGAATTTGAAAAACTTTTCAAATTTTCTGCCTATCTTTAAAAAAGAGTTCAATGAACTTGTCATCACTATAGTTCGGAAGTGTCCCAACCCAACCATAGAAGTCCTCTGAAAGGCCTCGGAATACATTATCAAATCTTCTACCACAAGAAATTCTCTTATCGGCCATAAACTGATCGTTAAGAACTTCGATCATGCGCGGCTCTTCACCCTGAAGGCGCTCACGCAATTCGTCCATAATTCTTGCAAATACTTCCTTCTCAACTTCTTCATTAAAGATAAAGTATTTCTTACCCTCTAAACCACTACAGAATAAGCAGTGGTCAGAATCTTTCATGAAACCGCAGAAGAAACTACTCTTCAAATTTGAAGACTTGTATGCAAACCCGCAATCCTCTAAATTGTCACAGAACATAATATTTTCACACCATGTTGCGCGTGAGCTATTCGCTACTTGCTCAGACATGGAAATATTCTCACTTTCAACTACCAATTCAGATCCACTAACATATTCGCTTCCAACAACATCGTTGGAATCATCTACATTACTACTTCTAAATACATGGTTACTATTACTTATATCAGAAGAAAATCTTACATTAAAACTATCAGAAACATATCTTGATTCCATAATTGCCTTACTATTCTCAATATGCTTGCTATTCCAAACATTTTCAGAATCTGTAAGACTAAGAACCTCACAGAACTTTTGCTTTTCTTCACTATCAAATATAAAGTATTTTTTCAGAAAATACAAATTTTCAAGTCCAATATCTTCTGCATCAATAACTTCTATGAGGGCCGCGCCATCTAAGCCATTCTCTTCAATAAACTTCACAAATGACTCCTGTGCGTCATATTTCTTTAATAAATCCAATGTAACTTTCATTTCTCAAACGGAATACGCTCTACGTTTCCATCTTCCTCCTTATAGGTATATGGGAACTTCTGCTCGTTCATAATGTATTCCATTCTCTTATTCAGCAATCCAATAAACGCTTTAGTTGTTTCATTGAAATCAAAATAAGCCACAACATACTTTGACTTCTTGCCGACTAATTCCGCGCCCAATCTATCTCTAGCATATCTCAAATATTCAGGATAAGTCAAATTTAGAAGTCGCGCTATAAATACATCATAACTACCATTTGTTCCAGTAGGAAAGAGAAACTTTTCAAAGTTCATACGAATAACATACTTGTTCGTATAAAGTGGACTCGTATCCAGATAGAAATACTTTTCCATTAAACTTCAATCTCCTTCCATAAATTTCTGATTTCTTTTACCTCATCTTCATTCAGCTCACAGAGCGGGCCCCAGTCGCCGCATCTAAACATTGAGCTGTCGAATTCTGGTAATGGTCTATTAAAACGAATTATATTCTCTTCATTTATAACTTCATAATCTTTTTTAACATACTTCTTGACAGTAGCTGGGCTAAATCCTGTTGCTCTAGCCACCGCCGCATAGGTTTTAAGCTCGGCGTACAAACGATTTATATTTTTTACATCTTCATTAGTAATAACTCGCATGATTCTTCTCCTCACTTTCTACCTATAGTATATCATAGATCCATCAAAAAATCAAATTTTCACCTATATATACAAAGCGCGCCCTAGAATTTTCTAAGACGCGCCTTTGGTCAGTTGGAGTTGGACCTTTATTACTCTTCTTCTTCTATTTCTCCCGCTTCTAATTTCTTTTCATACTGAACGGTGGATAGACGAAGTAGGGCGCCTAAGAAAGTATCAATTGCAACAATGGTACCGACAACCTGTTCTCCATACGGAAGATTCCAGATCCCGGCAAGTGCAAAGTAAAGTGTACCAAGCGCAGGCAATACAATCTGCGCAATATATTTCAAAATGTCATAAACTTTGTTACTCATGGCGATAACCTCCATTTTCCTTTCTCATTTTTAAGTAACAAAACCCAAAGTCCAGTCTAAAAATTTGCAACTTTCCGGAAATTTTGGTATAATAATAATGAAAAAAGAAAAGGAGAATTAGTATCTAAATGGAAAGATATAAATCAGATGATTTGGTTAATACTGCGGTCATTAACCTATTTACTTTAGGTAAAGAGACCAATGAACTAAATATCTTTAACTTCAATAGAAAAGATCCAAGACACCTAGCTTTGGTTCACATCGCAACACTAGTAAGAGATATTGCTGGTTATAGCGTTGGAATCCACGGCTCTTTTATTGATCTAATTTGGATTAAGTGGAAGTTCAGAAAACTTAAAGGCATCAAGAAAACTAAAAAGGCCACGGTTGACGCAGAGGAAGTAGTTAAGCACATCGAAGATGCATACAATGCGCCCAATGCTTTCGCCAGAATCTATCGTGACTATTATAGTTTTAATGATAGATAAACAAAAGGAAGGTGCAAACCTATGACAGCCAATGAAATTATTGAAGCACTTGAAAACGAAAAGAGAAACATTAGCGCAGAAAAGACAGAAACACTAAAAGCCTTTGACTATGCAATCTTAAGTGTAAGAGCGGTTCATGAAATGTATTTGACTGGGGAGAAAGATTTAGATGATTGACTTGATAATTCCGACATACAAAGCGCGGGAGACATTACCGGCCGCGCTAGATTCATTGGTCGCGCAGACCAAGAAATTATTTATTGTAACAATTGTACAGGATTGTGACGGAGAAGATTATTCAGATATTATTGAAGAGTATAAACGAAGAGGACTAAAGATTCGACTTCTTCAAATGGAGAAAAATAGCGGTCCTGGCTTGGCGCGTCAGTATGGAATGGACAAAGATACGATGTGCAAGTATTTTATGTTTATGGATTCAGATGATATTCTCAATCCGCGCGCGATTGAAGCACTTAGCCGTGAAGCTGAATTAAATAATGCGGACCTCGTATTCTCGGACTTTATCGTAAACCGAAATGCAATGCCTGCATTTGTAATGGATGTGGAAAAGACACCTTGTACTTGGTGTCACGGTAAGATATACAAAGCCGAATACCTGAGAAAGAATAATATTCGATTCCATAATGAATTACGCCTGAATGAGGATTCATACTTCAATCTAGTCGCCGCAAACTGTACAACTAAGAAATTCCGTATCCATGAAATCACATATATCTGGCAGCAGAATAAGAACTCGCTCACAAATGCGAATGGTGAGCTTGCGTTCTTCATTAAGAGTTGGGCAGATTATCTGCGTAGTCAGATTGATGGATTGATTAGTATTACAGAAAAAGTTGAGAATCTTGATCCTGGTCTAACAGCCGCGACGTTCATTAATATGTATTCCCATCACATGAAGGCTTTATCTTCTGTAGTAGACAAGGAAGTAAATCCCGACGACTATATTTTAGTTGAGAAAGAACTAAAGAAACTAAAACAAAATGAAAAGATAATGGGTATGTTAAAGACCAAACAATTTTGGGACTATATTGCCCACCAGCTCAAAGGTAGTGAAATGTTCGGAGAGAATCTGGTATTCTATCGAATGAGATTCTGTGATTGGTTGAAGATGTATATTACGGAGGAAATTGGATGATTTACGTTGTCAATGGATTTCCTGGATCTGGAAAGACTTTATTTGAAAACTATGTGTGTCAGTTTATGAGTCCCGGTTGTGGAAGTATCTTATCCACTATTGATCCTGTAAAGAAAATTGCAACTATATGTGGATGGAATGGAGAGAAAACTCCTGAGAGTAGAAAATTTCTTTCAGACCTAAAGAATATATTGACAGAGTTTAATGGATATCCTAGAGAAAGGATTCTAAAAGAAGTTGATACTTTCTGTTGGGAGAATGGGGTTAGAGAACCGAGTACAGATAATGAAGTTGTAATCTTTATCGATTGTAGAGAGCCAAAAGAAATTAAATGGTTATGTGATAAATTAGGTGCAAAATCTGTTCTGGTTACAAGACCTGGCTCAGAGGGCGGCGGCTTCACGAATTCTTCTGATGCAAATGTTATGAGTTATGAATACGATATAGAAATACCAAATGAAGGTACAAAAAAAGAACTTATCGTAGCTGCATTGAACTTTATTAAATCCGAAGGAATTAAAAAGCGAACCGATCCGTTCTATATAGATTTATTTGACGATGTGAAATTTGGAGTATAAAAAGAGCCTAGTAGTTAATCTACTAGGCTTTATCTTTATTCTTCTAATCCATGTTCTGAAGAATCTATTTCCCATTTACAAATCTCTTTGTATAGGAGGGCCGCATAGCTATTTCCATGGAAGACTTCTGTATAGATGCGGAATGTGTTGTCTGCGGTTTTTCGTTCATAAAGTGGAATCTTTTTTTCTTGGTTATATTTGTAGTAGATGTTTTTAATTGTGTTTCGACACTGTTGCATCGAAATTTCTTCAAGACCTCCCATCTTAACGAGAACTTGGTTTAGGGTTTCTTTTATTTCCTGAATATCCCTAAACTGTTGCTCATTTTCTTCTTGGAGTTCTTTAGTATTACGCGCAAACAACCCTTTGATAAAGGCGCGGCCGCCCTTAGAGCAAAGAGTTATGAGGGTAATAAGTGATAAAATGCATCCAAGAACGGATGCTATATCTTTCACAATATCCATCTCAGGCCTCCAGATCCATATTTCTCTACCTTTAAGTAGGAAACTTGGAAGGCCTATCGAAGATTTTGATGCGCGCGCCAGACTTCGTCATTGTGGAATTTTGAGCGCGCCAAAAATTTGGGATTGAAAAGATCTTCGACGGTATGAAGATTTTGAATTTCCCAATAAGGAATACAATAGAGGTCTATGCGCTGAGATAGTGCATAGCTTATTTTTAATCGATCGCGCTCTTGAGCTTTGAGGAAATCAGAACGACTTTTAAAAAATTTAGAAATGAACTCATAATGATGGTTACCTTGGACTTCCAACAACGCATTACGAGATGGGATATAAAAATCAAATCGATAATTACCGCGCCTACAATCATCAAAAATTTTCTCTTGTTGAAATATTAAATGTGCGTTATGGAGAAGATTGTATACGACTTTCTCCAATGAACTCATATTACTCATCAGGCAACACGTCCTTAAACGCTTCATTTACAATTCTTGCGGCAGTATATGTCGGATCTGATTCATCAATAAGCCGCGCACTATAGATTTCTTTTAGGATTTTATCCTTAAGTTCGATTAGAAAAACATCTTTTTCATTCATTTTTCTTCTCCTTCTTTTTCCGTAACCATAATTTCTCCATTAGAAGTATATCTAACTGTTATTCCGCCACCGTATCCTTCTTTATACACTAAATAGTTTACACCCGTTTCAGGATCAACATAAACTTGTACATTATTAGTCTTATTTCCTTTTATACCTTTTGTATCAGTAACACATCCGACAAGAAGCATACATAATATAACAAAAATAGCAAGAAATTTTCTCATTCCGTTTCACCCTCTTTTAGTGTAATATCCCATGCAAATGGAGCATTCTGGCAATCTACTTCTTTATTTTTCTTGTATAGAGGACATCCAGTGCAGTCGTCTGTTGACATACAGTAAGACTTCACTGCCATAAATGCATCCCAGATATCAATATCAATCACTTTGCTTCACCTTCTTTAACTTACTCGTAACTTGCTAGTGACTTACGCATATCAGCACTGCACATCGGGCAGAAGTTATATTGTGGAACATTCATCACTTCTTTAACCCTGACCACTTCTCCGCAATTCGTACATCTATACTTATCCTCTGTCTGCCATTCCCACTCTCCCTGTGGACGTTCTTCCGTCGGAATTTCATTAATCTTCCCACAAAGCGCCTTATTTACTTTAAAAAGTATCGCTTCTGTTTGGGTAAATGCTCTATCCTCTGGAGAAAATTCAAAGAAATCAAATATGGTTTTATGTACTAAATCAATAATCTCCTTCTTTTCTTTCTCGGTCATTCTACTTCACCTTCTTTCTTATATGGCTCTGGTAAAGGCATCCATGCAATTACTTCTTCGTCGTCAATTATTCCACAACCATGCCAAAAGTGTGCCTTGTCGTGTCCAAAAGGCTTGCCATATTTATAAATTCTTACATCGCCCCAAATAGTCGTGCATAACACTTCTTCGAAATCACGTGTGTTATGGTTTATTTTTTCTTCAGGCAACCTCTCGGTGCATGGAATCCATCTTAAATATTGAGTCCTAGGGATTCCTTCTTCCTCTTCCAATTCAATAAGAGGACATGGCTCTTTGTCATCAAATATATACACACATCCTTCTGCACAATGGCAATACAAACAATTTTCTGATTTCATCATCATTCCATATCCCTACTTTCCATTTTATGATTCCACCAATCCCTAAATTCCCCTAGGCACAAAGGACATAAGCTCATTGTCTTACCATACACTTCTATTTTTACATCATAAAGAAGAGAATAAGGATCGGGAGTATAGAAATAACCACAAAGATCACATTGTTTATCCATTACTCATCTACCTTTCTTTCCTTAATACACTTAAACTCATTGTAACAATTTTTCCATTATCAAATGGATTATCCTCAATTTTTATATCCACATACTTATTATAAATTAAATGCTCTCCAAACTCTTGTGCTAACACTGCTAGAATAGCTTGATGGTCACATTCAGGATAATAAGGAATTTTTGTTTTTAATCTAATATTTTCTTCCTTATACCTAGATTGGATAATCCTCATTTCTACTTCACCAGCATCAACCAATTTTTGTAATGAATTGATTTTTGCTTCGTAATCAGAAATCTTTACCTTATGTGTTTTATTATATAACCATTTTGTGAAATTTGCAAATTTCATTTTACTTCACCTGATCCATTGTACACTCGCGCGCGGTCTTATCGGTACGCCATGACAAAGCGCGAGGGTGCCTAATACCCGTAAACTTTCCATCCTCATCCCTCATTAACTGCATACCGCCAACCTCGAGAACTTTTCCCTTATAGCTCTGCCAATTCTGAAGGACTTCTTCTGTCAATCCGCTAACAGATCCAATCGGAACTACTTTATC
>Ga0310786_10004790_pt1 | contig 18662 bp, 11 predicted proteins | sample AusTroGonzalo_MG_FD_203881 | JGI IMG/M metagenome (GOLD analysis project Ga0310786, IMG submission 203881) | Bovine rumen microbial communities from tropical cattle in Woodstock, Queensland, Australia - Gonzalo_03 (v2) (version 2) | ecosystem: Host-associated > Mammals > Digestive system >... | reverse complement strand
TGCAGGCCGACTATACCGACACCATCGATGGCGTGCTCGACTTCGCCTATCGCGACATTCTGCTCGACGAGGTTCATGCCGGTCGCGGCATCAAGGGCAACGCGGCGCTCAAGGGTAGGGTGGAGCAGCACTTCGCCAAGTATCCCAAGGACTTCAAGCTGGTGCTGTTCCTCGACAACCACGACACCGACCGCTTCCTCTTTGACTGTCACGACGACGCAGCGCTCCTGCACGAGGCCATCGACTTTACGAAGTCGCTGCAGCGCCCGTTCTCGTTCCTCTACGGCACGGAGCAGCTGATGACCAACAACCCGACCATCTTCAATGCTGAACCCTATGCCGACCTGCGTGTCCGCAACTGCATGGACTGGACGAAGAAGTGAAAAGTGAATAGTGAAAAGTGAATAGTGAATAAGACGATGAATACGGAGACTTACAAATTAGGAGCTGAGCTGGACTCCTTCAACTACCAGCAAGTACAGGACGACATTCTGGCCATTCTGGAGAAAGGCAGCAGCGTGTTGCTCGACATGACCGACTGTCACTACATTTCCAGTACGGGCCTGCGCGTGCTGCTCTATTCCAAGAAGGTGGCAGCCGCTAAGGGGTTGGAAGTCTGCTTGAAGGGCGTGGGCGCTGAGGTGCAGGACGTCATGGATGTCACGGGTTTCAGTAATTTCTTCGACTATGCATAGAATCGACCTGTTCCCCACCCATGAGTACAAGGGGCTGAAGCTCCGTGCGGGTCGGCCCTATCCGTTCGGCGCAATGGTCGTCGGCAATATGGTCAACTTCTCGGTCTATTCGCGCTACGCCACCAGTTGTACGCTGGTGCTGTTCCACAACCACGAGGAGGAGCCGTTTGTAGAAATTCCCTTCTTCAAGGAGTTTCGCTTGGGCAATGTCTTCTCGATGATCATCTTCGACCTCGACTACGAGAACATCGAGTACGGCTTCCGCATGGACGGCCCCTTCTGCCCGGAGGAAGGCCATCGCTTCGACAAGACGAAGATACTGCTCGACCCCTACGCAAAGCTCATCGTGGGGCGCGACGTGTGGGGCAAGCAGCCCAATTGGGACAGCCTCTACCAGTATCGGGCCCGTGTGGTGTTCGACGACTTCGACTGGGAGGACGACATGCCGCTTGAGACGCCCGTCAACGACCTCATCGTCTATGAGATGCACGTGCGCAACTTCACGTGCGGCGCGGCCTCCGGCGTGAGGCATCGCGGCACGTTTGCCGGCATCGTCGAAAAGATACCCTACCTGAAGGAGCTCGGCGTGAACTGCGTCGAGCTGATGCCCATCCACGAGTTCGACGAGTTCGAGAACTACCGCCCTTCACCTGTCGACGGCCATCCGCTCTACAACCTGTGGGGCTACAGCAACGTGGGCTTCTTCGCCCCCAAGGCCGCCTACGCCTCGTCGGGACGGTTCGCCATGCAGGTCGACGAGCTGAAGAATATGGTGAAGCAGTTGCACAAGAACGGCATCGAGGTGATGCTCGACGTGGTATTCAACCACACCGCCGAGGGCAACGAGCAAGGACCCTACATCTCCTATCGCGGCATCGACAACAAGACCTACTACATGCTCACGCCCGATGGCTCGTACTTCAACTTCAGCGGTTGCGGCAACACGCTGAACTGCAACAATCCCAATGTGCGCGACATGATCGTCGAGAGTCTGCGCTACTGGGTCACCCACTACCACATCGACGGCTTCCGCTTCGACCTCGCCGCCATCCTCGGACGCGACCAGCAGGGCCATCCCATGTCGAACCCTCCGCTGTTGGAGTCGCTCGCCCACGACCCCATTCTCGGCAAGACCAAGCTCATCGCCGAAGCCTGGGACGCCGGCGGACTCTATCAGGTGGGCTCGTTCCCGTCGTGGGGACGCTGGGCCGAGTGGAATGGAAAGTTCCGCGACAGCATCCGCCGCTTCCTGAAGAGCGACGAAGGCGTGCTCGCCGACGTCAAGGAGCGCATCATCGGCTCGCCCGACCTCTACGCCTCGCAGGGGCGCGGCATCAAGGCCAGCGTCAACTTCATCACCGCGCACGACGGCTTCACGATGATGGACCTCGTGTCGTACAACGAGAAGCACAACGAGGCCAACGGCGAGGACAATCGCGACGGCGAGAACCACAACAACAGCTGGAACTGCGGTTGCGAGGGCCCCACCGACGACCCCGACATCAACGCTCTGCGCCACCGCCAGGTGAAGAACGCCATCACGCTGCTCATGGTGAGTCAGGGCATACCGATGGTGCTTTCCGGCGACGAGATGGGCAACTCGCAGCAGGGCAACAACAACGCCTACTGCCAGGATAACGAAATCGCCTGGCTCGACTGGAACGACCTGGAGCGCAACGCCGACCTCTTCCGCTACTTCAAGCGCATCATCCAGTTCCGCCGCCAGCACAAGGTGTTGCGTTACGAGGATCACCTGAGCCACAGCGACTACCGCAACCTCGGTTATCCCGATTTCTCGTGGCACGGCGTGAAGGCCTGGCAGCCCTGGGCAGGGTACAACAACCTCACCCTCGCCTTCATGCTGAACGGACAATATGCCGATAATGATGACTTCATCTACGTCGCCATGAACATGCACTGGGAGATGCACGGCTTCGAGCTGCCGCAGTTACCAGAGGGAATGGCCTGGCACGTCTTCGCCAATACCGGCATGCCGTCGCCCGACGACATCTTCGCCCCGGGCGAGGAACCCGTCATCGAGAGCCAGGGCGAGGTACTGGTAGGCCCGCGGTCCATCATCGTCCTCGTGGGGAAGAGTTGAAAAATTGAAGAATTGAAAAATTGAAGAATTGAAGTTGTGATGAGCGAACTGCATTTTCAACCCATCAAAGGAAGGGCTCGTGAGATACTCACAACCATCTTACAGACGCCCGAGGTTTCCTCGTGCAGTAAGAAGGACGTGCTGCTCCTCCGACTGGCTAGCGAGGAAATCGTCATGAATGTGACGTCATACGCCTATCCCGAAGACGCCGATGGATTCTTGGATGTGGAAATTGAAAAGGCAGACAACCGTGTCGCTATCCGCTTCAAAGACGGCGGCAAGCCTTTCAATCCCCTGAAGCATAAAAAGCCAGACACCAATCTGTCGTGGATGCAGCGCCATATTGGAGGGCTTGGCATTTATCTCGTTACCAAAAAGATGGATCACGTTGACTATGCTTACGTGGACAACCAGAATGTTTTGACAATCGAAAAACTTATAAAACAATAGTATTTAAGCACAAGATGATGAATACGATTAAGACTATCAGTATTGCAGCCGTCATGATGATTGCCGTCAGCGCACAGGCACAGAAAAGTCCTGTGGGCATTGTCAGCGTGCAGGACACGGTGAAGAGTGTACAGTTTGGCGTGATCTCGTCGGTTGCCACAGATGGTGGTCACGGACTACAGCTGTCGGGTGTTTCAAACGCCTCGGCACAGACTTTCAGCGGCTTGCAGCTGAGTAGTGTCAGCAACATTACCAACGGCATGGATCGCGGCTTGCAGCTCTCAGCAATCCTGAACGTGTCGGAAGCCATGATGGGCGGCTGGCAGTTGGGCGCCATCAACTATACCGACTCGCTGAACGGTGCGCAGATTGGTGTGTTCAACATGGCCCGCAAACGTCCGAAAGGCTGGCAGATTGGCTTGATCAATCTGTCGTACGACAGCATCGGCCATAAAATCGGACTGGTGAACGTCAACCCGATGACGAAAGTCGATCTGATGCTGTATGGCGGTTCGTCGACCAAGGCGAATATTGCCGTGCGATACCGCAACAAGAGTACATATAGTATTCTGGGTGTGGGAACGCACTTCATGGGTCTCGACTCGAAATTCTCGGGGGCTGTGTTCTACCGTTTAGGACAGTATTTCCCGTTGACGGAGAAATGGAGCCTGAGCGGCGACGTAGGCTACTACCATGTGGAGACTTTCGAGAAGAATTCAAACGATAAGCCCGAGCGCCTCTATTCGCTGCAGGCCCGTCTGAATGCTGACTATCGGTTCAACGAGAAACTCGGTGCTTTTGCCTCAGTGGGCTGGGGTCTCACGCGCTACTACGACAAGAACGAGACCTATCGTAACCGTCCGTTGGTGGAACTGGGTCTGACTTGGCGCCAGCCGCGTAACCAGCATGACACGTGGAAACGCGCCTGGGAGGATAAACGGAAGGCATTGGTGTTTAATGACTCCACGATGGCCCTACCTGCAAAGAAACGCTACTGGCAGGCTGCTGCCGAGGTGACGGGCATCAATGTGGGCGTGCAGCTGTTCGACCGCTATGCCATCAATTCCGATTTCGCACAGACCACGCTGCGTACGCTGAAGCGTAACTTCACCGACGGCATGGTGTGGGACAATGACTTCTTTATCACCAACCTGTTTGCCCATCCTTATCACGGCAATCTCTATTTCAACGCGGCCCGCACCAATGGACTCACCTTCTGGGAGTCGGCACCATACGCTTTGGGTGGCTCGCTGATGTGGGAGTTCCTCGGCGAGACGGAGCCTCCTGCCATCAACGACGTGATTGCCACATCGATGGGTGGTATGGCCATCGGTGAGATGACACACCGCCTCAGTCGCACCATCCTCGACGACCGCGACCGCGGATGGAATCGTTTCTGGCGTGAGGCAGCTGCCGCCATCGTCAACCCCATTCAGGGACTGCACCGCATTATCAGTGGCGATGCCTGGCGCGTGCGCAACGACCATTATCGCTATCACGACTTCAACAAGATCCCCGTCGATGTGTCGTTCTCCGTTGGTTGGCGCTATCTGGCCGACGACGGTGCCCTGTTCCGCGGTATCCATGCACCCTATATCAACTTGACGCTAATGTATGGCACACCGGTAGATGGTGAGAAGCATACTACGCCCTACGATTTCTTCGACTTAGAGTCGAATGCTGCATTTGGTGGTGGACAGCCGATGGTCAATCAACTTCTGATTGTAGGCCGTCTGTGGAGTACGCCTATCCTCGATAAGAAGGATATGGCGGGCGAGTTTGGTATCTACCAGCATTTCAACTATTACGATGCCAAGCCCATCGAGGACGGCTCGGAGCTCACGCCCTACCGCATCAGCGAGGCTGCTGGCTTCGGCCCGGGCTTTATCTTCTCATTGCCTCAGATCGGTGCCATCTCGAGGTTGGAACAACGTGTGTTCCTTAGCGGCATCCTGCTCGGTGGAACGAAGAGCGACTATTTCAACGTGATTGAGCGTGACTACAACATGGGCAGCGGCTTCAGCATTAAGTCGAAGACGCAGATCGACTTTGGTAAGTTCGGACGTCTGGTGCTCAATGCCAAGTATTTCCGCATCTATACTTGGAAGGGCTACGAGGACAAAGACCTGCAGGCCTACGCCGATGGCACCAAGGATCTGCACTATCTGAATGTGCAGGGCGACCGTAGCAATGCAGCCTTGTTGGTGATTAATCCTGTCATAGAGATGCACCTCGCCCGTCAGTGGTCTATCACCCTGTCAGGTGCCTACTTCTCACGCCGTACCTATTATAAGTACTACGACAAAGTGCATGCCAATACCTTCGAGACGAAGTTGGGACTGACGTGCCGGCTGTAGGTTCCTGTGGAAAAATTTGGCTGTTTCAGAAATAGTTTGTAATTTTGCCGCATGTTTTTATTAGGTTTTGGTATTGATGCCTGGATCACTATCATAACGGTGCTGGGCATGTTCAGCATTCTATTGTTTACCAAGTGGCGCAGCGACGTGGTGTTTCTCGGTGCCATCGGGGTGCTCTTCGTAACAGGTGTGCTCGATGCGAAGGAAGCTTTCTCGGGTTTCAGCAGCTCGTCGGTGATCACGGTAGGTGTGTTGTTTGTGGTGGTGGCCGGTCTGACGCATACCGGTGTGCTGCACTTTATTGTGAAGCGCATACTGGGTACGCCCAGCAGTTATTCGAAGGCCGTGACGCGGCTGATGCTGCCCGTGGCCGTGCTCAGCTCGTTTCTGAGCAATACCACGGTGGTGTCGCTCTTTGTGGGCATTGTGAGGATGTGGGCCAGAAAGCTCAATGTGTCACCCTCGAAACTGCTCATTCCCCTGAGCTATGCCTCGGGCATGGGAGGTGTGTGTACGTTGATCGGTACGCCACCGAACCTGATCATCAGCGGACTTTACGAGGAGAAGACGGGCGAGGCGATGAATATCCTGACGACGACCATTCCCGGACTCTTTTGTCTGACCATCGGTGTGTTGTCGATCATCGCCATGCGCAGGTTGCTGCCCGACCGTAAGGTGCCTGAGAGTGCCTTCGAGTCGACGGGCGAGTATACGGTGGAGTTGCGAGTGCCGTCGGACAACCCGTATATCGGCAAGACACTGGGCGAGGCGGGGCTGTATCATGTCAAGGGAGGCAGCCTGATAGAGATGTATCACTTCGACGATGTGCCGATGCCCGTCACGGAGGATGAGCCCATCATGGGTGGCGACCACCTGGTGTATGCCGGACAGATAGACGAGTTGATAGACATGTCGTGGAGCCACCAGCTGGTGAGTGCCGACCACCATGTGTTCTCTATGAGCGAACTGGACATGAGCCGCCGGTTGCGCACAGCATACGTCAACTTCGGCAGCAATCTGATAGGCAAGACTATCGGCGGCAGTACGTTTGAGAAGGACAACAACGTGATTCTGGCGGCTGTGGCCCGGCGCGGCGAACGCCTCAATGAGGCGCCGCGACAGGTGGTGCTGCAGGCTGGCGACACGCTGCTGCTGGTGTGCCCCAAGAATATCAACGTGGACAGCTCGGGCCTGAAAAACGCCCTGCATTTCTTCGACTCTGAGGATGTGCCCAACATCGGGACGGGCACCCTCGTATCCACTGCCATCATGATAGCCATGGTGGTGCTCTCGGCTTTGGGTGTCATGCCGCTTCTGCAGTGTGCCTTCCTGGCAGCGGCTGCTATGCTCATCTGTCGCTGCTGCAACATGGAGCAGGCCATGCGGGCTGTGAACTGGGAGATCCTGATGGTCTTTGCCGGCAGTGCCACCCTCGGTCTTGCCATCCAGAAGACGGGCATCGCCGAGTGTCTGGCCAACGGCATCCTCGATGTCTGCGGCACCAACCCGATAGTGCTGATGACTGCCGTGTGTTTTGTAGGAACCTTCGTCACCGAGTTCATATCCAATACGGCGGCGGGAGCCATGTTCTTCCCCATCATGTATCAGGCCGCCGAGAAGTTGGGCTACGACCCGTTCCCCTTCCTTGTGGCCCTGATGGTAAGCGTTAGCAGCAGCTTTGCCACGCCCATCGGTTCGCCCACCCACATGCTGGTGTATGGCCCAGGTGGCTACCGCTTCAGCGATTTCATGCGTATCGGCCTGCTGATGAACCTCATCATCCTCGCTGCCAATATCCTGATTGTGAACATTGTGTATCCGCTGACACCTATACAATAACCAATAACCATTAACCAATAACCATTAAGCAATGCAGCGGATGATTACGATACTGGGTCCGACGGCTTCGGGGAAGACTCCCCTGGCAGTGGCGCTGGCGGCGGAAATCGGTGGGGAGATTATCTCGGCCGACTCGCGGCAGGTGTATCGTAGGATGGATATTGGAACGGGAAAGGATCTGAGGGAGTATACAATAACCAATAAGCAATATCCAATAACCGTACCTTATCACCTGATAGATATCCGGGAGCCGGGGACGAAGTATAACCTCTTTGAGTATCAGCAGGACTTCTTCGATGCCTACGAGGACATCCGGAGTAGGGGAGCGGTGCCCATCCTCTGCGGGGGAACGGGACTCTATATCGAGGCGGTGCTGAAGGGCTATCATCTCTCGCCCGTGCCACAGAATCAGGCACTGAGAGATGCGCTCGAAGGCAGGTCGCTGGCAGAACTGACGCAGATGCTCAAAGAACTCAAGGCCAAGACGGGCTCGAATATGCACAATACGACGGATGTGGACTCTTGTCAGCGGGCCATCCGGGCGATAGAGATAGAGACGGCGGTATTGGCGGATCAGACCGCCCCTGACCCCTCCTACTCAGGAGGGGAAATAAATACTGACTTCCCCCGCTCAGGAGGGGAAAAGGTTACCGTAGCGTTAAGGGAAATGCCGGCGGTGGATTCGCTGATTATCGGGGTGAATATCGACAGGGAATTGCGGCGCGAGAAAATCACCAGAAGGTTGAAGGCCCGATTAGAAGAGGGAATGATCGAAGAGGTGAGGGCACTGCTGGATGAAGGCATCCCTGCCGACGACCTGATCTATTACGGTCTCGAATATAAGTTTGTGACGGAGTATCTGATCGGTCAGATCACTTACGACGAGATGTTTACGCGCCTTGAGATAGCCATCCATCAGTTTGCCAAACGGCAGATGACGTGGTTTCGGGGTATGGAACGGCGCGGGTTTAAGATTAATTGGATAGACGCAACCCTCCCCATGGAGCAGAAGGTGGCCAAAATCCTCGAAATGGCTCAAATTGAAAAATAAATTGTAAATTGTACATTGTCAAATTGTAAATTACATGGCAGTAGAAACGACAAGGTGGGGCATCCTTTATTGTCCGAAGACCGGCTTCACCAGCCCTCGTAAGCGCTGGGATAAGATCAGTGCCGTGCTCGAAGCCCGGAAAGTGGCGTATGACATGGTGCAGAGTGAGAATGCCGAAAGCGTGGAGCGACTCGTGAAAATGATGATCTCCAACGGTTATAAGACCATTATCGTGGTGGGTGGCGACTCGGCCCTGAACGATGCCGTGAACTGTCTGATGATGGAGGAGAAGAGCGTGCGCGACGAGATTGCCCTGGGGGTGATTCCCAACGGGGTGATGAACGACTTTGCACGTTTCTGGGATTTCGATGAGGATAAGATTGAACAGACCATCGACTGGCTCATTCAGCGTCGTCAGCGTAAGGTGGATCTTGGTTGCATCCGCTATACCAATGCCAAGAGCGAGAAGTGTCACCGCTATTTCCTGAACTGTGTGAACATCGGCATGACGGCCGATATCATGAACCTGCGGCGGCAGACACGTCGGCTGTTCGGCTCGCGTACATTATCTTTTATTACGTCGGTCTTTGTGATGCTCTTCCACCGCATGGAGTATAAGATGAAACTCAGGATCAACAACGATGTGATCGACCGGAAGGTGATGACGGTATGCATCGGCAGTGGTCCTGGTTACGGACAGACGCCGAATGCCGTGCCCTATAATGGCATGCTCGATGTGTCAGTGGTCTACCATCCTGAGATGGTGCAGCTCATCGAGGGACTCTGGCTGCTCATCACGGGACGCTTCCTCAATCACCGCAGTGTGCATCCTTATCGCACCAGCGAGGTGCAGGTCGACTATGCCAAGAAGGCAATGGTGGGTATCGACGGACGGTTGATGAAGACACCGGTGGGTGGCTTCCGCATCAATGTCGAACAGGAGGTCATCAACTTCCTCATTCCTGCCTGATATCTGCCGCAAGCGGCTTTTAACTGAAAGAAATTTGAATAATGTGAATAATTCTGCTCATAAATATGAATAATTGTATTTTGATTAATACTTTATTTCTGGATAAAATTATTCACATTATTCATATTTCTTTCATAAGAATAGACATTTAGCCTTAAATTTTAGTTAAATATTCCTTTTTCCTTTGTGGTTTGTCGGAAAATGTGTACTTTTGGAAATTCAAACTACAAAACAGTATAAACATTATAAAAACCTAACAAGGAACAATGAGTTATTTACGATTAGAAAAAGCCGTGATGACTAACTTGCAAGAGAGTCTCCGTCGCGAATTTCTCAGGACCAACCGTTCAGGCGCTTATAGCTCGTCTACGCTCGTAGACTGCAATACGCGCAAATACCACGGTCTGCTGGTCGTTCCTGTACCCGAGCTCGATGATGAGAACCATGTGCTCCTGTCATCGCTCGACTGTACAGTCATCCAGCATGGTGCTGAGTTCAACCTCGGACTCCACAAGTATCAGGGCAACAATTTCAGTCCTAACGGACACAAGTACATTCGTGAGTTTGATGCCACCAAAGTGCCGACAACGACCTATCGCGTGGGTGGTGTGATCCTGAAGAAGGAGGTGATCTTCCAGCATTATGAGGACAGAATTCTCATCCGCTACACGCTGGTTGATGCCCATTCTGCTACTACCCTGCGTTTCCGTCCGTTCCTGGCTTTCCGCAGTGTGCGTCAGTTTACGCATGAGAACATGACCGCCAGTCGTGAGTATCATGAGATTGACGGTGGTATCAAAACCTGTATGTATGCCGGCTATCCCGACCTCTATATGCAGTTCTCGAAGAAGAATGAGTTTGTCTTCCAGCCCGACTGGTATCGTGGCGTAGAGTACCCGAAAGAGCAGGAGCGTGGTTATGCCTCAAATGAGGATCTTTACGTGCCTGGCTATTTCGAGATGCCCATCAAGAAGGGTGAGAGCATTATCTTCTCCGGCTCTACATCGCAGATTAAGACCTCGACACTGAAGAAACTCTTCGATGAGGAGGTGGATGAGCGCGTGCCCCGCGACAATTTCTATCATTGTCTGGTGACCGCAGCCCATCAGTTCCATTTCCGCGATCGCCGTAGTGGCACTATGGAGAAGATCGACAAGAAGGACGAGCGTTATCTGTTGGCCGGCTATCCTTGGTTTAAGTGTCGTGCCCGCGATACCTTTATCGCTCTGCCTGGTCTGACGCTGGGCATTGGCGAGGTCGACTATTTCGAGCTCGTGATGAGGACCGCCGAGAAGGGCCTGCGTGAGTTTATGAGCAATAAGCCCCTCTCTGTGAAGATCTATGAGATAGAGCAGCCTGATGTACCCCTGTGGGCCATCTGGGCCATTCAGCAGTATGTTAAGGAGGTAGGCATTGATGAAGGCTATAAGAAATATGGTAAACTGGCCAGTGACATCGTGGACTTTATCATCAAGGGTAAGCATCCGAACCTGCGTCTTGACGAAAATGGACTCTTGTATTCTAACGGTCGTGACAAGGCTGTAACCTGGATGAACTCCACGGCTAATGGCAGGCCCGTTGTTCCCCGTTCTGGCTATATCGTTGAGTTCAATGCCCTTTGGTACAACGCCCTGAAGTTCTGTGCCGCCATGAAGACAGAGCAGGGTAAGGCCAAGGATGCCGAAGCACTTGAGGTGCGGGCAACACTTGCCAAGCAGTCGTTCGTCGACACCTTCGTCAACGAATATGGTTATCTGCTCGATTATGTCGATGGTAACATGATGGACTGGAGTGTCCGTCCGAATATGATTTTCGCTGTGGCCCTCGACTATTCACCCCTCTCTCAACAACAGATGAAGAGTGTGGTCGATATCTGTACCCGTGAGTTGCTCACCCCGAAGGGACTGCGTTCACTCTCACCGAAGAGTGGTGGATACAATCCCATCTATGTGGGTCCACAGACACAGCGTGACTATGCCTACCATCAGGGAACGGCCTGGCCTTGGCTCGGCGGCTTCTACATGGAGGCTTGTCTGAAACTCTATAAGCGTAGTCGTCTGAGCTTCATCGAGCGTCAGCTTGTGGGCTATGAGGACGAAATGGACTATCATGCTATCGGTACCATCTCTGAACTCTTCGATGGCAATCCGCCTTTCCATGGACGTGGTGCCATGTCGTTTGCGATGAATGTGGCAGAAATCCTGCGTACGTTGAGGTTGATGGAAAAGTATTCATATCAAAAATAAGGAGGAACGACTATGAAGGTATTAATGTTTGGATGGGAGTATCCTCCTCACGTATTTGGTGGACTCGCCACTGCTAACTATGGAATCTCCGAGGGTCTGAAGGCTCAGGGCGACATGGATATCACCCTCTGTCTGCCGCATCCTTTCGGTGATGAGAGTCAGCATGCCTGTCGCATTGTGGCCATGAATGCTGTGCCCATCGCTTACCGCGATGTTGACTACGACTATGTACGTCAGCGTGTGGGCAACATCATGGATCCTGACTACTATTTCAAGCTCCGTGAGCATATCTATGCCGACTTCAACTATATGAACGTGAACGACCTCGGTGCAATGGAGTTCGCTGGTGGCTATCCTGGCAACTTGCACGAGGAGATCAATAACTACTCGATCATCGCTGGTCAGGTGGCCCGTGCCGAGGAGTTTGATATCATTCACGCTCACGACTGGTTGACTTTCCCAGCTGGTATTCATGCCAAGCAGGTGAGCGGCAAACCGTTGTGCATCCACGTGCATGCCACCGATTTCGACCGTAGCCGTGGTAAGGTGAACCCCACCGTCTATGGCATCGAGAAGAACGGTATGGACTGGGCCGACTGTATCATGTGTGTATCGGAACTCACACGTCAGACCGTTATCAACCAGTATCATCAGGATCCGCGTAAGTGCTTCACCGTACACAATGCCGTTTATCCGCTGCCCGAAGAGTATCAGGCCATTCCGCGCCCCGACCATACGGGCAAGGAGAAGGTTGTCACTTTCCTCGGCCGTATCACCATGCAGAAAGGTCCTGAGTACTTCGTTGAGGCTGCTACAATGGTGCTCCACCGCACCCGCAACGTGCGTTTCTGCATGGCTGGTTCCGGTGATATGATGGATGCGATGATTCACCTCGCTGCTGAGCGTGGCATTGCCGATCGTTTCCACTTCCCAGGCTTCATGCGAGGAAAACAGGTGTATGAATGTTTGAAAGCATCTGATGTATATGTCATGCCTTCCGTTTCCGAACCCTTTGGTATCTCGCCGCTGGAGGCCATGCAGTGCGGCACGCCCTCGATCATCTCGAAGCAGTCGGGCTGTGCTGAGATTCTCGACAACTGTATCAAGGTCGACTACTGGGACATCCATGCCCTGGCCGATGCCATCTACTCCATCTGCCACAACGAGTCGCTCTTCCAGTATCTCAAGGATGAGGGCAAGCGCGAGGTAGACCAGATTACCTGGGAGAAGGTCGGCACCTGGATTCGCACACTCTATCGCCGCACCCTCGGATGGGAAGAGTAATTTAATTGAAAATTGATAATTGAAAATTGATAATTATGAAAACAATTTGTTTATATTTCGAGATACATCAGATTATTCATCTGAAGCGTTACCGTTTCTTCGATATCGGTACCGATCATTATTACTATGATGACTACGAGAATGAGCGTAGCATCACCGACATCGCCGAGCGTTCGTACATGCCAGCACTCAACACCCTGCACGACATGATCAACGAGAACGGCAAGTATTTCAAGGTGGCTTTCTCGCTCTCCGGCACAGGTATCGAGCAGTTGGAGTACCATGCCCCGCAGGTGATTGCCAAGCTGCAGGCCATGAACGAGACCGGTTGCGTGGAGTTCCTGGCAGAGCCCTACAGTCACGGTCTGTCATCACTGGCCAACGAGGAGACCTTCGCCCTCGACGTGAAGAAGCAGGCTGCCAAGATAGAGGAGCTCTTCGGTAAGAAACCCACTGTGGCTCGTAACTCTTCGCTGATCTATAGCGACGATATCGGTGCACAGATAGCTGCTATGGGCTTCAAGGGTATGCTGACCGAAGGTGCCAAGCACGTGCTCGGTTGGAAGTCGCCACACTATGTCTACAACTGTAACATCGCCCCGAACCTGAAGCTGTTGCTCCGCGATGTCGAGCTGTCGGATGATATCTCCCTGCGCTTCAACAACTCTGAATGGGACGGCTATCCTCTCTTTGCCGATGCCTATATCGACCGCATCGCCCGCCTGCCCGAGGAAGAGCAGATCATCAATATCTTCATGGAACTCTCTGCCCTGGGTATCGCCCAGCCGTTGAGCTCTAACATCCTCGACTTCATCCACGCCCTGCCAGCCTGTGCAAAAGAGAAAGGCATCACCTTCTCTACGCCGACGGAGATCTGCAAGGCCTGTAAGAGTGTGGGTAACCTCGATGTTCCCGACACCCTTTCGTGGGTGGATGAGGAGCGCGATGTCAGCTGCTGGCTCGGTAATGCCATGCAGCACGAAGCCTTCAACAAGCTCTATAGTGTGGCCGACCGTCTGCGCATCGCCAACGACCCCCGTATCAATCAAGACTGGGACTATCTGCAGGCTTCCAACAACTTCCGCTTCATGACCACCAAGCCCTCTAACGTAGGTCTCGACCGTGGCATCTACAGTGGACCGTTTGATGCCTTCACCAACTATATGAATATCCTTGGCGACTTCATCAACAGAGTGAATGCCCTCTATCCGCTCGACATCGACAACGATGAGCTCGAGGGTCTGCTCACCACCATTAAGAACCAAGGTGACGAAATCGAGATGAAGGATAAGGAGATTACCCGTCTGAAAGCGAAACTCGAAAAGCTGGAGGCTGCCAAACCAAAGGCTGAGAAAAAGCCTGCTGCCAAGAAGGCCAAATAAAAGAATCCCCCGCAGATCGCGGGGGATTTTCTTATTTAATAGTTACTGTTATCTTTTGCAGGTCCTTGTCGGCGCTGGAGGTGCCGACAAAGATTTCGTATTTGCCTGGCACAACCCGCATGCTGTTGGTCTTCTCATCCCAGCCCTCGAATTGCTCACGGGGGAGGGGTATACTCAGTGTCTTGGTCTCACCGGGGATGAGTGAAACCTGTTGGTAGGCACGCAACGACTTCAGCGGCCCGTTAGTATCAGCTTCGCGGCGGAGATAGACCTGAACCGTCTCGATACCTTCGCGTTTGCCGGTATTCTTCACATTCACGCGAACCTTATTATTACTATAGGTAGGATTGCTGATGTCGAAACTGGTGTAACTCAGACCGTAGCCGAAGGGGAAGAGCGGTTCACCTTGGAAATAACGGTAGGTACGGTTCTTCATCGTATAGTCGAGGAAGTCGGGCAGGTCATTTGCACTCTTATAGAAGGTCACGGGCAACTTTCCGCTGGGATTCCTGTCGCCAAAGAGCACCTCGGCGAGGGCCGTACCGCCCTGCTCGCCGTCATACCACCATTGCAGGATGGCATCGCACGACTCCATCTCCGGCACCAGTCCGATGGCAGAGCCAGAGCAGTTCACGAAGATCACCCGCTTTCCTGCCTTGTGGAGCATGGCAAGGATGTCGCGCTGTGCCTGAGGCAGTTCAATGCTCTCGCGGTCGCCACCTCTGAAACCGGGTTCGCTCACACGCATCTCCTCACCCTCCAGACTAGGCGAGATACCGCCCACGAAGACTATTGTTTCTGTCTCGCCGATCTGTGCCAGAAGCTGCTCGGGAGTGGGATTGATTTTGCAGCGGATATCGAAGTTGAGGGCAGCATAGCCCTCCTCTTTCATATAATCGATCTGTATGCGGTAGTGCTCGCCGGCTTTGACGCTGAGCTCTTTCTTTCCGCCATGGATGCGCTGACGTGCGTTCCATTGGTTGATGACGGTGTCGGCATTGATCAGAAGGCGGAATCTGTCGTCGCCGCTGATCTCAAAACTGACCGTCTCGTCGCGTGTAGGGATGAAGGTGGCATCGTAGCGGGCGGAGAAATGTTCGAGGTTGACACCTGGGGCAAATACCGTATTACCGCCATTGCTCAGACGTACGGGACCCTCCATGCGTGTGACGGTAGCCGGTGTTCCTTCCATCTGGGTGTTGTTCCAATACGTGGCCTGCAAGCCCTTGTTGCCTAGCGGATCGCGCAGCTCCTGCATACGGCTCTCGAAGGCCTCATTGCGGGTCAGACCGCAGCCCTGGATGTAGCGTACTTGGGCATTGGGATCGAGGACCTTCGCCTTTTGGGTGATGCCCTGAAGTGCAGTGACAGTCTGGGTGGGGAAGCCGCTGTAGTTACCCCACATCATCACGGAGTCTGTGGCATTGGGTCCCATGACGACGAGTTGAGCGCTGGCTGCTGCATTCGAAAGTGGAAGTATTCCGTTGTTCTTCAGGAGCACGATACTCTTGCGGGCCATATCAAGGGCCAAAGCCTTATGTTCTTTCGAGGCAACGACACGCTCTGGAATCTTGGTCCAGGGGTTCAGATCATCGCTGTCGAAGTCGCCAAGCTCGAAGCGGGCGATGAGCAGGCGACGCAGACTACGATCGAGGTCGGCCTCCTTGATATCCCCGCGCTTGACGGCAGCGGGCAGGTTCCTGTATTCAGAGCCACACTCCACATCAGTACCGGCAATTACCGCCTGTGCACTGGCCTCGGCACCATCCTTAGCAGTATTATGCCAACGGGGCAGGAAGTCGCGTATGGCACCGCAGTCGCTGGTGATGATACCGTCGAATCCCCACTCGTCGCGCAGGATCTGCTGTTCGTAACGCGTCTGCGAGCAGCAGGGCTGACCGTCAATGCGCTGGTAGGCGCACATGATCTCAGCCACCTTTCCCTCCTGAACGAGCGCCTTGAAAGCGGGGAGATAGGTTTCCCAGAGGTCGCGCTCCGGCAGATTCTCCACATTAAATGTATGGCGGTTCCACTCCGGGCCGCTGTGTACGGCGAAGTGCTTGGCGCAGGCCAGAAGCTTGCGGTATTGTTCCCCCAGCCGCTTTCCGTCGTAAGTATAGCCCTGCAGCCCTCTTACCACCGCCAGTCCCATCTTTGAGGTGAGGAAAGGATCTTCGCCGTAGGTCTCCTGACCACGTCCCCAGCGGGGATCACGGAAGATATTGATGTTGGGTGTCCAGAAAGAGAGACTCTGATAACGCTTGATATTGCCCGAACGCTTGGCCTGCTGGGCCTTCACCCGGGCCTCGTCGCTGACAGCCGTAAACACATGGTGAAGCAGTTCATCATCCCACGAGGCGGCCATGGCCATCGTAATGGGGAATACGGTGGCATAACTGTTGCGCCCCACACCGTGCAGGGCTTCGTTCCACCACTGGAACTGAGGAATACCAAGTCGCGGGATGGCGGGCGAGGTGTCCATCATCAGTGATACTTTCTCTTCGAGCGTCAGGCGGGTGAGCAGGTCATCGGCGCGCTGGGCTGCTGAGAGCTGGGGATTCTGAAAGGGTAGCGTCTGGGCCATGAGGGCTGTCGACGCCAATGTCAGTACTGTAGTTAAGAATAGTCTCTTCATATTGGTTCTGTTTCTATTTATGTTTACAAATCACTTAAGTCTGTAGAATACACCAATGGTGCCATAGACGGGATAGAGCGCAGGATCTACGGTCTTGAAGTCACCGGGGAAGACGCCCGTCAGACCCCAGTTCAGGTCGGCCGACACGCCTAAGCCTTTATATACCTGCCAGTCGGCACCGATGCTAATGCCCAGCTGCATGCCGCGCATATCGTCGCCGAAGTCGTATGTGCCCCATTCTCCCACCTTGTTGCCCATCAGGATCTTGGCACCTGTGGGGGAGTCCTTTCGTAGGTAACCGTCTGAGGCAATACCGTAGAAATCCTTGCTTAAAAGGAAAGACACGTAAGCTCCGCCTTTGACCATTACCTTTCGACTCAGCTGTAACGTAGCCTGAACAGGCACGGTGAGCATCCATTGCTTGACATTTTGTCCGACATTACCGGTGAAGAGTCCTGACAAATGCTGATCGCCCTTTACCACTTCCATATAGTACGACTTGGTAGTGATATCAGCCTCCATGCCTTTGTTCTCAAAACGCAGGCCTGTCATAATTCCCCACTTCTGTGAGAGCGGCAGCATAGCGTCGAATCCCACCATGAAGGATGGTGTCAGACTGTAGCTGTCGATGCTACGGATGGTCTCAGGCAGTGGGACGGGTGCTGTTCCGCCGATATTGTAGCCCGCACGGGCTCTGAGTTGCAGACTGTCAAGTACGCCTGCCTTCGTGGTGCCGACCCTTCCGAAAGCCAGCATCATGATTCCTATCGCAATTATAATAATCCTCTTCTTCAATTCTTCAATTCTTCATTTTTTAATTCTCATACGACACTTCAACCTCATCTATATAGAGCGTGCTGCCGATGGCACCTTCGAACAGTGCGCCGTCCTTACTCGACGAGAACACCAGTGCCAGATTGAACCCCTGAGCCTCGACAAGGTCATTGGGCGCTCCCTTGCCTTCGAAATACATCTCCCAGCGTGTCCATGTGTCGGTAGGTGGCAGCGATGCCACACGTGCCACCTTATACACCTGAGGGTTGTCCATCAGTTTGTCGAGATCTACCACCGCATGCCCGTCAAGCATGTATTTGTCTCCATTCTCATCCACGTTGCGATAAAACACGGCATAGATGCAGGCTTCGTCCTTGCGGTCGGCAATCACATTCAAGTACTTATCAGTAAACGTTTCTCCCGGCCTGTACTTATAGTAGCCGTTAATGCGTACAGGCTGTTTTGAATTAGGTACGCCGAATCTGGTGGCCTTCAAAGTATTGCTTGTCACATATTCAACCATGAAATCCCCCAAAAACAAGTTTCCGGCGGCGATGGGTTTATTATACAACACTCCTAAGAGACCTGTCGACTGGGTGTTCAGACAAACGCCTTTTCCCTCTTTTCCGTCGGCTATCTGATAGGTGGGAAGATCCTCAGGCTCCGAATCGGTTCTGAGGATGGCAGCTCCGGCATTGCCCGACGCCCAGCAGTATTTCCGTATGGCCGTTTCCAATCCGCCCTCTGCGGCAGGTTCCAGTTCGTAGAACACGTGAAAATGGTTTCTGGCGCCCACCGCCTGTGTATCTACATTTTCGAAACTGAACTTCTCAACCGGTAACGGAGCCTCCTGAAAGCTCACATTATACATGCGCTTC
>Ga0310786_10004789_pt1 | contig 18667 bp, 35 predicted proteins | sample AusTroGonzalo_MG_FD_203881 | JGI IMG/M metagenome (GOLD analysis project Ga0310786, IMG submission 203881) | Bovine rumen microbial communities from tropical cattle in Woodstock, Queensland, Australia - Gonzalo_03 (v2) (version 2) | ecosystem: Host-associated > Mammals > Digestive system >... | reverse complement strand
TCTTCATGTTTTACCTCCTTTTCGCCGTATTCCGGCATGTGTTGTTTTGTTGGCTTTATCGAAAACCGAAAAAGCCTTTATTTTCCACCAGCGCCGGGTCCGGCGTGGATGTGGTGGCTGTTTCTTCCGCTTCAGCCTCTTCGGGGATCTCTTCCTCGACAGCTTCGGCTTCTTCCTGTGCCTCTTCCGTGGACTCTTCTTCGGCAGGCTCTTCATTCTCTGCCAGGTACTGTGCAAGGTCGTCTTTCGTCACAAAGTAGTTATGCAGGGCCTTGATCACGGCGTCCTCATAGCTTTCCACCTTGCCCGTCACAGCCTTGATGATGCTGTTCATGGCATCGTTCTTGATGGCTGCATCCTCTTCGGCCTCTGCGATCTCGGTGGCGAAGCCCATCTCGACGGCATCCCTCGGTGTGATCCATGTTTCACTGTCCATCATGGCATCCAGCTGTGCGTCGGTAACATTGACGCCTGCTTCCCGGTATGCTTCCTTGGCTGCGTTGGTGATGATCCGAAGGTCATCTGCTGCCTTCTCGAAGTCGTCGGCATTGCCAGCTGCGATCATGCTGGCGTTGTGGATAAACAGCAGCGATGCTGCATTCATGACACGCCTCTGGCCTGCGCAGAAGATGACGCTTGCGGAGCTTGCCGCGAAGCCTTCGCAGATCGTGGTCACGTTGCGGCCCTTCAGCACGTTGTATATGCCCAGGCCTTCCTTCAGGTCGCCGCCGTTCGAGTTGATGTGCACGGTGATGGCCGTGCTCTCCGGCAGGTTCTTCACCTGTGTGGCCAGATCGTAGGCAACGACATCAGAGTCTTCCCACTTGTACGGGGTAATGTCGCCGAAGATGTAGATGTCAGCGGCACTCTGCTTTTCGTCCAGCTTCATGCTGAAATAGGGCATTCTATTCTGTCCCATTGTCTTCTTCCTCCCTTCCCGGCTCTGCCGGTGTATCAGAACCGCTTACACCCACATTGAGGTCTTCCACGGTACTGTAGTTCTTTGTCATCCAGTGCTGGTCTGCCCACGGCTCATCTATCGCTTCCAGTCCGAGCTTGCGCCTGATATCATTGATACAGAAGGCGCCCGATCCGATCAGCTTGTCGATGGGGTTGGCAACATCGAACAGGTCGATGTGCTTGATGCCGCTCCAGTTCGGTGCGATCTGCGTGCCGGCATAGACCAGGTCACGGCCGTAGAGCTTTCTGTTCAGCTCGTTGGTGATCATCTTCACCAAAGGGTTCACGGGGTTCTCCAGAAATGCCTTGTAGTCCGCATCGGTGATGTTCTTGCCGGTCACGATGGAAGTGGGCACGCCGATAGCCTGTGCCGTAAACTCCACAACATCATCCAGCAGGTTCTTGATATCCCTGGTGCCGGATGTGCTTGCCTTCTGACTACCGCTTCCGCTCTCGCTTTCCTGGAAGCTAAAGCCCTCAAACATCGGCAGCACAGCATTCTCACTGTTGAAGTATTTCTTAAATTTGTTGTTCACAAGGTCAGCATAGGTTTCGTCAAAGTCAGGCTTTGCTTCTTCCACCTCTGCGATGTTCAGCACGCCGTGGATGCCATTCCCGCGCAGGTAGCCCTTCGTTGCACTCTTCAGCAAGCGCTCTTCCATGCCGCTGATGGCGGTCAGGATACACTTGATGCTGTCGCCGCTGATCGAGAAGTGCAGCACCTCATCAGCCTTGAATGTCTTGGCAAAAGTGGTATCACCCACTGTCACGCTGGTGTAGGTGTTGCCGTCGATGCTCTTGTTGGTGCTGAAGCTGTCGGCCACATACCTGCTGCCGCGATATTCCACCACCAGCGCTTCCTGCTCCGTGTAGAGCTTGCCGGTCAGTGCCTGGAAAAACTCCTCCCTGGTCTGGTTCGGGTTCGGGTCGTAATTCCACAGCCAGTATTCCTTCGCCTTGACCTTCTTGCCCCTGCGGTAGGTTTCCCACTCGATGGCCGCCAGGGCAGAGCCGATCTTGCGGACGATGGACCAGAAGGCCATGCGCTGGATGTAGAAGCTCATCGCTGTCTCCAGTGTTTCGACTTCGTCCGTAAACTCGCGCACGCTTACCTTGCCCGCTTCGTCCTTATGCTTGCCCCATAACCATTTGAAAATTCCTAATGCCATTTTCTTTGCCTCTTAATATGTGACCGTCGGCAGCCGCCGCCGTCCTCCCTCGCGCCGCTCGATGATCTTGTCCTCGATCGTCATGGCAGCAACCAGTGCCATGAAGGGATCCGTCTTGCGGCTTTTCGCTTCAATCTTGCCGTATACGTAGTTGCCGACATCCATGTCACCATTTGCGCCGAACTTCCTGCCGTATCGGATCAGCTTCGTGTTATTCGTGGCCCATCGCAGCTCCGGGGCATCGCCCCAGGTGAAGTAGTGATTCGCAAAACAGCTGTCAATCACCGGCGCCACCTTCATGACATCCGATGGCCTGACCAGCTTCAGGTTCTTCTTGTCCTTCGGATCGAAGCCGATCTCGTTCAGCGCCCGTGCCAGCAGCGCATAGCGGAAGTCATCTATCGCCACCGCCCGGATGGAATACTGGCTGCGCATCGTGTAAAGGTACTCTGTCACGACCTCCGGGTGGATCTCCACATCGTCGATCAGTGTCAGCCGTCCGTTCTGTACCCATTCCTGCCAGGGCGCCTTGATACGGGGCAAATCCTTACTCTCTGCACACATCCAGCTGTGGCTGATGTCATACCGTTTGTCACCCTGCTTGAAGTGCAGGCACACGCTCACCCAGTCGGTGATCTTGGAAAAGTCGATGCCTGCCACACAGCACCACCCGGACAGATCCGGGAGCTCTTCCTTTGTCGCTTTTATGTTTTCATAGTCCGTGACCTGGATGTCGCTCGAGCCGTCCGGGATGTTCATCCTTTTGGTCATAAATGCCGGGAGCCTCGCGGGGCTCTTCTTCCATTCCCGGTATTCCTTCTCGATCTCCAGCCGCAGGGCGGGCAGATACGGAAGGGATGGGTTCGCCTTTTCCCACATGGCGGGGTCGTCAACCTCTTCCTTACCGTCAAGGCGGCAGATAAACGGGAGCAGGCCGTTGTCAGGATCGCCACCGAAGAGGATGCCTTCGGACGTTTCCAGCAGATCATCCAGCGGGCCCTCTCTGACATCACCGTTGGTGGTGAAGTAGCTCCTGCGCGGGTGCGGGTGTTTTCCGAGGCCAGTGGTGAAAACATTGATGTTGTTATAATTTTCATACTGGTGGATTTCATTGAACACCACTATGCCGCTGCGCATTCCGTCCTTGCCCTTCGGGTTGTTCGTGCGGCCCCTGATCATGCTCTTCGTGGTCACGCACTCCGCGGATTCTTTCAGCCAGTGGTAATGCTTCTTGAGCTTCGCCTTGTCCTTCGGCTCTGCCGCATCAAAGGCCTCAACAATATCCAACACAGGCCGCAGGGCCTGCTCTTCGTTATTCGCACAGATGTCAATGTCGTATCCCCTTATCCCGTTGTAGGGGCTTGCCAGCGCCACCGATTCAAGCCCGATGGTGCCATCTTTGCCAGCGCCACGGCCCAGCATACAAAACAAATCGGGCCATCGCGGCATCTTGCTGTCTGACCAAAACACGCAATCATGCAGTGTGATCACAAACTCCTGCCAGGGGAACACCCGCTCGAACGGGAAGTATTTCGCCATCCCCAGGTAGTGGTCAGCCAGCTCGTTGTCAATGTAAATATCTTCATTCTCGAAGCACCACTTCACATGCTCGATCAGCGCCTTGACCTCTTTGCTCGTTTGCAGCTCGCCAGACTGGACAAGGTCGATAAACCGCTGCAGGTGCTCTCCCAGGTCACAGGTCGATGTCCTCTTCATCTTCCTGTTTTGCCTTCGCCCCTCCGAGCACAGGCCCGGATGCAAAGGTCTTGATAATTCTCAACAGTGTCACCGTTGTCTGGTTAGCGGCTAAACTGGTCTTGTTGTATTCCGTAATCGCGGGATTCGTCACAATGTTGTCCCGCCCTTTCACGTAAGTCTTAACGATCGTCAGATCTCCATCGTCTATCTCCTTCTGCAGCCTATCCAAAATCGACAGCTGCATCTTGTACCGGGTAAATGTGGTAGTAAAAAAGTAGTTCTGCTCTACTCCACCCTCTTCAGCCATCCTGATCAGCTCCGCTGCTGCCTGGCTCATGGCTGATTCTTTGTTCTGCGTTGCCTTCGCAGCCTTCCCCGCAGTTTTCGCCGCAGGTTTCTTCACGGCTGCCGAGTTTTTTGCCGTGTTTCCCATTTTTTGCCACCTCTTCCCATAAATGATTAAATTTATGCCCTTTTCCTCGAAAAAATCGAGGGCCCCCCTCGGTCCCCAGGCGTCCGGCGCATCTGGCCCTTTCCTACCGGGGGGTGTACCACCCCAGGGCGTGGCCCCGGGTCAGTCCCAGCGCTCTTCTGTCAGAGGATCCTGGCACGCTGGTATTCTCCAGCCGTGTACTTCTTCATGACAATCGTGACACAGAGATAATAAGTTTCGTTCATCGCAGTGTGTCGCTGGATTGTGGTAGTATATGTCAAGTGCTAGGTCTGGCCTTGTCTTCAAGTGGTTCACATGGTGCACGGTGGTAGCCCTTCGGTATCTGTGGTATTTAAGTTTGCACCGCTGGCACTCGTAATGGTCAAGGCGTAGCACATCCGCTCTGACCTCTTCCCATCGTGTCCACTTGTAAAAGCTGTGCGGATCTGTCAATGCGCACTGTGTGGCGTACTGCCGCTCTGTATCTGTCATGGCCCTGTGTCCTCCTCTTCGCCGGGCCGAGCCACGGCCAAAGCCGCAGCCCGAGAAGAGTGACAAGGCCGGAACCCGGCAAGCCCAGCCTATAAAAAAAGCGCAATGCCCATTAGCATCACGCTCTTTCACGCTATTATATTACCACAGGTCATGACGCTATATACGCCATCTTCTCGGATTCAGCTCTCCGATGTTCACGCCTACGATCTGCACGGCTTTCGATACGATCCGCTGCATCTGTCTGATGGAGTAGTGAGCACGGCCCATGTACTCGTAAGGAACGACAGATCTGCCTGACCAGAAGCGCAGACGGATCACAGCCTGCTCATCTTCGGAGAGGTGATCAAGCATATCCTCCACCGCTTCGATCTCGCGCATCAGGCGCTTCGCGTACTCACTCGACAGCAGCAGGGCTTTGTGTCCTGTGGGATCCTTTTCTTTGAGGTTGGCGTCCAGGATCTCCATCTGCCAGTCAGTCAGCCGCTGGCAGTTCTTCGGATACTGTCGGATGGTCGTCTGTATCTTTGACCATGATTCACTGGGGATTCGCATGAGCTTTCATCCTCCTTTGATAGTCCAGTGACCGCTGGATGCAGGTCGGGCAAGTCAGGCAGCCAGGCTTCGGCGCTCTCTTGTAGCAGATCGTGCACAGGCCGATGTGTCTGGCTTCGCGTCTGCGCTGCCGCTGGTATACTCTTATCCAGATCTTACGCTCTTCCGCTGTCATGCTCTTCTCCTTTCCGGCATTCCTTCTGCCACTTGATGCAGTCCACGCCCTTCGGGTCGGCCATGCAGAAGCCTTCCTGGCAGCCCTGGCAGTAGTTCGTGTCGGGCCGTGCCTCATCATCTGCAAGGGCAGTGAGCCACGCATGGATGCAGACAAGGAGTAATGTGCAGCCCATGATTCCGAGAACGGCTTCTGTTGTCATGGCGTCACCTCCATCTTCGCGCCGCACTCGCTACAATACTTATGTTCTCCGATGATATGAGCGCCGCACTCGGAACATTCATAGTAGTACATAGCGTGTTGCACATACATGTCCATGCTGATCCGTTTCCACCGCCCCGTCCTCCGCTTCGGCACTATCGTAGGAGCATTATTTATAGTCTTATGAAATAGTTTCTGTGCTTGTGATGATATCAACCCAAACTGATAGCCATTTAAGGCATCTGCATCAATCAATCTCATCCTTCCACCTCCATCTTTGCTCCGCAGTTAGGGCAATAATTGAATAAAGCCTGCTCATCAGTATGGCATCCACAAACAGAGCAGTTATAAACAGAATCTTTCCACTCAACCCACATCCCAGTCCTCTGCTTCGGCTGTACGGGTGGTAAGTCATTAACCAACTCACCCACATCATCAACCCCATCCCAATATGTCTTATTTGTTTTAGGTTTGGGTAAATCAAACATCGTTGATAATAATTGTTCTCTGCTGATAGCATCTTCGCAAGGTTCTTGTTCTAATGCGGCTATCGCCAGGTCAAGGGCTTCTCGTAATTCTTTATCAATATTATAATACCAAGTACCTACAATGAGTTCATTCCTACCTTTTACTTCTATCCATGATAATACTTTTCTTGCATCTTCGTTTGTCATTCCCTATCACTCCCTTCTGCCTTGTACTTGTCGATAATTTGCAAACATTCCTCTCTTGCATTATTTCGCTCAATCTTGGCTGACGGCATTTCTCTTATCGGAGTATTATTACCATATTTTCCGATAATGCTTTCCATATTCGCTGTTATCTCTGCGCTTATCTTGTCAAGAATAGGTTCTTGCTCTAACGCTTCCAATATTTCATTACACTTCTTTTCATTCCATGTGTTTTTCAGCGCAGGAATCACCCACATTTCAATCGCTTCTTCCCTGTTCATTTATTCACCTCCTGCCGTTCCTTGCTCTGTTCCTCGATTTTCTCGCATACGGTCTTATGCCTTCCGTCATAATCCCTTATGCACTTATAGCAATCAACACACTTCCACTTGCCACTATCCTTTTTGTGGGCATCGTTTGGGTATTTTACCCAACAGGAACACTTCGTCATTCTTCCACCTCCGCTTCATCTGCGCAAAGTTTCAAGAAGTCCGGCCTCGCCTTTTCCTTGATCTCATCGTCAACAGCCTTTATTCCCATTTCGTGCGTATAAACAGGTCTGCCCATTATCTCATCAACGTACTTGTAAAATATAGACAGCTTATCTCCCGCAAGCATACAAACGCCCGTGTATGCCATTACTATTGCCTTTTCTCTATCCGTCATTCATCCACCTCCACTGGCTTTATAAACGGCGTGAATCCGAGTTCCAAACACTTCCGCATCGCTGTGCCCTTCACATCGTCTGGTATCTTCGTACACTCCTGCACAGCTTTGTAAATTCCCGCCTTCATAACTTTTTCATCCTTCGGAACAGGAACACCATATTTCTTCGCATATTCCAACACTCCGCTCCAATCATCATCTACTACTGCCTTTATAAACGCCCTGTCACGTTCCTTCGCAAAGTTCATTCATCCACCTCCGATAAATCATCCACTATCATCTTCTCAAATAACTGCGTTAGCTTCTTTGCTTCATCAGACAATTCATACTTATCGCAAATCCACATATCTACTCTCCCCTCATTGATAGTTGCCATATTACGATATTTAAGATTGATGTTTTTTGCTTTACATTTATATCTAACGCCATTATTTATACACTCTGTACATGGACAAGTAATTGATACCATCTATTCATCCACCTCCATCGCATTTACCGCATCTGTGACTATCTCAAGTAGTTCAGATATAGGATGATCTATTAAAAACCTTACTATTTCTGCATAAATATCATCCTTTTCTGCGTTATCATACATACTCATTCATCTTCCTCCGATAAATATTCTCCCCTTGCTCTCGCCTCTAGGTACTTACCGTATGACAGTCCATGCTTGTGCGCCTTCCGCGCTATATCGTCCAGCGTTTCCCCCTGCTTCTTCTTCGGCACCTGCTGCCGCCTCTCTTCTTCCGCCTCGTTCGTGGGGCTCTTCGTCCGGGTGTTATAATACGATCCGCACTTCTTGCACCATCTGATGCTGGCACCATCAAGCGGCTTGCCGCAGATCAGGCACAGGCCCTTCTCTCTCCGTTCCCGTTCTTCGTCTGTCATTTCTTCACCTCCATAGCGGTCCCACAGCTGGGGCAGTATGCAGTTTGTACATCATGCACCGTGCCACACTCGGAGCACTTGGCGTAGATCCATCTGCCATCCTGATGGTCTATCCAGTGCCCCTTCTTCTGTTTCAACATATCAATGGCCATGCTCATGGCTTCTATGTCCTCTTCACTGACCAGCTCTTCCGGCTCAAACGGCATCCTGATCATCATACTCCCCTTCAGCATCTCGTCCTTCAGGATAAAGAGCCGCTGACTTGCTTCTGTTCTTGTCATTTCTGCACCTCCTTGTTCAGCTTGTTCATCAATGTCACGAGATGATTCGTGATTATCTCCTCCATCTCTGTGCCCTTGTATCTATTCGTAATCTCCGATGCCTTCGCCAGAAGCTCATCCCAGTACTCATCATTCTTTTCCGGGACTCCATAATCCCGATGGAACTCGAAGAGATCCATGTAAGCCTGGAAGATGACATCCTCCCTTGTGATAACTTTAATCATTCGGCAGCCTCCCTTTTTGTGATCGTGATCTCGGTCCTGGGGTTCTCTTTGTCATATCTGACAATGGAGCCGTCCATCGTAGTGACGATGTTCGAGTTATCATCGAGCAGGATCCCAGCCTTGACCATGACATCCAGTGCTGCTTCCTGCAGGTTGACCAGATCGACTCGTCTATGGGTAGGCATGAAGAAAACCATCTCCACGTTGACTGCCTCATCGACCGGCGGATCATCCCACTGTCCGATCAGGAGATGTGATGCTGCCTTCTCATATTCCCGGTACTGCTTCGAAGGGATCACCCTGGGCACACCGTTCACCCGGATGATCTGCTGATGATTTTTCTTGCTGACAGGTGTCAGCTGTATAGTCAGTTTATGTATCATTTTCTCCTCCTGTTTTCTTAGGTGTCGTTAGTGTGCAAATTGCGTTTTACAACTACGGGGTAGGGGTTTCTCTTTTTTGCTCTGAAGCAGGGCCGGGCTTTCCGCCCTGCTTTAGAAGAAAGAAAGATGTCTTTTATAGTTGTATAACAATCTATATATATAAGCGTGCATACAACAACTAAGAACGCCTTCTGACGAGTGTCTCGTTACCCTTTCCACGGCCTCCTGTGATGACCTCAAACTCGTCCGGCATCTCCCTGAAGTAGGTGTTGACCGTCCGTTTTCCGACCCCCATGTATGAGGCAATATCGGATACTTTGACAGTGCCATCTCCTCCCCACTCGACCAGATTCTCATATACATGAATCGCTTCGTCCTTTCGGTCTTCCTTCTGGCCTGCTCTCTTTTCATTGACCAGAGACAGCGGGTCAAACGTCATGCGATTGGCAAGTATGCCTTCATCATCATAGATATGGATCGGGAAGTCGAACCAGATCTCGAGCGGATGCCACGACTTGAACTCTCTCAAGGTAGACTCAACTCTCCAGGCTGTCTTGTCTCCGTCTTCTGCCTCATGGCATAACTCTGTCATGTCCAGCAGGGCATCAGGATCTCTTGCGAAGACGCCGGAACCGCTTGCTCTGTCCATGCTCCTCTTTCCAACCTGTGAGCCTTTGCTGTGATGATGCACGTAGATCACTGCAGCACCTGTTTCGGTTGCGATCCTGTCAAACTGATTGCAGAATACTGACATGTCCCTGGCATTGTTCTCATCCCCGGTGATCACTTTATAAATGGGATCAAGTATTATTGCTATGAAGCCGCCGTCCCTGATCCTGCGGATCAGTCGGGGTGCCAGCTCGTTCAAAGGTGGTGTCTTGCCTCGCAGGTTCCAGACCTGGATCTCTTCGGCCTTCTTGCGGTTAATGTGCCGCGCTTCGAAGATCTCCTCGAAGCGTGTGAAAAAGCTGTTCTTATCAATTTCAAGGTTGATATAGAGCACTTTGCCACGTTTGCACTTTTTCCCCAGCCATTCCGTTCCTGCTGCGATCGCTACGGCCAGCTCCATCAGCAGGAAGCTCTTGCCGGCTTTGCTGGGGCCTGCGATCAGCATCTTATGCCCGACTCTGAGCGTCCCTTCGATGAGCTCGTCCGTCAGATCGTGCGGAGCATCCAGGGCAGCGTTCAGATCCTCTATATCCGGCAGGGTGTCCAGGGCCTCTTCCAGAAAGTCCTCCCATGCAGGGAAGGAAGGCTGGCCGATGTCTTCCGCGATGATGTACTGCTTTTCTTTGCCACGCCACACACCCGGAAGCCGTGACAGCCTGCTGGCGTTCTTGTTCTGTTCATCTACGATGAACTGGTTCTTCTTACATTCCGCATAGAGCTTGTCTACTCGCTGGCGGTACTCTTTCTCGTTCCTGGCATCCACTTTGACAATGGCGTGCACGGATTTCCCGCCGGAGTAGACCAGCATCTTGACAGGCAGCTGCAGCTCTCTTATGATGGCGATCTGCTGCGGTACGGGCATCTTGTCAGATTCGATCAGGGCATACCGATATGCCGTTACGTTTCGATTGCCATAGCCTTCCCCGTCTAAAGGGTTCGGCCGGATCCAGGCCCCAGCGTCATGCTTATAGGAATAGATCGCCCGGGTGATGTCCCCGCCCTTTTCCTTTGCCTTTTCCAGGTTATTCAGCAGATCCTTTGCTTTTACCTGCAGGCCGTGATTTGCAGGGCTCCATTTATCCTCTTTTTCCTTATAGAAGGCATCATAGACAAATCCCACATAATCATCCGGCTTGAATAGTGCCGATATGTACCGGATTGCCTCATCAATGCTGCCGGTGTCATTCCATCCGGCCTCTGATCCGTGGAGCTGGTTCTCTTCGGCTTCGATGTCAAGCCATGCCTTATCACTTACCAGGTTCACACGCTCCGTGGTGCCGTTGGGGTTCCAATCATCAGAGATCTCGCTGTTCCAGTCCAGCGTCTCCATCCCGTCAAAGGGTTCATAGCCGTACCTTCTGGCGATCTCGATGATGGTACCGCCGGTGACTTCTGTGCTGTTGGATCTGCCGAAGCCCTGCCACTTCCTGGAGCATTCGCCTGTGTGGTAGCGTCCGGCATCTTGTGAGCTCCAGCCGTCCCAGACGGACAGATCGAAGCCTTCCCTGTGGAGTGCCATACCGATCTGCACCCATTCTTCGTAGGATGTCCCTGCAGGATCTATGGCCTGCAGAGCTTTCAATAATGTGTCATCCATGTCTTAGTCCTTTCTCAGATATAGTCTTCCCAGCTCATCGTCTGCATCTGCTCTGATGGCTGATATGTGGCAGGATTCACGTCTCTCGGAAGGCTCCAGTTATTCCTTGACAGTCTTGTGAGCATGTTCCCGGCTTCATTCTTTGACCACTTGGCCACGTTCTGGAAGCCGTAACGCTCCAATGTCTTCATCTGTTTTGGTGTGCACAGCCCCGCCTGGATCCGTTTCATGATCAGGTCAAGCAACTTGCTTGCAAGGCCTTTCGTCTTCACTTCGCTTGCTCTGATGCCGCAGTTCTCAAGCGCTGTCAGCTGCTTGTCTGTAGGCGGCTCCATCTCCCAGTCGAAGGTGGGCTCATATTCCGTGATGAAGTCATCATCCAGCATGAGGCCGTAATAGATCGGATCCACCAGCTTCCGCTGTTTCTGCTTCTGTTCTGCCAGCTTCTGGGCCAGTGCTCTCTCGCGTTCTTCGATAGCGTCACGCTTTGCCTGCGCTTCGTCTTTGATCGCCTGTGCCTCTGCATCGAGAATATCCACCATCTGCCCATCCGCCATCATGGCATCAATCCGGGCCGCTATAGCTTCATCTTTTGCCACAAGTACCGCAGGCTTAACCAGGTCATGCTTGGCTGTCATCCACAGGAAGTCAAGGATCAGGGCATCCTTCTTGCCCGTTTCCGGGGACAGCCGCAGGATCCTACCCACCATCTGACTGTATAAGCTTCGGATCTTGGTGGGCCGTAGCACTACGATGCAGTCTGCTGCCGGACAGTCCCATCCTTCCGTGAGTAACATGCTGTTACAGAGTGCGTTATATCTGCCTTTTTCAAAGTCGGTCAGTATTTCTGCCCTGTCTTTACTGGTTCCGTTCACTTCCGCAGCTGAGAGGCCGCGCTGGTTCAGCATTCCGCAAAACTCCTGGGAGATTGCGATCAGTGGCAGGAAGATCACCGTCTTCCGATCCTGGCATCTCGTCACCATCTCATCTGCGATCTTCTCAAGGTATGGCTGCAGGGCGATACCCAGCGATCCGTCCGTATAGTCCCCCATCGAAGTCTTGACGCCGGATAAGTCAATCCTGAGCGGGATCATCTCTGCTTTTGGCGGTACAAGATAACCGTCCTTGATAGCCTGTGCCAGACTGTACTCGTAAGCGATCGAGTCAAAGATCTCCGCCAGCGTCTTCTTGTCTCCTCTGTCCGGGGTAGCTGTCACGCCTAAAAGCTTCGCACCTTTGAAGTGGTCAAGGATCTTGCGGTAGGAATCCGCCAGGCAGTGGTGTGCTTCGTCCACAATGATCACAGAAAAGTAGTCTTCATCGTATTTATTCAGCCTATTCTCGCGCATCATGGTCTGTACGCTTCCGATGGTGATGTCAAACATGTGGCCGCTGCTCTCTATGCCCTTTTCGATACCACAGAAGAGGCCTGTGGAGTTATAGAGCTTATCAGCGGCCTGTCTGATCAGTTCGTCCCGGTGTGCCAGGATGAGCACCCGCCCTTTTGCAGATGCTCTCCTCGCGATTTCAGAGAAGATAATGGTCTTTCCGCCACCAGTCGGGATCACCAGAAGCGTGTGGTCGTGTCCATCGGCCCATTCACGCTCGACAGCATCGACTGCTGCCGCCTGATAATCCCTTAACTCCACTCATCATCATCCCCTTCCTTCGGCTCCAGCCATTCCTTCACATGATTGAAAAACACGCCATCTTCGCGTCCTGCGTCCTTCGTGATCTGCACCGTGCCGGTCTTGCCTACGGTCTTATCCCATGCCATGACCAGCTTCTCTCCGTGCTTCTTCATGCCCAGGCTGCGGAAAAACTGACTGATTTTCCACTCCATCTTCTTGTAGAGCAGGAAGTTTTCCTTGATGATGCAGTCACCATCATCCGTGCTGATCTTGATGGTGATCACTGCCTTGTTACAGCTGGGCGCCTTGCCGCCTTCCTTTGCCTCATGGTAGGCCCTGTCGAATCCTGTCACAGTAAAGTCATACTTGCCAGGTTCGAGCGTGACAAAGCTCCGCTCTTCGCCATCGTCCAGGATCTCGCTGTCCCAATCAAAAACCTCGTTTTCATTACTCATCTTTTTCTCCTCCTATTTCTTTTTTGTAGTTTTTTCATCTGCTATAAAAGGCACATTCCCGTACTTCTTGACGGCATTCAGGAAGGCTGACCAGTTCCCGACCACACTCTTTTCGATGAAGCCCCAGTCCTCGATATCGCTGAACATCCTGGCATCCGGGTACTTGTTCTTTGCATGGAATGTCACCATGACCTGATCCTCATTGACTCCGGCTTCTTCCATCAACTCCCGGAGCTTCGCCTCTGTCTCGTTCTGGATGGGGAAGGGCACTTCGTCTTCCTTCGGTTCCACAGACTTCGGCTCTTCCTTCGGCTTCTTTGCCGGTTTCTTCTCGGGCTCTGCTCCGAACAGATGGGAGATGCCCTTGAAGTCAAAATCCATCATCTCCGGCAGACTATCCCTGTTCTTTGCATCCCATGCAGGGTTATGGGTGGTATACATGACACGCTTTCCGCCCTGGGCCTTCTTGCTGCCAGTTTCGGTCTTGATCACGTAGGTCTTATAGTTGGCGAATAAGACCATGTCAGCCCATTCTTTGATCATGGGCGCCACCTTCTTGGACAGCTTCAGCTCCCAACGGTCATAAGCGCCCATCTCATCCGGCTGTTCAAATTTCCGCATCTGGCCGTGGCAGATGATCACGATGTTCATACCTTTGGACATGCGGAGTGCGTCCAGCTTTGCCAACAGCTTGTTGACTTTTTCCGATGCGAATGTGTAGCCCTTGCCGTAGCCGATGGCCTCGATCCCGGTCACGTTCTGTTCCTGGCAGACCTTGTCATTGATCATCAGCTCCAGCTTGTCCATCGTGTCGATCACAAGCGTCTTATAGCCATGATCCTCTTTGTAGAGCTGGTCGAGATCCGAAAGGACATCATCGAGTGTGTTCGGTGTGTCGAAGCGCTCCACGTCCATCCGGGCCGTGCTCCCTTCCGTGTCGATATAAACCGGCGCGGGGAACTGACTGGCCATTGTGCTCTTGCCGATCCCTTCAGGGCCGTAGATCACGACCTTATACGGGATAGTCTTCTTTCCTTTTGTGATATTCATCTCTTCTCCTTTCATCCGATCTTTAAGTGTTCGCCACGTTCGCCCAGCCGTGCAAAGCTGAACTCTTCACCAGCTGTCAGCGCATCCCTGATGGCGTTCTTGTCTGCCTCAATTGTCACCTTCTTGAACCGTGCCGGGAGCTCTTCGGGTTCGATGAACACCTCAACTGGTGCCTGTCCGCCGTTCTTGACGATCTTGGCACTGATCACCTGATCGCCGGCGTTCTTCCTGCCGCAGAGTCGCATGTATTCCATCAGGGTCTGCTTCATGCGGTCAATGTTGTTATCCAGTGCCTTCACGCCACTCTGAAGCCTCTGTGCCTCTGCCTTCTTGGCATCGCGTTCACCTTCCAGGTTCTTGATGCAGCGACACCACTGCCCCACCTTGTCATCGAGCTCCCCCTGCAGGGCCTCAAAGGTGTCTTTCCAGGCCTGCTCATCCTCAAGGCCCTCGTTCTGTGTGACAAAGTCCTGAAGCTCTGCCACGATCTCGTAAAGTTTTGCCATGTCCTTTTCTCCTTTTCTCTTATTCCAATGCTTCTTTGATCTGTTCCGCCAGGTCTTCCTGGTAATGCACCAGGTCACCTGTGATCTGTTCATCGATGGCATCCGTGGTAATCAGATCGTCCATGTCCGTCTTGTTCCCCTGGCTGTCTTCCAGGATGATCTTCAGATTGCCATTGACAAAATCATTAATCAGCTCCGTGATGCGGATGTACTCTTCCATCAGATTGAGGATCTCATCCTTATCTCCAGTCATCATCGTCATCCTCCTCATCACTGCCGATGTCGATCACCTTCACATGCGGGATGGTGTTCGCTTCAGGATCGCAGGCCGTGCAGTAGTCCAGATAGTCCATCCTGTTGCTCTTGGTGATCCGTTTCTTCCATCTGGCCAGCTTCATGGCTGCCTGTGCGTCTTCCTGTGTCCCCTGTGGATCCAGTGCGGCACCGCATCCATCGCAGACGGGATAGTATTGCCCATACAACAATTCGACCATCACTGCTCCTTTCTGATGTTCTTCTTTGTGCAGATCAGATAGAGGCCCAGCCAGATCCCGACTGCTGCCATGAGGCCCCACTCGAACTGGCCGTATCGGTCCGACAGGTACCACCAGATCCCGATGGACAGCAGGCAAAGGATGATGCCCACAAGCTTCTGCTGACGCATCATGTTGCGCTCAAACTCTCTATCCTGTGCCATTCTCAATAACTTGTGTTCATACTCTGTCATGATCTGCTCCCTTCTTACTGTTCTCTGTCTACCCACTCCACGTATACGTGCGTCCCATATTCGCCTATCCAGCTCCAGGCCGAATCCATATCAAGAACGAAAACGTCGATAGCTGTGCCGTTCTGCAGCATCGGGTGGCCGCCTGTGTCTCTGCACTCCAGCCTTGTGATCACCTCGAGCGTGTCCTGCCGGTATAGGATGCAGTCCTGCCCGATCCTCCAGGGTGCCGAAGCGCACACTCCCGGGTGCGGTGGTGTACCGTCTGCGCAGTTGTTTCCTGTCGGCAGATAGCATGTCATATAGACCAGCTGCAAGCCGTCTGTGTTCTCGGGCTGTGGCATGTCGATCACTGGCATCTGTACTGCTGCCGCTGTCGGTTCCGGGGTCGCTGTCGGTGCTTCTGTGGGTGTCGGCATCAGTGTCGGTGTCACTGTCGGCTTCGGTGTTGGTGACGGTGTCGGCGTGGGTGTCGGAATGAATGCCACCATCTCCACTTCTGCCGCTGTCTGCTCCACTGGCTCCCTGTGCAGTGCGATCGGTGCGAAGCACGCCCCTGCCAGCATCAGGATCACGGCGCCGATGGTGCGGTCAGTCATTGTCAACCTCCCGGAAGGTCAGCTGCACGTTTCCGCTTTTGCAATACTTGACCTCATTCATCTTCCAGCCGTTCAGGTAGACCGTCAGCACCTGCTCATCATCAATCTTGTCCAGCCGTGTCCTGATCCCGATCGGCTCATCGTAGAATGCTGTCATCCTGTCCGGGGTAGTCCGTAAAGCGCTGCAGAGCCTTGTCAGCATATTGATCCCGATCGCCGCCTGTCCTGCCTCCAGCTTCTTCACCAGTTCCACATCCGCATCCAGCATGTCTGCCAGCCGTCTGGGTGTGTATCCGCATCTTTGCCGCTCTGCTCTTATCGCTTCGCCCATCTTGGCTGCTTTGCTCTTCTCTCTCATCCTTTTTCTCACTCCTCTCCGATCATGAAGCTGATCCCGAGATACTCGCAGGCCTCCACCATCTCCCGCAGGCTCCACTCTGTCCTGTTCAAGAGCTTCTGCCCCACTGCCTGTGGTGTCATGCCCATGTATTCTGCCAGCCCCTGCCTCTTTAACCTCTGCCTTGCCAGTTCGCCACGCACGCGATCCGAAAAGGCTCTTGCTGTATGTTCTGCTTTGTTCAATCGCACTCGCGGCATCGTTTTCTCCTTTCTTAAATGCTGTTGGTTGCATTTCCTTCAACCTTTCGGGCAAAAAAAATGCTGTCCCGTTGCTTCACAGTGAGCCGTAATGCTGACGTCAGACCGACTATTTCGGATGCCGTAAACTCGCCTTTCCCGGCTAGCCGGTTATATAGCGTTTCCCGCACCATTCCAGCCTTTTCAGCCACTGCGACCATCGTCATTCCGCTGTCCTTGATGATAGCCTTCAGCTCTTCCAGATCAGTCACTTTATCACCTCCTTTCGTGTCATTTGGTTCAACCTTTTTCAATATAGCATCTGGTTCAACTTCTGTCAACCATTTAAACGATATTGTTGAAAATTTTTCAATAATGTTGTATTATGTGGGCAAAGGGAGGTGTGCATGATGTTAGAGCTCTACGAAAACATTAAGAAATATCGAAAGATGAATGGATGGAGTCAGAACGATCTGGCACTGCGTGTGGGTTATTCCGATAAGAGTATGATCTCGAAGATCGAGAAGGGAATGGTTGACCTTTCACAGACGCAGATCATGCGCTTTGCCAATGCTCTTGGTGTCACTCCGTCCGATCTGATGGGATGGACTGAAGAGTATTATGAAAATGACGCTGCAGAGATGGCACAGAAGCTCTTCGAGAATAAGGACATGCGGCTCCTGTTCGATGCTGCGAAGGATTGCAAGCCGGAAGACCTGCAGATGGCAGCAGCGATGCTGACCAGGCTCAAGCAGACCAATCCTGATGGATGATTATGTTAACCCAATTTATCGGACAGTAAAAGAGTTATCCTTCCCCCATCAACACAAAGGGAGGTGCAAAAGATGGAAGTATATGTATATCTGACCGACCTGCCGGAAGGCATTCACGAAGCCGTCACGCCCTGTCTTGGCGGCTTCACCGTCTATATTGATAACAGGCTGACTTATGAGGATCGCATAAAGGCCTATAAGCATGCCATGTACCACATTCTGAATGATGACTTTGACCGGGACGATGTCCAACAGATCGAAGCAGAAGCACACCATGAAGGGAGGTGATCCACATGTCACGTAAGTTTATCGGAAAATGCAGGCTGTGCAGAAAAATACTTGTATTAGGGACATTTGACAGCAGTGGGTACTGTTCGAAGTGCGCCGCATCTCTGGAGGAAGCTGCAGAGCGTGGCCGTCAGCGTGAAGCCGAAAAGCGCAAACATGAGGAGAGAAAGGCAACGGCCATCATGCAGATACCAGCCTATCCCATCACGCTCTCCGATGAAAAGCGCAGCAGGCAGAAGGGATTTGAGCCACCGACCTTCTCCAACATCACGCCGAAGGGTGACTACCGCAGTTATATTGCCCTAGATGTGGAGACAACAGGGCTGAACGGTGGCACAGACCGCATTGTGGAGCTGGCGGCTGTCAAATTTCAAGACGGCCACGCCATCGAGACATTCAGCACGCTGATCAATCCGGGCAAGCAGATCCCCGCAGATGCTACGGCAGTCAATCACATCACGGATGAGATGGTCAAGGATGCACCCACGATCAGCCAGGTTCTGTCATCCTTCGAGGCCTTCCTGGATTGCTCCGTGATCACGGCCCACAATCTGGAATTTGACCTGAAATTCTTATACTATTCCGGGTGCAGGATCCTTGAGCAGAAGCACAAGTATATTGACACGCTGGCACAGTCCCGGAAGAAGATCAAAAAGGATGAGATATTCGGTTATGCCCTGTCTGATGTATGTGGATACTATCGCATCCAGCAGGCCGGATCACACCGTGCTCTGGCTGATGCTATGGCCTGCGGTGAAGTGTTCCAGCATCTTGTGGAAGAGGTGCAGTCATGACCATCGAAAAACATGGGAATAAGTGGAGAATACGGCAGACAGTAGACGGGCACAGATACTCTGTCACAGTCGATCATAAACCGACAAAGGCAGAGGCGCAGGTGCTGATCACGAGACAGTACACACGCCCTGCTTCGTCATGTCCTAACCAGACATTCCAGGATGCTGCAGAAGCTTATATCAATGCCAAGAATAACGTGCTGTCACCG
>Ga0310786_10004788_pt1 | contig 18668 bp, 30 predicted proteins | sample AusTroGonzalo_MG_FD_203881 | JGI IMG/M metagenome (GOLD analysis project Ga0310786, IMG submission 203881) | Bovine rumen microbial communities from tropical cattle in Woodstock, Queensland, Australia - Gonzalo_03 (v2) (version 2) | ecosystem: Host-associated > Mammals > Digestive system >... | reverse complement strand
TCGTCCGTGTTCGGCGGGTGCTGTCCGGTCTTGCCGCGCTCCCGTTTACTTTTCGGGCTTGTTGTTTTTCTTTCATGCTATAAGGTCGGTGGCTTCTTCTATCATGTCTTCGTCTACCGTCTCGGTAAGATTGAAAAAGGTGTTGCCGTTTATGGTTTCAATTAACCATCTTGTCATCGTGTCGTTAACGGGGTCGAGTCTGTTTTCTCTGACTATGTGGAGCAGTTCCCGCTCACCCTCTGAACACCACTCTTTTTTATATCTAACTATCATTCCGACTTTTATCATGGTTCGTTGTCTCCTTTCTTTTTATTAACTTTTTGCGGTGCTTCCTTTGTTCTTGTCTATATAATACACCTTATATAAACATAACGCAATACCGGAATATTAACCAGAGATCAATCCAGGTTTCAGGGCATATTGTATAATACACCTTATATGAGATGATAATATAAACACTTGACACAAAGAGCGCAAGGCGTTATATTTACAGCATGGAAAAGAAAAAACAGACAAAAACGCCCGATTATACACGGCGGGCTATAGCGAACTATCAAGCAAAGTTTGACCGCGTTAATATTAATCTTGAAAAAGGATTAAAAGACCGATTAAAAGCGGCAACGGGGGAGAGTCTGAACGCTTGCGTTAATAGGCTTATAAAAGAAGAGATAGAAAGACGGGAGCAGACTCCCGCAGAATAAAAAACAAAGTAAACCCCCATAAAATATAGGCTTTTTGCTTGCGCTGTGTCGCTCAAAGTCTTATAATATAAGGGTAATATAAAAGAGTGGCGGCAAGCTGCAAGCGATAGTATAAAACGGTCGCGAGATGGACGGGAGACAATTCCCGCACGTCTTGCGGCTTTTTCTTTTGGGTGATCTTATGGCGTATGATGTAAAACAACTGAAACAGACGGCGCAAAAAATCGCGGAGCGGTTCGAGATATCTTCCGCCGAAGCTGTCCGACTTGTTGGATACATAAACACCAACACACCCGAACAGCTCCCCGCCATCATCGCGGGAGACTTCTCCAACGTCTCCAACATACTAAAAAGCGCGGGTATAAAATCCGGTCTTGAAGAAAAGACCGAAAACCAGGACCCGCGGGAGACAACTCCCGACATCATCACGGCGGAAGTAGTAAACCCCGCCGAACTCCCCGCAGACGTTCCCGAACTGATACAAGAGACGATAGAGACATTCTGCACGCGGTTTAATATCGACACGATGGACAAGGCACGCCAAACACAATGGAGTGCGTGTTGCCGCTTTATCGGTCAAAATGTCTTTAGAAAGAACCGCGACATATTAGCAGACCGAGAGAGAGCGAGACGCAACGGCGGCGGGTACTGTTACGACCTAAAGAAAGTCAACACCCTCTGTGATATATGGATCGCACTCTGTAAAGCATACATAAAAGCTCCCATGATAGACGACTTTGCACAGTTCGCAGGGATGGACGAGGGGACGATATACGGCAATAGCGGCAAATATTCGCAGGCGGACAAGGCAACCCCCGCGCGGGTTCACCTTTTGCAAAAGTTGCATGACGCGCAAGAGCGCGGGCTTGCGGATATGATAATAGACGGGCGGCAGAACCCCACGGGCGCACTTGCCGTGCTTAACCATTGGCACGGATGGACACAGACAAGGGAGATTATACACACTACAGCACAGCAGACAGCAGGCGCGGCGGCTCTCCCCGTGTTCGATTGCTCTGCGGGGCTGTTAGAGGTCAAAACGGGTTAATATAACGGACATTTTAGCAACTTTTGACCCGCGCCAGGTCTGACCGAACAGACGTTCGGGGCGATCGGCAACCGAACACCCGTTCAGGGGTCGGAGAGAACACACGTTCGAGCGGCGAGTTACCCCCTCTCGCCCCCCAAAATCCCCATGGGTAAACCCGTTCAAACTCACTCCCGTCTTGCGTTTCAGCGGTTAGTAGCCGAAAAAGTGGGGTATCATTTCTCCATAGGGGGAATACAAAGATGATAGAAATAAAGACTACGGATCAGGGAGTAATGGATATCATTCTGGACATAGCGAGAGAGTTCGGCGGGGAAGTTGAAGAGAGGACACCGCTGATGCGTGGTTATGCAAGTGTACAGATACCCGCAGAGAAATGTTCTAAAGAGCTATGGCAATTTTTAGATAATACGATGCCATAGGGCTGTAGCCAAACGGTAAGGCACGAGATTTTGATTCTCGGTATTGATGGTTCGAATCCATTCAGCCCTGGAGTCTTTAAGGGGAAGGGAGGTGGACGGGATGACAATATCGGGTAACTAAACATTATTTTAATTTAGATCAGGCACGATGGTGTAGGCAGAGTTCGATTCTCTGCCCGTGCATTAAGGGGACGGTGGTACTTACGGGTTGTAACCGGACGGAAACGGGTGCTACATGATGCGTCCCCTTTAAAGAGGGGAATATGCCGAAATTAAACACAACCGTAAAAGCGGTAAGAATTGATAACGATAAGTTAGCGGAAATAGAGTCACGGTTAGGCGGACAGACGTTTAATGCGTGGTTTAACGAGATTATTGACAAATTTCTTGGCGGTTCTGTCAAAAAATCCATTGTTAACGAGGGTAAACCCGTCATTCCTAATGAATTGGAAGAAATAGAGGGTATGGTAGCGTTTTCGGGGCTGACTATGAAGCAGTTCTGGGATGATATTGCTTATAAATTGAATGAGGGTGTGCTGATGTTCACGAGTACCGGAACGGAAGTAGCTTGTGAACCGTGGGTAGAAGAGATGAAAGACGTTTGTAAGGATAAGGGTATACCCGTAGAAAAGGCTGTTCAGATGGTGATGAAACTGTGAAAGAGAAGATTTTGGAATATATCAAAGAATACGCCTGCCGAGTGGGTATGTTACCGACCTATAGAGAGATCGGTGAGGGAGTCGGGCTGAAATCCATGTCGAGTCTGTTTTACTACTTTGATGGTTTGATCGCCGATGGCGAGATAGAGCGGTTTGGAAAGAGATATCGAGTGAAAGGATTGAGATATGAACGCGATATGGGGTGAAGACTACGATTTTCTGATGGATAAGATATATCCGTGTCCCGTCTGCCCGAAGTGCGAAGAACCCATAGGGAAGATGAAAGATGGATTGTATCATTGTTTTTCGTGCGGGGGAGTTGTAGAGGTAGATGATCCTGAGATAAAGGAATGGTTTGCCGAGCGTGAGGGTCAGAAAGTCGAGATGGAAGATTGCTTCCCAAGCGAGGTGAAATTGAAGAACGGTGAAACTGTGAAGATGGGATGTGGCGGGAAGAAATGTATGGAAACGCATTATATAAAGAATCCTGTTTCTAAAGAATGGCAGACGGCGTGGGGTGAGTGTACCCGATGCGGAAGGAGATTCATCGTATGATAGATTGCTATGATGAGCTAAAGAGTCTGACGATTAACGACTATAAGAGGTGTATTACCGAAATGAAGAAGGCTCATCCGTTTATGGACGATGAGCGGATGTATGTGTCGCGGGCGAACCCCGAGAATTACCCGTATGTCGTTGTGGTTTTGGACGTAGATGGAACAAAGATCACTTTAGAGAGAAGAGTGTCACATGAACGAACCGAATTGGGAACTGCTGCTGAGAAGCGCGATAAACTATAAGAGCTATGCTTACGAACTCTTTAAAAGAGCCATTAACGACGCTTATAAGTATACGTTTGTCGGTGTGGACGGTAACATCATAGGTATGGACGGTCAGGAAGAACGGAATCAGAAAATCATGGATTGGTGGAAAGAAGTCGAACGAATGGACTATGAGATACAGCGAATCAGAAATGAAATGGAGAGGGTGAAATGCTCGTAGGGATACTTTTGCTGTATATAAGTGTGAGAAATGACTATCCGCTGTGGTTTGAGATGGCGAGTTGGCTTTTAACGATAATGGCCACGGCGAAAAATACGATGAAGTTTATGGCTTTCATGTCAGGGTTAAAAGAAGGTTATGGCAAGCGCAGAACTGATAAGAGCGTTTGACTCTTACAAAAACTACACAGCGAACCATGATACGGCAGACGACAAAGTAATAGATGCGTGTGTCATGGCTGCGAATGTCGCCTATAACGATGAGAAAGACATCACTTATGGGAAAGGCATATCCTCATTTACACATGATCTTATCGAGAGATGGGTTTGTGAGCAGACCAAAGGCGGCAATTTTTGGCTGTTAGAGAAATGGATGCAGGAGAACGAGAGACAGCACCCGATTATTGATAAGGCTTATGAACTGTTCAAGATAGAGAGTCCTCATTTATTCACTTCTTATATGTACTATATGGAGAAGAACCGGAAGTATGCCAAACGGTTCTATGTTCCTCGGAGAAAGACTCTGTGTGTACCCGCGCAGGATATGCAGGACCTGGAAGACGACTTACTCGACACCTATGGTTTGTCGATGCCGTCACGAGTCGGTAAATCGACCTTGTGTATATTCTTTTTGACCTGGGTGGGACTTCGTAAACCCATGAGCCATAACGCGATGGGCGGTCATTCTGGACAGCTTGTTAAGAGGTTCTTTAGAGGCTTGGAAAACCTCATGGAAGAGAACGAGTATACCTATAAAGAACTTTTCTATTATAAGAATCCCGAAATGAAGAAAGTGGTAGAGAAAAAGTCGAGCGATCCTGCCGAACTGACTATCAACTTGGGTAAAAAGGACGAGTTTGCAACATTTTCCTGCCGTTCTACGGACTCAACATGGACGGGTGCTATAGATATATCCTCTGATGGGTATTTGTATGTGGACGACCTTGTTCGTGACCGTGAACATTCACTTTCGGCATCCCGAATGGAGAACACCTATCAGGAATATCAGAATAAGATGCTCGACCGAATGAATGACGGGGCTAAGAAGATTTTAGTCGGGACCTTGTGGAGTGTTCTTGACCCGTTAGTGAGAGAGGAACATGAGAACGCAGGGAATGACCGAGCGAGGTTTCGTAAGATTCCTGCGTTGAATGAAAAGGACGAGAGCAATTTTCAGTACGAGTTTAACGGATTCTCTACAGAATATTACCAGGGCTACCGTGAGCGACTTGATAAACCCGAATGGATGGCGAAGTATCAGCAATCCCCGTTTGTGAGAGAAGGTCTGACATTCCCTATAGAGGAACTTCGGTTCTTTGATGGCGATGTACCGGACACGGTTTGTAGAACGATGGCCGCACTCGACCCTGCGTTTGGTTCTGGGGACTCATTGTCGATGCCGATATGTAAAGATTTCGGAGCAGATAAGTATATTGTCGATTGGGTGCATGACAAAAGAACGACCGCTTATACGATTCCTTTGGTGGCAGACAAGATAGAAGAACACACCATAACAGAGTTAAAGATAGAGAAGAACCGAGGCGGTGATTTGTTCGCTGAACAGTTACAGAAAGAATTGAGTTCAAGACATATCCTTCATTGCCATGTCACCCTGGAGAACGCTCCGGTGAAGATGTCAAAGGAAGATAAGATCAGCGGATATTCGGATTTCATAAAGAGAGACTTCATGTTTCTGACTACAAAGAAATGGACGGAAGAAGATAACCATAAATATCATGCTTCCGAACAGTATAGAAAGGCCATAGACGAATTAACGATGTTTTCAGCCGAGGGCAAGAATGTCCATGACGACAGCGCAGATTCACTTACGCAGTTGGCGATGATGTTTGAGAAGAGGGGCAGACGGCAAGCAGCAATAATCAAGAGTCCATTTGCAAGGAGGTAGACATGACCACAAGAGAGTATTTGGAACAACTGTTAGACATTGACGATGATATCTTGAATATTTCAAATCAGGCGCAGAAATGGCGTGATATCGCAATGAAGATGGGACACCCGCCTAACGGTGAGAGAGTGGATTCGTCACCTAAACCCGACCAGATGGAAAATGCTGTTATAAAGGCTATCGAGTGCGAGAGAAAAGCAGGGAAAGAAGCCGAAAGACTCATCCGGCTGAAAGAGAAGATAGAGAACCAGATACTTGGGTTAAAAGAAGAGGGCAGGAACGGGAAGACATATTACTTTTTGATATGGGGATACTTCCATGAGAACAAGAAGATGACGGAACTGTCACGCCACGCTGATTACTCGTATAACCATGCAAAAAGACTATTTAATAAGGCATTATATACGTTTGAAAAGCGTTACGGAGACGGGTATTTAAACTATAATGGGTGAATATGTGCCATAATGAGCCGTAATGTGCGATTGTATAAGAATATTTGACATGATAAAATAAGAATTGGAAAGCTATTATGTTTGAGGGTTTGCCGCGATCCGAAATTGAATATCTCATCGAAGAATGGTGTGTTGACATGACGCACGCGGAGCGCAACAGACTCATAATGAAAAGGAGACATATTGACGGACTTACTTATGAGAAACTTGGAGAAGAGTTTGAACTATCCACGATACAAGTCAAGAACATAGTCCGGCAATGTAATGAGCGATTAAAGGGAAAGACCGTCTGATGACGGTCTTTTTTGGTGTAATTATGGCTTTTTTGGAGATAAACGGAATAGAGTTTCCTTGTCCGAGTACAGGATTGGAAATCATCATAAGTACAGCCGTAAATAGTGCAAGAAATGCAAATGCAGAGGTTATAGGCGAGAAAGTCGGAAGAGATGTATTGAAGTATAACAATCTGCATTGGTCATGGCTTCCTGGAGAGACATGGGAGCAGATGCTTACCGTATTCTCCAACTTTTTTGTAACGGCGAAAGTATGGGATATGTGTGGCGGCGAATGGAAGACGATCAAGATGTATCCAGGCGACAGAAGCGCAGAAGTGTATTGGCTTGATAATGACCCTGATTCCCCTCGGTATGGATTGCCGAAGAACTATAGAAACTGCAAGGTAAACATTATAGATTGCGGTATTTTGGAGTAATATGCAGCAGACATCTACAGCATACAAAACTGAACAGAAGCAACATCTTCGCGAGAAGTCGTATGTATGGGTGTATTTAGGTATCGTAGACCGAACTGCGCAGAAGACCGCGAGGCTGACGAGTGCAGTAACCGAATGGTCGCAAATACCTACGGGAAATGATCTTATCGAGGCTGTTTATGCGACTTATGAGCAGAACTTCTTTCGTGCGGATGGCGAGATGATATTCCCGCCCGAAACTGCGTGGGCTGTATATCAGGGTGCGGCAAGCGAAGGAATAGGCGGCTCTATCAGGTTTACGTTTGGAGCAAATTGTAAAATTAGCGGTGTATCGCTTAAATTCTACGATGATGCACTTCCTACACAATTTACTATAACGAATGGTACGGTGACTAATACTTACACCTATAGCGAGTTAGAGTTGGATGATGCGGGAAGATGTAAATGTATAGGTGATTATTCAAACTCTGCTTATCTCACAATATCTCCGTATGATTCTTCATCGCTAAAGGGTGGTAATCAGAGATTTAGAATACAGCAGATACTTTTCGGAATAGGTTTCTATTTCTCTGATAAAGATTTACTGTCTACATCATTTACGAATACTGTATCTCATCTGTCTGATAAGCTCCCGACAAAGACTTTCTCGTTTACGATAGACAATACGAGCAGGAAGTTTTCTGCGGATGATCCGCACTCATTCGTTCATTTTTTGCAGGAGCAGCAGGAAGTCGATTTTGACTATGGACGCGAACTGCCTAATGGAACGATAGAAACGATTAAAGGTGGCAAGACATATCTGAAAACGTGGACTACTGACGAGCAGAAAGCTACGTTTAATAGTGTCGGTTATCTTGAATTTATGGATACTACCTATTACAAAGGACACTTTAATAGTGGTGGGTGGTATACGCCAAACACATTGTATATGTTGGCAGCAGAAGTGTTCGCAGATGCAGGCATAACGAATTATAGTATAGATTCAAGTTTGGAATACTTTAATACAGAAGCACCGTTGCCCGTTGAGAAGCATAAAAATCTTCTGCAACTGATAGCAAACGCAGGTCGTTGTATCTTTTATGAGGATAGAGACGGTACATTTACTATCGCACCGAGTCTTGAAGATAGTGAGTCTCATAATGTCGGTTATACATTGGATTATGCTGACTTGTTGAGTTCTCCGAGTGTTGGTACTACAGAGTTTATAAAGAATGTTGTATGCCATCACTATGCGTATACATACGGTAAAGAAAGAAAACAGTTAGCCGTTATAGATAGTCCTAAAATCGGAGAAAACTTATTGCTGTTTTCAAACCCCGTAATCATAGATGGTGTTTATTACGAGGATGATGAAACCACCATATCGGGAGATGTCTTAACCGGAATAGACCTTTATGCCGGAGAAACTTTAGAGTTTGAGATGGCTTGGGGCTATTATGACGACAATATTTTTATCCATGAGTATGACCCGTTCGATGCGAGATTTGAGAACTCTGATAAGTACACGATAGAGGTAGTAAACAGTACGGGTAGCGTAGTTTATGCGAAGGAAATCGACACAGATCACATAATCTTTACTAACGATTCGGAAGCGGATTTAAGAAATCTGAAAGTACGATGCTCGTATAAGTGGTATCAGGCAGCAACGATAACGGGAAGTGGCGCGTATTACGTCAAATTCAACTCTACGAGTGCCTATAAAATATTAGTTTGGGGTAGAGAAATCGTTGTAAATGACTCGGAAGTGACAAAGAACATCCGCAATATCGGTGTGGACAGAACGTGTAAAAATGTCCTGATTTTTGGGGATGATTGGGCAGAAGACAATAGAGATTGGATGGCAGATTACTACAATGATGATGTCGAGTATAACTTGGAGTATCGTGGTGAGCCTGCTTTGGATTGTGACGATCAGATTTATCTTGAAAATAATTACGTTGCAAAGAATCTCATCCGCATCATTGACGGAACGATAAATACGGCGCAGGGTATGACAAAATCGACATTGAGAGCGAGAAGATTGTCATATCACGAATACGCAAGAGTTGATGCTGCAAAGGTTGATATTAGTGAGGTGAAGTAATGTATACAAAGCACACTTGGGTACATGAAGAAATAATAACAAGGCAAAACTTAAATCACATGGAGCAGGGCATATATGAAAATGCGCAGGCAATAGCGGCGTATATTGCCCCTACTGTTTTCACGCAGACATTGACAGCCGGAAATACAAGTTTGACGTTTACAGATGCGAGTATAGGCGTAGCAACTTCTATAAATCTGTTAACAGCGGGCGGGATCGCGCCTATAAGTCAGACGGTAAATGGTACGACTTATACTGTGACATTTGAAGCGCAGAGTTCTGATATGGATGTGCGAATAGAGGTGAAATAATGGCTTGGAGTACCCCGAAAACGAATTGGTCTATTCACTACGATCAGTACGGAAAGTATACGGGTGATTTTATCAATATTGGTGATTATAAACGCATTAAAGATAATATCACCTATGTGCAATCTCTCGCGAAACAGCTTGTGATAGACGATTATATTGTGATGGGCGCAGATAAGACTTACTTGCAATATCCGAGAGCGTCAGAATGGAACGCGATAGAGCAGGCTTTGCAGCAACTTGCGAAGAATATTTCTGGAACGTTTCAGGCGAAACAGTTTATGGATAACGGCCGCACTCCTGATTATGAAGAATTAAATCGAATCGAGAAAGCGACATTATCACTTAAAGGACAGTACGAAACAGCGGTAGCATTGACATATAGGTTGGCGTTTACTCTTGGCAGGGCAAGAAGCGTTATCAAACCATGAGAGGATAAGATATGTTAAGGACAGATTATAAAGACGATGTTCTGCAAGCAGGACAGACACAGCGTAAATATTTAATGACGCAGAGTGGGGGATATACATATTTCTCCGATGAGACAACGTATCAGGTCACGGGTGATGTGTTTGGCGCAGCGGTGATAAACGAAACAAACGCGGCTGTAAATAAGTGTGTAGAGTGCGTTTCGGGTACTCTTTCCCCAAACGTTACATCACTTACGGTTTATGCACCGAATGATCGCCCCGATTTCTTCTTTGATGGTGGTCATGTTGAAGTGTATGTACCGCAATCAAAGGTTCAGGACTTGGTAGTTGCGGGAACGTCAATAACTCCTGCGAGTGGTGGTAATCGTTCAAGTTGTACGGTAACATTCTCTTCTTCTGTAGAGAGTGCTTCACAGATAGACTTATATTGTAAGTAGGAGTGGATTATGGCTGAAACAATGGTGAGGGCGAGTGGTGGTTTCTCCCGTCAAAACATGGCAGATGCCAAAGCGAAAGGAAAACGTGAAGGCATAGCTGAAACGAAAAAAGGTAACGCACAGCGAGGAATGGTGTTGTCAATGGATGATTATGGCAACACCATTACTTTTACCAACAGCGAGATGGTAAATGCGGAAGGCATGATGCCGAATAGAGGGAATACGAATATCACTCTCAATTCAAGAAGTGAAACTGCTATTATTCCAGAAGGTTATCACAAAGGAAGCGGAGTGGTATCGGTCAAAAATGCTTCTGGAAGAAGAGATTTATTGGCTTCTGAAAGAGGGGTTGTTGATATTGGTGCAAAGAACGATATCCGATATGTTGATGCAACTGCGCCGACAAATGCGGCTCGTTCCGAAGGCTATTCTTCGGGATATTCGGCAGGATATTCAGCCGGAGATTTAGCAGGGCAGGAAACCGCCAAAAACAGCGTGATGAATAGCGGTGGATGCTCAATAGCATTTATTGGGGCTGAAAACGTTAAAACGAGTGAGCATATTCAATCTACATACACAAATACTACAAGTTACACAATGAATATTATCATCACCGCTGTTTCTTCTCGATACAGAGGTGATGGATACTCAAACCCCGTCATAAGAGTAACAAATGCAACGAATATTGACTATAGAGCAACGCAGTTTAGTGACGATACATCAGTTCAAACAAACGTAAGTATGGCAACGGGAACATATAGTCTTGCCGCAGGAGTAACGATGTCATTTGAAATAGGTGTAAATGATAATTCAGGTGCGGTTACTTATACGATTGCCTACAAACGTGCTACATAAGGAGATAAACCATGTTATATGAACCGTATAGATTCCCGATAGATAATGTTATAGGATTACGCGATGGTCTGTCTGAAAAGGCAGACCTTTCTATTATAGCGGATGAGTTTGATCCTACTGACACTTATGCGGTAGGCGATTATGTGATATATAACGGAGAATTTTATAAGTGTACCGTGGCTCATACGGGAGCGTGGGCGGCGGCAGACTTTACCACTACACTTGTTTCTGATGAGTTTGGTAGTGGCGGTGGCGGGATCGCTGACTTGTCAGCTATTGCTCCGGCGTTCTCGACATCAACCTCATATACTGTCGGCGCAAGAGTCACCTACGAAGGCAAGCTGTATAGATGTACCACAAACCATTCAGCGGGGGCGTGGAACTCTGCGCATTTCACCGAGACAGACGTAGATACCGACTTCATGGCAAAAGGACGTGACTATGTTACTGCGGGGCAAGCAAGTGGTTCTACTCTTGGAACGAAAGCAACGGCAGAAGGGTATAACAATACTGTAAGCGGTAACTATTCTCATGCAAGCGGATCAAACAATTCGGTGACTCATGCTAATGCTTTTGCCGAAGGTTATTATACCCGAACGGGTTGCGACCATCAGCACGTTATGGGAAGGAATAACGAGGGAAAAGTATACACGGCATTTGAGATAGGAAATTCATTAAGTGTATATAGCAAGGTTAACTGTTTCGAAATAGATTGGGATGGCTCTACGAAAGCGATTGGCGATATATTCTCGATAAAAGAGTCTTCCAACATTCTGTCTATAAGCGATAGTGGAACGTGTGCATCTGTAACTCTTGCCATTGCGAGTGATGGTGCAGTAACACTCACTTATGCAAGCACTACAAGAACGGCGACTCTTGCAAGCGGGCATACGGGCTGCCTCATGTATATAGGCAAAACGAATAAGGCTTACTATGTTGCCAAAGGGCAGACCAAAACAATCTCATTTGCCACCGCAAGGACAATTATTAACGTCGATAGTGTTAAGGCGTCAGTTCTTGGAGATGAGGTATCTGATATAGCGGGTAATACTCTTTCTGAAAAATTCGATGCTACATCCTACGTTGACCGTTATGAGCGTTATACCATATCCTCATCGAGTTGGTCTTCTTCGACCGATGCAAACGGATATTACACCTATACACTCACGACTTCCGCATATAACACCTACAAAGGCGTGAAGATTAGTGTTACGGGTTCTTCCGATGGCGTAGAAGCTACATCCGCACAGAATGCCGCATTTAATCTCATAAATAAATTCTGGATGGCAGACGGTACGGGTGTTACATCAGCTACGCTTTATGCAAAGACGAAGCCGACAACAACCTTCTATATAAGGATGGAAGGCAATTATACGGGCGTAAACGCGGGAAGTGGTCAGCGGGCTGTTGATGTTACCACGGGAAGCAAGCTTTCAGTAGAATTTAGATATACTAATGAGGATAACTCGGAACGGCAGACCATTAAGCAATTTGATGGAAGCACAGCAAGAACCATAAGACAAGTGAACTGTACATATCCGATTTACGCATCAGATTGGAGTTCAACGGTCAACGCGGACGGGTATTATTCATTCACAGTATGGAGTAATAGCGACTACGGTATGAATACACACATCATACCTGATGTGTCGCTCATTGGTAGTACAAGTGACGGCGCTCCTCGGTTTGACCAACTTCCAACGGCTGCGCAGCAAGCGGCTTACAATCTCGTTGACTATTTCTATATGGCAGAGGGAGAAAACGTATATACGTTAACAGCTTATGCAAAAACAAAACCGACTACAACATTTATGGTGCTTGTTAACGGATACAGCATAGCATAAAGAAGTGTTTTATTGGAAAGTGAGGTGAGATAGATGATTTTGAAGAAAAATGCGTATAGTGGAGCAAGAAGACGCATAACATTCACTTGTGAAGCTAATTATACTGTTCAATATAATAACTCTTATGTAGATGATACGGGTTATCATATAGATGTAACTTTTAAAAAGGAAACAACGTCAGGCACAACGCCTACTACAAGCACTAAAATAGCAACGGCTGACATTGTACCGTCAAATATTACGGGCATATGTGGCTCAATATTAGGTGGTAGTTGGGAAGCTAAAGGTGGTGCTGGCGGTTATATAGCCACAAACGGTGCTGTTATGGTTTCGGGATCAGCGGGTGGTTATTTCTTTGTATTATCGGGAAGTAGTGCGGTATAAATACAACAAACGAACATTTTATTGTAAAGTGAGGTGATTATATGGATGGGTTGATAAATCATGATTACACAAATAATATAACCGTTTTAGAAAGCTGTGTAAAAAGGTTTACGGTTTCATCATCTTCGCCGTTTGAAATTGCGGTGGGTAATTATGGTAGTGTTATCTTTTTGGGCTTTGCACAAGGAATAGGAGCAATTGCAGTGCTTGTCGGAAAAAGTGGAAGCTCTTTAACAGTTTCAAATGTGAGAGACGGTTCAGCTTTTAGTAGTGCATATTTTGATATACATATAAAGTCGGGTGATTCAAACACAATAGAGGTTACAAGTTCCGTTGCTTCGCCGTCTTCGGGAACAGCTTTTGTAGGTTATATTGCTTAAATGCAATAAAAGAAGTATTCATTTCTAAAAACAACGCTCATAAGGGGCAATAAATTTACGACAAAGGAGAGAAAACAATGAAGTATGCAGTACAGCAATGTGTTAACGGTAATTTCTCTACCGTTTCAGAACATGACAACAACTTACAGGGTGCGCTTGTTAAGTTTCATCAGACAGCCGCTAATCTGTGGAACGCCCCTGATGTTTTAAGGGCTAATCTCCGTATCGTGGACGAAAATCAGAATACGGTTATGGGGAAGTCAGAGGATATCGGACACGATGCTCCCGTAGAAGAACCCGAAGAGAACACAGAGGCATAAGCCTTTTTTTATTGGGAAAGAAGGTGAGAGTATGAAAAGCCTGGATAAGTATGTGATATTTTCGATATCGGTAATGTTGATCTACACAGTAGTTGAATTAGTGTTATCGAGTTTAACCGGAATTAACCATGATGCACTCACTACTTGTCTCTATGCTGCGTTTGGCGGTGAAATATTCTCTTGTGCGCTTATAAAAATATTTAAGCTGAAAGGAGAAAAAGATGAGCAAGGTACAGAGTGCGGTTGATTATGCAGTTAAAATAGCGAAAGACGATACTCACGGGTATGACCAGGTTGATCGTTGGGGACACCCGAACTTTGATTGCTCTGGCCTTGTTATCACAGCTTTTGAGCAGGCAGGGATTCCGGTTAAAACAAACGGCGCAACGTATACGGGCAACATAAAAAAAACGTTCCTGAAAACGGGATTTGTCGATGTGATAACCTCTGTGAACCTTAAAACGGGAGCAGGGCTTCTTCCTGGAGATGTTCTTCTTAAAGAGGGAAGTCATACTGCGCTGTACATCGGAAACGGTCAGATAGTTCATGCGAGTATCAATGAAAAAGGCAAAGTCACGGGCGGTAAGTCAGGCGATCAGACGGGAAAAGAGATTCTTGTCCAAAAGTATTACAACAAGCCGTGGAATTGCGTGTTAAGGTACGCAGATAGCCCCGTAGAGACTCCAAAGCCACAAACGGGTATAAATGTAAGGGTAACAGCTTACAGACTCAATATAAGGCAGGGAGCAGGCACAGAGTATAAATCAGTTGGTGTCGCCAAGAAGGGCGACATTTTGATTATATACGAGAAGAAATTGAATGGTACTTCTCAATGGGGCAGATGTGACCGAGGTTGGGTAAGCTTAAAGTATACGGAGGTGGCTAAATGAATTGGGAGTCAATTATAGTCGCGATTATTGCGGCAGCAATCATTCCTCTCGTTAAATGGGGATTGGACATTCTCAAAGATTATGTAGAAGCAAAAGTAGCGACATTGGAAGATCAGAAAATCGCTAATGTCATTTACGATGCTTACAACACCGTTCAGAAAGTTGTGCTGTTTGTTATGCAGACATACGTTGATACTCTGAAAACCAAAGGCGAGTTTGATGCGATGGCGCAGGAAGAAGCGTTTAAGATGGCGAAGAAGCGTGCAACGGAACTGATAAACGATACGGCGAAAGAAGTTATTAACGAGAAGTATGGTAACTTCGCAACGTGGCTCGACACGCAGATAGAACATTCGGTGCGTGTCAGTAAAAATTAGGTCATTCCCGCTTTGCGGTGATGATAGTTTATTCCCCTCTCATGGCGGCGTGCTTATGGGTGCGCCGCTTTGTAGAGGAAATATGGGTTAAAATGTACCATTATGAGCCATAATGAGCCGTTGAAACGAAAAAATTGACATGATATATTAACAATAGGATTATAGTCAACCGCCGAAAGGCGGTTTTTTGCGTATGCGAGGTATAAAAAATGACTTTAGCTGAACTGATAACAGCATTAAAGACAAATAATATAAACGTAACAGTAAAAGACGGCGATACCGATGCAGAGATCATTGTTTTTAAGTCGCAGGGTATCAATGGTGTAGAAAGTGATCTTTCCGCACGTCCCGTAAGAAGATGGGAACTTACCGGAGCAACGGCAATAGAGGTTGTATTAGACGCAACCGCAGGGTGAGGTTAAGCCATGGTGCAGATAGGCAGACACCATCTCTTTGCAGATGTCAAAGAGGTCAACGAGGATAATGTCGTACAGATAATCAAAGACGTAGAACCTGGTTTTCTCGCTAATCAGCAGGCTTGCGATAGACTTCTGTTGGTTGAAGCGGGCGTAATGCCTTTAGACAGAGAAAAAATAGTTCGCTCTGATATAGATGTCCAGACCGTTGATCCGATAGCGCATGAAGTGACAGTTTTCAAAGAAGGCTATCATTGGGGAAATCTTATCAACTTTGTTCGTAGAGGTGTTAAGGACAGCGGTTCAGAAGATGAGAATGAAGGTATTGCACTTCTGAATGAATGTTACGCCGCAGAAAACGCAGGCCGTAAGCAGAGAACCCTTGGTCACTTTGTTGAGATATGCGGAATTGGATATACGTTTGTTGATATAAAAAGCGAGTGGAAAGATGGCGACTCATATTTCGAGTTGGAAACTCTTGATCCTCGTTTTGCTTTTGTTGTGAGGTCTTCTCTTTATGCGGATCATAGAGTCGTATTAGGAGTTACCTTTAGACAAGACAACATGGGTAATAAGTATTATACAGCCTTTACTCCTAAATATCGTTTTGAGATAAAAGGGGAAACGGTCGTACCCGCAGGAGAGCAAGTTGCTTCAACAATCGTTAATCCTCTCGGAATGATACCTATTATCGAATGGGAACGTTCAGACGACCGTATGGGCGTGTTTGAGCGTGAAATACCTGAAATGAAAAGACTTAATCTGCTTCTTTCTGATATAGGAAATGATGTAGATCAGGAATGTCAGCAGATATGGCACGCTAACGATGTGGATTTTCCTGTTAAGAAAGATGAAAACGGGAATGAGACAGATGAGGTTGAAACTCCGAGGTCGAATGAATGGGTGACAACTTATACTTCCCGTGATGGAAAGACTCCGTTCATTAAGCCGTTAGCTACATCGTATGATTACGCAGGACTTTTGAATAATTATACAACTGCGAGAGCAATGATCCTTGAAAGGACATACACACCGCAGAGAAATGATAATTCAGGCGGTTCTACGGGAACTGCAATGAGTGATGCAACCGGATGGAGTGCGGCAGAACAAGTTGCTTGCGCTCAACAGCTTCTTATGGAAGCAAGCAAGATGAATGAAGTCAAGGTTGCACTTGAAGCCATAAGGAAGTCACGAAAGCTTACCGATGATAACGCTTTAATGAAGCTTCGATATATGGATTTAAAGCCTAATGTTACGAGACAGAAGACTTATGAAATGACCGTCAAGACTAATGCGTTTGCTAACCTTGTAAGTCACGGAGTAAACGGTCTGCACGCATTAAAGGCTGTTAACTTCTTTGAGGATGTCGCCCAGGTATGGACAGACAGCAAAGACCTCATTGAACAATATCAGAGTAAGACATTCGGTGAAGATAAGGATGTCGAGAAGTCAAGTGATCTTCCCGAATATCAGATAACAAATAGTCCGTTAATAGACGGCATGAGTAAGGAAGCACCGAATGGCACAGATGTCGATAGACGAACTGAATAGTTTTGACGCAGAGGAGTATATAGAAGATTACTTCAAGCCGATGCGTATATCGGAAGACCGGAAAGAAGAAAGACAGGATGCTGCGAAAGATTTTCGCGACATCCTGCTTCTCATTTTGGCGTTAATCGCTATTGAATACGAGAAGAATCTTCTGGATTGGCCATATATTCAGAATCAGTTTCGTACAGAACTCCTGCGAGTATCTTTAATGTATGCGGCAGACAGCGAAGCGATTCAGGATTACGTTAATTCAAAGTCTTACGAGTTTGTTCAGATAACACAGGAGCAGGATTTATCAGACCCGTATTGGACATCGGATATGAGAGCAACACACGAAGCTGTTAATGAAGCAAACGATGTCATAGCAATATCCGAAATGCAGAGAGCGGAAATGATGGGTGCTGTCAGCAAACGTTGGAAGACAGAGCGTGATGATAGAGTTCGTCCGACTCACAGAGCCGTTGATGGTGTTACTAAAGCTATTGACGAGATGTTTAATGTCGGAAAAGACTTGATGCGTTTCCCTCACGATTGGTATTACAGCGCAAAAGAATCCTATAATTGCCGTTGTGGATTGGACTATCTTGACGAGAAAGGAAAGGTCATTCTCGTTGGGAAAATGAGGGAAGAAGTTAATAAAACGTACAACAAAGTTCAGTTTACAAACGCTGATGATAGTATTACTATAAATAAAGAGGTTGAGAACAGACCTAAACAGTTTGTCAGAGCAAGATTTGCGACGGGAAATATGAGTCCCGAAGAATATGCAAGAGCCGTAGAACTTTGGAAAAGATATCCGGAGGTTAAAGGACTTACGGCGGCGGAAAAAGAACACGTTTATGAAGAACTTGACAATAACCTTACCGCAGAGGAAAAAAGTTTGTGCCTTGTTCGTAGACCAATAGGAGACTATTGGTACAAAGCAATTAACAAAGGGCATAATCAATACAAAATTATTGATAAAACTCCTATTGATCCGTATGAAGATATTATGGATGAAATATATTCAGAAGCGGTAGGAAGAGATTGGAAAAAGTATGATTTCTAAAGATAGCCCAACAACAAAAGAATTTGTATTAGTTCTATTAGAACATACAAAGAGTAGAGATTTTGTGAGTTGTTCTTTGTCGTCTATTAGAACAGAAGAAAACATGGAGAAAATCATAAGATTTGTTAAGGATAATCCGAACTGTTCTATAACCGATATTGATGCTGAAATAATAGAACTTACAGTACCCAAAGATTGATAAAGTTTAATAAAAGATGTATGCAAAAGACACCTTCGGGTGTCTTTTTTGTTGGTGAAAACATGGATACAAAAGAAGTCATAACGATGCTTGGCGACAAGATAGAAATGAACGCCGCCGAGTACCGAATCATAATTGAACAAGGACACGATGTAGTCTTGCGAGAGAAAAACAGCGAAGGCGAGACAATCGAAATCACGATAAGGAAGCGATCCGAATAGGGTCGCTTTTTTAAATATATGGC
>Ga0310786_10004787_pt1 | contig 18669 bp, 15 predicted proteins | sample AusTroGonzalo_MG_FD_203881 | JGI IMG/M metagenome (GOLD analysis project Ga0310786, IMG submission 203881) | Bovine rumen microbial communities from tropical cattle in Woodstock, Queensland, Australia - Gonzalo_03 (v2) (version 2) | ecosystem: Host-associated > Mammals > Digestive system >... | reverse complement strand
AAGACGAAAAGACCCTTGTCGTGCTTGACGGGCGCATAGACAGCACTAACGCCGACCAGTTCCAACAAGATGTCGCCCCATTGATGGAAGGTGATAATCCCGACGTCGAATTCGATTGCTCGGGCATGACCTATACCTCGTCGCAGGGCCTCCGTGTGTTTCTCCTCTTGCAGAAGAGCGTCGTGGCTCGCAATGGCAAGATGGTGCTGCGCGACATGAACCCCCGCGTGAAGGAAGTCTTCGACATCACTGGTTTTTCCAATATCATCACCATCGTCTAAACCAGCGAAGCACCATGAAACTCGACATGCATTGTGAGATGATTCTCAACGAGTATCGCGAGAAGTTGCCTGTCTACGAGAAGATGAAAGGCGTCGTCCTCGATCTGTTGCGCACCTGCCTCAAAGAAAAGGACATCCTTGTTTCAGGTCTGGAGGCACGTGTCAAGACGGAGCAGAGCCTTGCTGGAAAGCTGGAGATGAAAGGCTATAAGTACCACACCTTGGAGGATGTGACCGATGTCGTCGGAGCCCGCATCATCACTTTTTATAGCGATGAGGTCGACATCATCTCGGCCTTGGTTGAGAAACTGTTTGACGTCGATTGGGACAACTCCGTCGACAAACGCAAGATGCTGGAGATTGACCGTTTCGGTTATCTGTCGCTGCATTATGTATGCCGCATTCCCGAAACACTGTATAATGACCCAGAAACACCGCAAATCAACCAAATTCCTTTCGAGTTGCAGATGCGGAGTACCTTGCAGCACGTGTGGGCCAATATGTACCACGACATCGGCTACAAGAGCGACGTTGAGATTCCTATAGAATACCAACGTAATATGACGCGCCTTGCGGGAATGCTGGAGCTGGCCGACGAGCAGTTTAACCGTATCCGTAAGGATATCAACAACTACCGTCGCAACGTGCAGTCGATGGTGACTTCGGGTAACTTCGACGATGTGTCGCTCAATGGTGACACGTTCCGTAGTTTCATCAAGCTGAAGCCCTTCCGTCATCTCGCCGACAAGATTGCAGCCATCAACCAAGGGGAGGTCTACGAGGACAGCCTCATGCCGTATTACAATGTACTCCTACACATGGACATGAAGACCATCGGCGATATTGTTAGGATGATCAAAGACAACACCGAGAATGCCTATCAGTTGGCCCTGCTCCAGTTGGCTGGTACCGGTTTGGATATTGTGGCCTATTCGGTGGCACTCCAAAACCTCTGCATAGTAACCATCCTCAAGAAAGGTTACGGTGAAGCTGGATTGGTGAGATTGTTTGATGCGCTCTATGGCGAAAACGAGTACCATAAGGAACGCGCTCACCGCATCTTTGGACAGGCACAAAAAATCAATTTGGTTTAGACACATGAACAATCCATTAGAAACCAGTTTCTTCGACGAAGCAGTGAAGTTTGCCGTCGAAGCTCATCAGGGTACCGAACGCCGTGGCAAAGGCTACCCTTATATCATCCATCCCATGGAGGCTGCGGCGATTGTGGCCACGATGACCAACGACCAAGAGATGCTTGCCGCTGCCATCCTGCATGACACGGTGGAGGATACCGATGTCACCATTGAACAGATCCGTGAACGCTTTGGAGACCGGGTGGCCATGCTCGTGCAGAACGAGACCGCACCATCGGATGAAAACCTGACCTGGCGGGAGAAAAAGACAGCCCAACTCAAACAGCTGACTGCTGCGTCACACGACAGCAAGATTGTGGCTTTGGGCGACAAGTTCTCTAACATGAGCGGCATTGCCTTGGATTATAGGCAGATAGGGGATGAGGTATGGAAACGCTTTCATGCCCCCAACGGCAAACCCGACGTGGAGTGGTACTATCGCTCCTTGGCAGAGGCCCTGTCTGAGTTGTCAGACACGCTGCCTTACAAAGAATATGTCAAATTGTTGGAAGATGTTTTTGGAAATGTAGAGACGTTTCCTGAAACGTCTCTAAAGGATTAATACATCAAATATTTATTTCTGATGGCCTTGAACGCCTCAAGGTCGTCCTGCCACGAAGCGCGGATTTCGTCTGCGCTTTTTCCGTTCTCAATGTCGCGTTGCAGCTGTTTGTCGCCGCTGAGCAGACGGAAATAATCCTTGAAGAAGCCTTTATCTTTCAGCTGTTGGTAGGCATCGATGACCCATTCCAGATTCAGTTGGTTGGTATTGCGGGCGTAGTCGTGAGCAAACTCCACAAGGTTCTCACCGCGGCAACGCTGGCCTTCCAACAAGGGCTTGGAGGCGCCGCTGGTGCTTTGAGGCGTAAACGTATAGCTGCCGCGCATGTTGGGATGGCCGTAGACTTGGAAAGGCGTTTCGGTGCCGCGACCCACGCTGACGATGCAGCCCTCAAAAAAGCAAAGGGTAGGATAGAGGTACACGGACTCCCAGTTGGGCAGGTTGGGAGAGGGCTTCACGGGCAACTCATAGATGGCTTTGCGGTTGTATTTTTTAATCGGGATTACCGTGAGGTCGCAGGTGACGCCGTTCTTCAGCCAGCCTTCGCCATTCACCATCTTGGCATATTCTCCAATCGTCATACCGTAGACCACCGGCACCTGATGCATGCCCACAAACGATTGGTTCCCGGACTTCAACATGGGGCCGTCCACATAGAAGCCGTTGGGATTGGGGCGGTCAAGGACGATGACGGGGATGCCGTTTTCGGCAGCGGCTTCCATCATATAGCTCATCGTGGAGATGTAGGTATAGAAACGCACGCCGACGTCTTGCAGGTCAAAGAGGATGACGTCGATGCCTTGCAGCATCTCGGCCGTAGGTTTCTTATTTTTGCCATACAGCGAGACGATAGGCAACCCTGTCTTCTCATCCTTGCCGCTGTTCACCTTGGCACCGGCATCGGCAGTGCCACGGAAACCATGCTCAGGGGTGTAGATTTTCCTGATGTCAACGCCCAGCGAAAGCAAGGTGTCCACCAAATGCGTCTCGCCGACGATGCTGGTCTGGTTGCCGACCACGCCGACGCGCTTGCCTTCAATTAATGAGATGTAGTCGTCCATCTGCATGGCGGCAGAGACGTAATGTGCCTTTTTGATGAGCACCAGGGCAGGCTCGTCGTCGGTCTTGAAGATTTGTGCTTGGCATTGCGACAGGAAAGCGCAAAACAGCAGAGCGATGGCAAAGAATTGTCGTTTCATTCCGGTTTATTTTTTACTTTTGCAAAATTATTGAAAATACAGCAAATGTCGGGCCCAAAATTCATAGCAGACCGAATTTTTTCGCTTTCGAAGGAAAATCTTTCCTCAACAGTGATGCGACTGGCCGTCACGAGCGTGGCCTTGGCCATCATCGTGATGCTTATCGCCTGGGCTGTGGTGGTGGGTTTCAAGAACCAGATCCGTGACAAGGTCGTGGGTTTTGTGGCGCCGATACATGTACAGTCGCTCGACAAGAACGAGTCGGTGGAGGAGACGCCATTCGTTTTGGATTCGCTGCTCATCAGTAGATTGAACGCCGTTGAAGGCATCCAACACTACCAGATGGTGGCCAATAAGGCGGGCATGATCAAGACCGACGACGAAATCCAAGGCGTGGTGCTGAAAGGCGTAGACGAGAACTATGACTGGACGTATTTCTCCCAATGCCTCATTGATGGACAAACGCCACAATACAAGGCAGGGGAGCGTTCCACGGAAGTGCTGGTTTCAAAGGTAATTGCCAATAAGATGCTCCTCAACGTGGGCGATGACGTCCGAGTGTGGTTCATCGACAAGGACCAGCAAGCACGAGGCCGTAAGTTCACGGTGTCGGGCATCTTTGAGACGGGTCTCTATGAGTTTGACGAGCGTTATGTCTTCGCCGACCTCAACCAAATCCGCAAGCTGAACGGCTGGGAGGACAATGAGGTCGGCCTTCTGGAAATCGCTTTGGAGCCTGATGTCGATGTCGACCAAGTCAACGACAAGCTGTATTTTTCTTTGCCGACGAATTTGGCTTGTTATACTGCCCGCCAAAGCAATCCACAAATCTTTGACTGGTTGGATTTGCTCGACACCAACGTGTGGCTTATCATGGCATTAATGCTGCTTGTGGCAGGCATCACCGTCATCAGCATGCTGCTGATTATCATCATCGAACGCACTTCGACCATAGGTCTGCTGAAAGCCATGGGAGCCAGCAACAAATTCGTCCGTGAGGTGTTTCTGCTCCGCTCGCTGCGCATCCTGCTCATCGGCATGGTGATTGGCAACGTCTTCGGGTTGGCGTTCTGCTTCATTCAGCAACACACGGGCTTCATCAAACTGGATGCCGCCACGTATTATCTTTCAGCCGTGCCCATTGAGTTGCATCTCAGCACTGTGGTTTTCATCAACTTGGGCACCTTCCTGCTTTGGGTTCTGATGCTGCTCATCCCGACTTCCGTCATCAATCGCATCAGCCCCACCAAGTCGATTCGCTTTGAATAGTTGACCTCCAATGTCATTCCCGAAGAGGTCGTGAGGTGGCATGGAATCTATTGGAGGTCAATTGTCCTGATATTATTCAAGTGTTTTTTTCTTTTTTTTGCCTCCCATTCCAATAAAATCCCTATTTTAGCCGCTGAATCAACATAACTATGATGAAAGACTTTACCATTGAACCGTTGAAAGGCTACGGTGAAATACCTTTCGGAATGACGCTTGACGAGACGGTCAAGAAACTGGGCATGCCCGACTTTTACGAGGAGTTGAGCGACATGGAAGAGACGGGCAACCGCTCTATCTTTTATGAATATGACGAGCTCGAGACCAACATCTATTTCGAGGGTGTGACAAAGTCGGTGGTGGCCTGCTTCGAGACAGAGAACATGGAGGCTACGCTCTATGGTGAGCCTGTGTTCGACCTCACGAAAGAAGAGGTCATCAACCTGATGAAAGAGCATGGCTTCAAGGAACTGGAAGAGGAAACCGAGGACGAGGAGTTGCGCGTGTCGTTCGAAGACGCCATGATCGATTTCTTCTTTGATGAGGATGAGCTGACCGCCGTGAGCTGGGGCGTGCTCGTTGACGAACAAGGAGACATCATTTGAAAATCCAAGATAAATACGACGCTTTTGTAGCCCATTTCGAGGAACATATGCCCGTGGCTGAGTCGGAGTTGCATTATGAGAACCCGTATCAGCTACTCGTGGCGGTGATCCTCTCGGCGCAGTGTACCGACAAGCGCGTCAACATGACCACGCCGGCCTTGTTTCAACGTTTCCCGACGGCACAAGACATGGCCAATGCCTCGGTGGAAGAGATTTACTCTTATATCAAGAGCATCTCTTATCCGAACAACAAGGCCAAGAACCTGTCGGGCATGGCGCAGACCCTGGTGAGCGACTTCGACGGCATCGTCCCCGACAACCTCGAGGACTTGCAGAAGCTGCCTGGCGTGGGCCGCAAGACCGCCAACGTGATGATGGCCGTGGCTTTCGACCAGCCCGCCATGCCGGTCGACACGCATGTCTTTCGGGTCTCCAACCGCATCGGCTTGACCAAGAACTCGAAGAATGTGTTGCAGACCGAGAAGACCTTGGTGGCTCATCTGCCCAAAGAGGTGATTGCCAAGGCGCACCATTGGCTCATCCTGCATGGGCGTTATGTCTGCCTCGCCCGTAAGCCGAAATGCGACGAATGTGGGATAACCAACATTTGTGATTATTACCAAAAGAAACAATTAAAACTACAGTAATATGGAAGATAATTTTGACGCAACACCCAAGAAAGAAAAAAAAGGCTGTAGGATTTTTGCCATCATAGGCTCCGTCCTTCTGGTGGCCGCCGCGGTCTTTGTGTTTTTCAAGTTCTTTTATGTCTTCGGCAGTGGCGTGAAGGCAGGGGAACTCAACTTGTTTGTGTACAAAGGCTATGTCTTCAAGACCTACGAAGGCCGCCTCATCCAAGCGGGTTACAATTCCAAGAACACCAATTCCACCATCCAGTCGAACGAGTTCAATTTCTCAGTTACGAGCGAGAGCGTGGCCAAACAACTGGAGCGCTGCACGGGTAAGATGGTGGAACTGCACTATAAGGAATACTTGGGCAGACTGCCGTGGCGTGGCATGACCAACTATGTGGTCGACAGCGTGTATTCGGTAACTAATGTGAATGGGGCGACAGAGATCCCAGTTGCCATACCAGCAGAGGTGTTTTAGTTACTCCTCGAAATCTCTAACTTGCCAATCTCCACCTCGTTGTTCTCGGAGACCACCTCGATCCAGGTGTTGTCTTCGCTGAACCACTTGTACTGTGAGCCGATGCGGAAGATGAAGGTCTTCTCGTCTTCGGTGGCCGCGATGGGCAACACGAAGCCGCCGTTCTTGCCACCGGTACCGCCAAAGGAGACGATCATCGGGAAGGTCTTCTCGGGATGCGGGTTACGCACCTTGATGATGATGTAGTTGGAACGACGCACCGCCACCTCGATCTTGTTGAAGTCGAAGCGCTGTGCCTGTCCGGCGGCGAGCAGCAGAGGCTCGCTGTTCAGCTCGTACATCTTGTTTTGCTCGATGATCTCGCTGATGCGGGCAATCATCTCGGTGGGGTATGTCTCCAAACCAAGCTCCTCGGCTTTGGTATAGGCCTCGATGGCTTTGTCGTAGGTGTTAGTCTTGAAGTGGGCGTCGCCTTCCTTGACGAATTTGTCGTACTGGGCGCGCAGGGCGGCAACACGGTCGTTCTCCGCCTTCGTGGCGATGGCGATTTGTGACAAGGCGGTCGGGTCCTCAGGCTTGTAAAGCAAGGCCTTCTGGTATTGCGTGATGGCGTCGAAGTACTTCTCAGCGCTCATGGCTTGGTTGCCTTCGGCCATAGCCTGGTTATAGTTGGCCTCTAATTCTGCAGCCTTTTGTGCAAGTATGCCATCGATTTCTTGGATCTTGGCTGTGGCGGCGGCATTGCCCTCGTCGAAGGCCACGATCTCTTGGTATTTCACTCTGGCCTTGGGATAGTCTTCTTGTGCAAACAAAGCATCGGCTTCATCCATCATGCTCTTGATGGTGGCTTGACGTTCTGCCTCTGCGGCAGCCAAGGCAGCCTGACGTGCGGCTTCTTCCTCGGCAGCGATGCGAGCGGCCTCAGCCTCGGCGGCCAAACGGGCAGCTTCCTGTTCCGCTGCGATGCGTGCAGCCTCTTCGGCGGCCAGACGAGCGGCTTCCTGCTCTGCTGCGATTCTTGCCGCCTCTTGTTCGGCAGCGATACGTGCCGCTTCTGCCTCAGCGGCCAACCTTGCGGCCTCGGCTTCGGCAGCCAGACGTGCCGCTTCCTGTTCCGCCGCGATGCGGGCGGCCTCTTCGGCGTCCTGTTGCGCGATGAGCGGGTTGAGGCGACCGATCATGTCGGTGGCATAGGCGTCGCCAGGCACCACGGCCAAGGCGTTTTGGTATTGTGCTTTGGCTTCCTTATATGACTTGCTCTCGTAGAGCCGGTCGGCGGAGGCGATAATGCCGTTGTATTGGTCGGCAATGCCTTTGGCGGCTTGGTATTCGTTGCGTCTGTTGTTGGCTTCCACGTCGTTGGGGAAGAGCTCGAGGGCTTGGTTGATCTTGTCGAGGGCGGCCTCGTAGTTCTTACGCAGCCCGAACTGACGGCCTTCTTCCATCAGCTTGTCGAAGCGGGCCACTTTCTCGGTATAGAGTTGTTTCTTCTGTCGAGCCTCAGCAAGCTTCTCTTTGGGTTGCTTGTCGGTGGGGAAGATGCTGCTTGCCGTCTCAAACTGCATGATGGCAGCGTCGAAGTTGTCTTCAGCCAAAAGGCTCTCGCCCAGGCTCATGGCCGTGTCGAAGGCGTCTTGTTTGTCCTGCCGTTCCTTGAGGATGGCGCGGACGGCTTCGGCTTGTCCGGTGACGTATTTGTCGTTAGGGAAAACCTGCAAGGCGCGTTCGTATTCTGCAAGGGCCTCCTCATACTTCTGTTGGCTGTAGAACTGGTCGCCGGTATCCAGATGGGAGTAGAAAATCTCCTGACGGGCGCCGTCTTCCTGGATCTTCTTGACGGTCTCGTTGAGTTTCTGTCGGGCTGTGGCGTCACCCGATTTTTGCTTCAGCGCCATCTCGTAATACGTCTTCGCGCTGATGTAGTCCTTGGCATTGTATTTCTCGTTACCTTTCTTCATCAGCGACTCATACGACTCGGCGTTTTGGGCAATAACAACATTGGCGCTCAGCAACAACGATGCGCCGAAAAGTATTGTAAAGAAAACAGTTATTCTCATTTTATTCGTGTATATTTGCTTGTTAACGATGTTCCTTTGTTTTTATTGTTTTCAACACATGAAAACGTCATTGCGGACTTGATCCGCAATCTCCTACGTGCATTAGGGTCGTCTTCGCGTTTAGGAGATGGCGGATGTGCCTCCGCCATGACGACTTAAGGGCTTATTGTATCGCTCCCCGGTAAAGAGTGTCATATCCTACCATCTTTTATAGTAATCGTCCGATCCGACATAGCTGCCAACTCAGGGTTATGCGTGACGATGACGAAGGTCTGTCCCATCTCGTCGCGGAGGCGGAAAAACAACTTATGCAATTCTTGTGCCGATTTCGAGTCGAGGTTGCCCGAAGGCTCGTCGGCCAGCACCACGGCGGGTTGGTTGATGAGGGCACGGGCCACGGCCACGCGCTGTTGCTCGCCGCCTGAGAGTTGCGAGGGCTTGTGGCCTTTTCTGTCGCTCAGGTTCAGGTAGGCCAGCAGTTTCTCTGCTCTTTCGGAGGCTTCTTTCTTGCCCATGCCGCCGATGTAGGCGGGGATGCAGATGTTCTCGATGGCGGTGAACTCGGGCAGCAGATGGTGGAATTGGAACACAAAGCCGATCTTCTGGTTACGGAAGGCGGCGAGTTGCGTGTCGTTGAGTTTGCCCACCTCGGTGCCGTCGATGGTGAGTTGTCCGCGGTCGGCCTTGTCGAGGGTGCCGATGATATGGAGTAGGGTGGACTTGCCCGCGCCCGAGGCCCCGACGATGCTCACGATCTCCTTCTTGTTGATGTGCAGGTCTATGCCCTTGAGCACCTCAAGGCTGCCGTAGGATTTATGTATGCCGGTTGCTTGGATCATACTTTCAATAATTTGGCTGCAAAGGTACGGATTATTCTTTAAACTGCGGTTGCTGGTTTTTGTTGTCCTTTTTGCTTGACCAAAAAGGACCAAAAAGTCAAGGCCAAAACCATCGACCAGCCCACACCGGCCTAAACGCCTGACTTTCAAGTCGGGTAGCGCCTGTCGGCAAACGTAAACGCCCCTTCCTGAAAGTCAAGCGTTTAGTCCGCCCTTGCGACCGCTGCCCCGCGTTTTGGCCAGGGCCCGCGCGCCCAACCCGGACGAGCGTAGGCAAGCCCACCTTTGAAGGGCTTGTCTATGGTATGTTTAAGCCTTGTATAAGGGTTGTATAAGGGTTGTATAAGCCTTGTATGTGCCTTGGACACCCACCTCGCAAAAAGTTTACACCCATATCTAAACTTTTTGAGACCCATATCTCTCCAAGAAAAGATATGGGTCTCATGAGATTTAATGGTAGTCTGGATTCCCCGTTTGATCATGCTGTGATGATGTGAAGGCCAACTCCCCATGAACCAAAAGGGTTTTTTATGCCGTTTTCAGTTTTTATAGTTATTTTCCCTATCTTTGCCCCTGCCTAACGCCCCCAAAAGCGCAAGGCAGACATGTTGGATGAAATAGATAGCAGTATCTAATTCTGAGAAGTTCTACGCAAACAATCTTCCAAAATTGACTGGACTTCAAGGAATGAGGATACGCCGTCATGGGCGTACCCTTTCCTTTTCGTTCCAGTCGGGGTTTTCCGGAAGATTGTCCCTGCGTAGAAGCGAACAAGGTTAAGGGTGCGCTTCTTTTTATTCCATTAGGCCAACTAAAATACAACATAATCTTCCGAAAAATGAGCCAAAAAAGAAGTAGTAGCATAGAGGAAATCGTCGAACTATGGGCGAAGGAGCAATTGACAGGCATCAGACTCTACCCTAAGACAGATTTCATCAATTCCCAGATCGAAAAAGCTCTTAAAACAGAACCTTCAAAGAAGGGAGGTAAAGGAGCAAATTACCCCGACATAAAATGTTTGCTCTCAACTCCAGATGGTGATATTCCCGTGATGATCGAAGTCAAAGGAACAAAAGACGCACTCATCAAACTAAATTCAGAGAACAATGTGCCTGACAATCTAACAAAAAATGGAGAACCTAACTTTACTAACATAGCTAAGTATGCTGTCAACGGTGCTGTGCATTACGCCAATGCCATCATGCGTCACACGACGTATAAAGAAGTGTTGGCTATTGGAATAAATGGCTATGAAGATGCAACGAATGATATCATATACGAAGTCGGTGTTTGGTATTTGTCGCGACAGAATCTGTTTGTTCCCAAGGAAGTAGCCAAATATAGTGACCTCTCTTTCTTGCTGCCGAAACATCTACAATCATTACTAGAACGAATCTCAAACATTGGTCTTACCGATGTGGAAATTGAGCAGCAGAAATCCAAACTGGAAGATGACATTGAACGCAAACTGAAAGACTTAAACCAAAAAATGGAGGATGAATTGCAGATTGTTGTCAACCAGCGAGTACAATTAGTAACGGGCCTTATAATGGCAGGGCTTGGTGTAAAAGAAGATAATGACTATAAAGTTAAACCTTTACAAGAAGAGGAGCTGAAAGGTGATACCGACGAAGAGAATAATGATGGTACCATCATTATGCGAAGAATCAAATCATACCTGAGGCACAAGAAGTTACCATCGGAAAAGATTGACATGATTGTGAAGATTCTATCCGTTGTTTTTCAACATTCGCACCTTGAAGAACCAAAGAATGGCGAAAGCAACCTACGAACACTTTATCGTGACATCAAAGCTGACATCATTCCTTTTTTGACAGGAGAACTGCACAATCTTGATTTCACTGGCCGTTTGTTTAATGTGCTCAATGCTTGGGTGGATGTGCCTGATGGCGCGGAAAACGATGTGGTGCTTACGCCACGATTTGTCACTGAGCTAATGGCAAGACTCTGTCAAGTGAACAAGGATTCCTATGTTTGGGATTTTGCAACTGGCTCTGCAGGATTTCTCATTTCTGCTATGCACCTGATGATTGCGGATGCGCAGAATAAAATAGCCAATGAACAAGAAAAGACAGAGAAAATCCTCCACATAAAGACAGAGCAACTTTTGGGTATAGAAAAGTTGGCTGACATATACTTATTGGCTGTTCTCAATATGATTTTGATGAAGGACGGTTCGGCCAATATCATACACGGCAATTCGTTGACGGAGTTCAATGGCAAATATGAGCAGGGAGAACTTAAAGGCAAGTTGTTCCCTGCTAATGTGTTTTTGCTTAATCCTCCTTATTCAGCTGATGGTAAAGGATTCGTTTTTGTGAAAAAAGCCTTATCAATGATGACACATGGTGGAATGGCCGCCGTTTTAATTCAGGAAAATGCAGGTAGTGGTAACGGCCTTCCATATACGATAGAGATTCTGCTGAAGAACACGCTAGTTGCATCAATTAAAATGCCCATAGATTTGTTTATAGGCAAGTCCTCGGTACAGACAGCTATCTATGTTTTTGAAGTGGGAAAACCCCATGCTGTTGAGTCGGTTGTTAAGTTTATTGATTTCTCTGAAGATGGCTATTCTCGTATGAATCGCCGACATTCAAGCCAAAGCGTCAATTTAAGAGACACCAACAATGCCCGCGAGCGATATGCCGAAGTAGTAAGGTTGGTTCGTTACGGCAAAGGTATTAACAACGAGAACATCCATTATTTCAAAGATTCATATATAGAAGATCATATTACGCTTAGTGGTAATGATTGGACATATGGACAGCACAAGAAAATAGAGACCATACCAACTGAGGATGATTTTCGCAAGGTAGTGAAAGAATACCTCGCTTGGAGGCTATCTGAGGTAATTAAGCAAGAAGGAGGAAACGGCCTGGGAAAATAGATAGCTCCCGCCTTGATAAAATAGAAAATCATTTCTTGAAAAGCGGGGGCGAATACAGAAAATGTAAAGCAAAAACATTATTCCAGATTAAAGGCAATCCTCAATTAGATAAAGACAGCTTTGTTTTTGGAAGGTATTCTACTTATCCTTATTTTACCAGGACCGTCTTTAATAATGGTATTCTGGGTTATGTCGATTATCTTGATGAAGCTCATTTGATTAAGGGGAATTCTCTTGCGGTGGGTATGATAGGAATGCAGTTTTTCTATATGAAGCATGACTTCTATGCGGGACAGTTTACGAAAACAGCATTCCCAAAGTTTGATGGTTTTAATGAAAAAGTTGCATTATGGTTTATTTCATGGTTGAATAAATCAAGCAAAAAGTTCCAAGGTGTATTAGTGCGTGATTTCGAATCCGTCTTTAACGATACAGAGCTAATTGTTCCATACAAAAACAATGCAGTAGCTGTTGATTATATAGAGGAATACATTGAAGAATTTGAAAATGAACGAATACGAAAACTTAAATCGTTCCTTCAAAAGGAAGGTTATGTGGACTGCTCTTTGACAACAGAGGAAAAGAATGCTCTGAATAACTTGAACAGCGTTATGATGAAAGAAATTCCTATTGGAGATTTGTTCAAAATTTGCAAAGGCAAACGGCTTACAAAGGCCGATATGACACCAGGAGATATTAGATTTATTGGTGCAACAGCTGAAAATAATGGCATTACAAATAAAATTTCCAACGACTCTCACATTCATCCTTCCAATACCATAACAGTAACATATAACGGCTCAGTTGGTGAGGCTTTCTATCAAACAGAACAGTTTTGGGCTTCAGATGATGTGAACGTATTGTATTCCCGACATTCGATTAACGAAAATCTTGCTTTATACTATCTCGCTCCTATAAGAAAAAAAGGAAAAGGTTATGCTTATTCTTTCAAGTGGACAAAAGAGAAGATGGAAAAGGATTCCATCTGGGTTCCTTGCAAGTGGGATAATAACAAATATGTATGTGACAATGATTTTATGGAAACATACATTAGTGCCATAAAAAAACAATATGTCGCCTTCCTAAAAAGAGAGATTGGTTTTGAACAAGAGATTACAGGCAAAGGACAACTTGATTTATTTGATGGTAACTATGTTGATACCAACGTGCTAGAAAACCATAGCTTCAACTCTGACAATTCAAGCATCTGGATGGCAGCGGAATCATTCGAATGCTACAAATGGGATCAACTGGACCAGAGCATTTGTGACTGTTTCGGTGGCGATAAAACCATTCTTGTTGGTTGCTACAAAAGGAAGAAACACTTTGAATGGATTCAGTCTCATCAATTGTATAATATTCGTTTGGGGAACACAAAAGGATCAATGGAGGCAAACCGCAAGCTCTTTGAAAGCATCTCCATACTGGTTCTTTATGAGTTAGAGAAGCCAAATAAACTATCGGCTTTTAAGGTTACAGGTCATCAAGAAATGGGTAAAGAAGAGCTTGTCGCCATGGGCTATCCCAACGAGAATCCAAGAAAGAACTATATGACATTCAGTTTCACACCTCTTGAAATGGATTTGAGTTCGTTGACCGAGCAGCATCTGATAGAGAGACTGATTGAACTTAATCCAGATGTCATTAAAGGAACTCCTGTTTTTATAGAACCATAAAAGGCTAAGATAAGTAGGTGAAGGTGGTGGATGCGCTCATGCCGCGCAGGAGATCGCGGGTCAAGCCCGCGATGACGGCAAGAGGCGTTAGCAAAGCCTACAGAGTGTGGGAACGCCAACCCTTCACCGAGCTGGGCGCGCGGGCCATGGCCGATCGCGGATCAAGTCCGCGATGATGGGCGGAGGGGCGTCCGCTTTATGCGTTGGGCCGTTGATGTCGGCCTTGATTCTTTCGCCCTTTGACTTCGTCGAATCCTTGATTTCTCATCAAGGAGAAAGGGCGAATAAATGACATGGCCACAGGAGTCATAACCAACTTGGTATTAAAGAAAAACCACTATCTTTGTCCCGACAAAACGATTGTTTCGGCATGAGCCAAACCAACAAGGAATCGGGACATGAGGGGCAGGTGAGGCGTCACCCCGTTGACCCCAACCGCCACCACCGCGAAAACGGCTGGGACTATAAAGGCCGTGCCATCTACCATTTCACCCTCCCCGTGGAAGAGCGCTATCCACTGTTTGGCACGTTGGAAGGCGACAGTGTCGAAACGGCCCATGTCTGGCTCAACCCCTTCGGCTACCGCGTGCTTCAAATGCTTTGCAACCTGCCTGCGTTCTACGCAGAGAAAGGCTTTGCCTTGAAGGTCTTGGCTCAAAAGGTGATGCCCGACCATCTCCATCTTGTCATTCAAGTGCTCGAGCCCCTGCCCAAAAGCATAGGCACGGTGGTCCGTGGCTTCAAAGCCGCCTGCACAAAACTATACAAACAAGAGTACTTCCCTGGCGGCGACAACGCCGCCCAACTGCACGGAGACGCCCCAGTACCGAAGGCTCTCGTGCAGTTCGCCCGCATTTTTGCGGGCAGGGGAAGCATCTGGCAACAAGATCCGGCCTACTACCACGAGCGCATCCTCCATGCTCCAGGACAACTGCGCCGAATGATCGACTATGTCAAAGACAACCCTCGCCGTCTTTGGCTCAAAACCCACAACCCAGACCTGTTCAAACTACATAGACGGACAGAAGTGAAAGGGATGACATTTACCTCTTTGGGCAACCATTTCCTCCTTGACTGGCCTGACCGCCAAATGGTGGAGATGTCACGTAGCGCCATTGAGGAGCAGGTGCAGGAACGTATGCGTTCGGTATTGGCAATGGCACACAACGGAGCAGTCACCTATACCGCTGCCATCAGCAAAGGCGAGCAATTCATTGCCAGAGCAGTTCGGGAGCAAGGCTATCCTTTGGTAGTCCTCCTTAATGATGGTTTTCCCAAAGAAGGCTCGCCAAAGGAACGCTTTTTCAAACCGGGTGGCACCTATTTCGAAGCATGTGCGAAAGGACAGTTGCTGCTATTGGAGCCAACGGAACAAACTTATGTTGCTCCTTTCATCCAAGCCGCCACAGAAGAAACACTCCGACACAAGGCAGAAGCCAAGCATCTTGACTATGCAAAACTGCCGATTGATTCCCAGCGTTATCGCTTCATCGCACTCAACGAGATCGGCAGGCTGCTTGTAAATGATTAGAGTTTATGCATTACATCCTTCTCATTTATCTCCTCCTCATCAACCTCCTGGGCTTCATCCTTTACGGCATTGACAAGGCGAAGTCGAAGCACAAGGGGAGCCGTCGCATCTCCGAGCGGACGCTGCTGTGGGTGGCGCGCCTAGGCGGGGGAGTGGGCTGCTGGCTCGGCATGATGCTCTTCCGGCATAAGACCCAGCACACCCGCTTCATGATTCTCGTGCCGCTGTGGACGATGATATGGATTGTCGGGGTGGTATTGCTTTGGCGGTATTGCTAAAGCGTAGGAGATCGCGGCTCGCAGGCCGCGATGAGGCCTAGCGGCGTGAGTGAAACCCTCTGAGGCTAGGAACGCCCACGCCAGAGTGGGTTGGGCGGGGAGGCATGGCCAAAATGCGGGGCAGCGGTTGCTCAAGGCATTCGATGTATTGGGCTCAGAGTGGGAAAGCCAAAACCTGACTGGGTTGGGCGCGTGGGCCACGGCCAACATTGCGGAGGGGCGTCCGCCAAGTGCGTAGGGCCGTTGATGTCGGCCTTGAATTTTTGGTCCTTTTGTTTCAAGACAAAAGGACAATAAAAAACCCCAACTCCATACTTTCCAGAGTTAGGGCTTTTATTATGATGTGATCCGGTTGGGATTCGAACCCAAGACCCACAGCTTAGAAGGCTGTTGCTCTATCCAGCTGAGCTACCAGACCATCTTTTTCGGCTGCAAAGATACGGCTTTTTTTCAAAGTGCGGGTCGACTTTTGCAAAAAATTGCAATTCGTCAACTCAATTCCTCAGTCTTGGGGACGTAGGGATGATGCGGACGCTTTGGCCTGACAGGCTTCTCGGGCTTGGGAGCAGCCGCGGCTTGCGGACGCGACTTCTTGACTTGCAGCTCGTTACCCATGAAAACGGTCTCGTCCGTCTCCACAATGGCCTTGTACGCCTCGTCGTCATTAGGCATCTCCACAAAGCCATAACATTTCGAGCGTCCCGTTTCGTGATCCATGATGACCTTGCAGGATTCCACCGTACCGAATTGCTCGAATAAGGCTCTCAGGTCTTCTGTAGTAGTTTTAAAAGCTAGTTTAGCGACAAAGATCTTCATATAAACAATGATTTGTAGTGCAAAGATATACAATAAATTTGATGCGGTGACAAAAAATTATAAAATTTTTAAAAAAAGCGTTTCCGAGGTTTCATGCCATAAAAAAAGCGAAGCCGAAACTTCGCAGATTGTCGTGGGGGAGGGTGGACTCGAACCACCGAACGGATTCCCGGACAGATTTACAGTCTGTTGCAATTGCCACTATGCGACTCCCCCAAGAATGAAAGAACTTTTTGTCTTCGTTTGACCCTGCAAAAGTACATCTTTTTTCCTTACCCATGCCATATTACCGCGAAATTTTTCGCAACTTTGCGGCAAATTTAAGGACGCGAGACCGCGGGACTACGGGACTGCGAGACGGGTTTGACCCGAAGTCCCATAATCTCGAAGTCCCGCAGTCAAAAAACGATAAACAATGAAATACGATTTCGATAAGATCATCAACCGCGCCGACACCAACTGCGTGAAATACGACCTGCGCCGACAGGTGTTCGGCAACCCCGACGTGCTGCCCATGTGGGTGGCCGACATGGACTTTGAGACCCCTGACTTCGTCCGTAAGGCTGTCATCGAACGGGCGGAACATCCTGTTTACGGCTATCACTTCAAGGACAGACCTTATTTCGAGGCTATCGCAGGCTGGCTGAAACGTCGCCATAACTGGGAGGTGCCTACCGAATGGATGTCGTTCACCCCGGGCGTGGTCTGCGGCTTCAACATGGCGGTGCTGGCCTTCACCCAACCCGGCGACGAGGTCATCATCCAACCACCGGTCTATCCGCCTTTCCATCATGCCCTCTTAAGCCATGGGAGGAAACTGGTTTACAACACCCTGGTCGACAGAGGCGAGGGCTACGAAATCAACTTCGACCAACTGGCCGAGCAAGCCAAGACCGCCAAGATGCTGATTCTCTGTAATCCTCACAACCCCGTGGGCCGTTGCTGGACGCGAAACGAGTTGTTGCTTTTGGGCGAGATCTGCTTGAAAAACAAAGTGCTGGTCATCTCCGACGAGATCCACTGCGACTTGGTGTTGCCTGGCTACAAGCACATTCCTTTTGCCACCTTGGGTCATCAGTATGCCATGAACAGCATCACCTTCCATGCGGCTTCAAAGACCTTCAATCTGGCTGGACTGGCCACCTCCACGGCCATCATTCAAAACGAATACCTGCGCAAGACCTATGTGGCCTACGTCGAGGACATGGAGGCGCATCTCGGCAATATCTTCGGCAAGGTCTCCACGCAAGCCGCCATGACCTACGGCGACGAGTGGCTCGGACAGCTGCTTGACTATGTGCAAGGCAACATCGACTATGTCTCCGACTTCTTGACCGACAACCTGCCCAGGGTGAAGTTCCACAAGCCGCAAGCCACCTATATGATGTGGCTCGACTTCAATGGATATGGCTTCTCTGAAGAGGAGCTATGGCAAAAGATGACGCAGGAAGCGCAGCTGGGCTTCAACCGCGGCAAGGACTTCGGCGAGGCGGGCAACGGCTTCTTCCGCATCAACCTAGCGTGTCCGAGGGCAACGGTGGAAGAGGCGATGAAGCGGCTGAAAGCCGTGTTCGGATAAACAAAAAGCCGAGGCGTTGGCCTCGGCTTTTTTCGTTCGCATAATCCCTGGATTATTTGATCTTCTTGTAGCCATACACGGCGAGGTCGCCCAGTTCTTCCTCGATGCGGAGCAACTGGTTGTACTTGGCCATACGGTCGGAACGGCTCAATGAACCGGTCTTGATCTGACCGCTGTTGGTAGCCACGGCGATGTCGGCGATGGTGGCGTCCTCGGTCTCGCCCGAGCGGTGGCTCGTGACGGTGGTGTAGCCGTGACGGTGGGCCATCTCGATGGCGTCCAAGGTCTCGCTCAACGAACCGATTTGGTTCACCTTAATTAATATGGAGTTGGCGCAGCCTTTCTCGATACCCTTCGAGAGGAAGTCGACGTTGGTGACGAAGAGGTCGTCGCCGACGAGCTGGCAACGGTCGCCGATGCGGTCGGTGAGTTTCTTCCAGCTGTCCCAATCGTTCTCGTCAAGGCCGTCTTCGATGGAGTCGATGGGGTACTTGTTGATGAGTTCCTCCAGGTAGTCGATCTGCTGGTCGGAGGAGAGGCACTTGCCGTTCGGGTCTTTCTTCTTGCCGTCCTTGAGTTGGCTGTAGTCATAATACCACTTTCTGCCTTTGCGGAAGGCAAACTCCGAAGCGGCGCAGTCCATGGCGATCTTGACGTCCTTACCAGGCACGTAGCCGGCTTCCTTGATGGCGTCGCAGATGATGGTGAGGGCGTCTTCGGTGTCGTTAAGGGCAGGGGCGAAGCCACCTTCGTCGCCGACGGCGGTGCTGAGACCACGTTTCTTGAGCAGCTTGGCCAAGGCATGGAACACCTCGGCACCCAT
>Ga0310786_10004786_pt1 | contig 18670 bp, 14 predicted proteins | sample AusTroGonzalo_MG_FD_203881 | JGI IMG/M metagenome (GOLD analysis project Ga0310786, IMG submission 203881) | Bovine rumen microbial communities from tropical cattle in Woodstock, Queensland, Australia - Gonzalo_03 (v2) (version 2) | ecosystem: Host-associated > Mammals > Digestive system >... | reverse complement strand
TCAGTATGCGACCTGATGTCCTCCAACAATATCGACATGGTGCTTACGGCGCTTGTCGGATTCAGCGGGCTCAGGCCGACTATTGCCGCCATCAAGGCCGGAAAGCCGATAGCCCTGGCGAACAAAGAGACTCTGGTGGCCGGCGGCAGCCTGGTCATGGATCTCGCGATGGACATGAAAACTCCGATATTGCCGGTCGATTCCGAACATTCGGCAATCTTCCAGTGCCTGCTCGGAGCAGGAGGCAACCCGATCCGCAAGATCCATCTCACCGCTTCCGGCGGACCGTTCCGCGGCTGGAGCAAAGAGGACATAGAGAAAGCGACCTTCCGTGAGGCCCTGAAGCATCCTCAGTGGAACATGGGCGACAAGATCACCATAGACTCCGCGACGATGATGAACAAAGGCTTCGAGATGATCGAGGCACGCTGGCTGTTCGACACCGCCCCTGAGGACATAGAGGTCGTGGTCCATCCGCAGTCGATCATCCACTCGATGGTCGAATTCGAGGACGGGGCCGTCATCGCCCAGATGGGCCATCCGGACATGAGGGAGCCAATCCAGTTCGCCCTAAGCTTCCCTGAGAGGCTGACGCTGGACAACCGCAAGCTGAATTTTGCCGAGCTAGGCAAACTGACGTTCGAGAAACCGGACATGGAAAAGTTCCCGTGCCTGGGCCTTGCATCTGCCGCAATATCAAGGGGAGGAAATATCCCTTGCGCCATGAACGCAGCCAACGAAGCGGCCAACAAGGCATACAGGAATGCGGAAATTGCCTTCTACGATATCCCTGAAATCATTTCCAGCGTCATGGACGGCACCGCATTCATCGCCAAGCCAACCCTTGACGACATATTCGAAACAGACAAGGAGGCCTTCGCAAGGGCCCAGGAGCTAATTAAGAAGAAATAATGGTAGTATTGATTAAAGTCCTGCAGGTAATCCTTGCCCTGTCCATACTGATCCTGTTCCACGAACTGGGTCACTTTACCTTTGCTAAGCTTTTCAAGATAAAGGTAGAAAAGTTCTTCCTGTTCTTCGACGCTGGCAGCTTTTCCCTGCTGAGCACCAAGAATGGGTGGTTTTCGAAACTTTTCCCGAAGCTCAAAGAACGTGAGACCGAGTACGGTATCGGCTGGCTTCCGTTGGGAGGCTACTGCAAGATAAGCGGCATGATCGACGAATCCATGGACACTGAGGCCATGAAGAAAGATCCTCAGCCGTGGGAGTTCCGCACCAAGCCAGCATGGCAGCGGCTTCTGGTGATGGCCGGCGGAGTCTTGTTCAACTTCATCTTCGCGATAGCGATGTACTGCCTGATAATCGACATCTGGGGTACATCATACCTGAGCAACAAAGACAACTGCATATATGCCACCGAAGTCGCCTACGACCTCGGCTTCCGTACGGGAGACCGCGTGATCAGCTTCGATGATTATGAGCCCCTGGACTTCAGTTCCCTTCAGATGGACCTGATCCGCAGGGATGTACGCCAGATCAAAGTGCTGAGGGACGGAGACACGACTTCGTTCTACATGGACCAGTCCAAGTTGCCGGAGCTGCTCAATACCCCGGGAGTCTTCGAGCTGGCGGTGCCTTTCGTGATCGATACGATCCCGCCACAGTCTCCGAACTATGGCGCCGGATTCATGCGTGGAGACCGGATAATAGGAGTCGATGGCAATCCTATCAGATTCGTCCAGGAAAGCAGAAAGCTGCTCGAGGGCCGCAGGAACGAAGTGGTTCCGGTCATTGTCCTCAGGGAAGCCGATACTCTGACAATGCAGATGAAGACGGACACGGCCGGACTGGCCCAGATCTTCGTGCGCATGCCGGAGGTGAGCACAAGGACATATACCACCGTCGAAGCGATTCCGGCGGGATTCGGCAAGACTTTCAGCACCATCGGAGGCTACCTCAAGGACCTGAAGATGATCGCCAAGCCGTCTACCGGAGCGTATAAGTCTGTCGGAAGTTTCATCGCAATAGGACAAGTATTCCCGTCCGCGTGGGATTGGTACATATTCCTGAATCTGCTGGCCCTGCTTTCGATAATGCTGGGCGTGATCAACTTGCTGCCGATTCCGGCGCTGGACGGCGGCCACATAGTGTTCGTCCTGTACGAGATGATCACCGGGCATAAGCCGAGCGACAAGTTCATGGAAGTTGCCCAGCTGATAGGAATGGGGCTACTGTTCGTGCTCATGGTATTTGCCTGTGGCAACGACATTGGAAGATTGTTACATTAATTACTGATATTATGAAAAGATTGATAACTCTGGCAATCATGGCTCTTGCCATCATTTCATGCAAGCCGACCAAAATCATGCTTCCTAACGTAAGCGGAAAGGCCGGAGAAGTGATAGTGGTGATAGACAGGAACAACTGGGAAGGCAACCTCGGTGCCGGCGTGAGAGACATTCTCGGCAGCGACTGCCCTTACCTCGCCCAGAAAGAGCCTTTGTTCAATGTGGCCAACGTGACTCCAAGCGGATTCGCAGATCTGTTCAAGGTCCACAGGAACATCCTCATATTCAACATAAACGCCCAGAACCAGAGCGAAGGCGTGGTATACAGGAGCAATGTCTGGGCAAGGCCTCAATGCCTGATACAGGTGAACGCTTTTGACAGCGAAGGCGCTCTCAGGCTGCTCAACGAGAATTCTGAAAGAATCTGCAACAGCTTCGAGCAGGCAGAAAGAGACAGAATCATTTCGAATGCGAAGACATATGAGGCCGTCGACCTCTTCAAGACCGTTTCAGAGGCCTTCGGAGGCTCTCCTCATTTCTCGACGGGATACAAACTCAAGAAGAATACGGGCGATTTCATCTGGATTGCCGACGAAAGGCAGTACACCATCCAGGGCGTGCTGATCTACAAGTATCCGGCATCGGAGAATGAAAACTTCTCGCAGGAGAACATCATCGCCCACAGGAATGCAATCCTCAAGGAGAACGTTCCTGGAATGTTCGAGAACACATGGATGACGACAAGCACCTATATCGAGCCGACCGTAACATTCGTGAAATACAGGGGCCGCCAGTTCGCGCAGACACGCGGATTCTGGGAGGTCCAGAATGACTTCATGGGCGGGCCGTTCGTATCCCATTCATTCTATGGGCCGGAGGCCAAGGACATCATCGTCGTAGAAGCCTTCGTGTATGCCCCGAGATTCGACAAGCGACAGTATTTGCGTCAGGTCGAGTCCCTGCTGTATTCTTTTGAGTGGACTCAAACCGCTACGACTTCGGCTACAGCCGAGTAGTTTTCTGTCATGAAAGTCCTGTACATACTGCATACGGCCCAGATGCATGGCTCTACCATATCATTCCTGAATATGGTAAAGGGACTGACCGGGCTCGGAGTAGAAGTCTCCGTCATTCTTCCTGAGGACGACAAGTCCCCTGCCCTTCCCGAAGTCCTCGGAGCTGTCGGCATCACTGACGTGCACTATGCAAGGATAACCAATTCATGGCTTCCTTTCCTGAAGGAGAAAAGCATAAAGGTCTGCCTGAGCCTTGTCTCCAAATACATAAAACTCCGGATAAAGAAGGCCCTCAGCTACCATGCCGTCCTGAAGATTGCAAGAGCTGTCCGCCCTGAGATAATTCATACCAACGTGGGAGTAGTCCAGGAAGGATATGCCGTGGCCAGGAAACTGCATATACCCCATGTATTCCATATCAGAGAGTATCAGGATGACTTCCGGATCATCCCGTCCAAGGAGAAATTCGAATGCATGCTGAAAGATTCAACGACAATCACTATCACGCATCTTCTGCAGAGCTATTTCAATCTGGACGGAGAAGAAAAGGCCATTACTATCTATAACGGCATACAATCTAAGGATTCGATCTGCTATTCACCCGAGAAGAGGAAGGAATTCCTTTGCGCCAGCAGGATCTCCCTGGAGAAAGGTATAGGAGACGTCATTTCGGCGTTCGGACAGTTCTACAAAAGCCATCCCGATTACCGCCTCGTGATTGCCGGTGACGGCGAGGCCTGGTGCATGGACCTTCTCCGCAAGCATGCGCAGGATTGCGGATGCCAGGATGCGGTCACCTTTACAGGCTTCGTAAAAGATGTCCCGGAAAGAATGAAAGCCGCAAAAGCGCTTATAGTCGCCAGTTATCTGGAGCCGTTCGGCCGAATGACGGCGGAAGCCGTGATGAACGGATGCATGGTGGTCGGAAGGAATACCGGCGGGACCAAAGAGATAATGGATGCTGTCGGAGGAGCCTTGCGCTTCAATGACACAGAGGAGCTGATATCGTGCATGGAAGCCGTTGCAGCCATGGATGAGAAAGAATATGAAGGGGCCATTCTTCCTGCCCAGCAGAAATCTGCAGACCTGTTTTCTACAGAGCAGAATGTGGAAAACATATATTCGGTTTACCGTAGAATAACTCGAATATAATTAAAAATATTTTGAGGTAAGAAAAATATTGCATACCTTTGCAATCCCTTTGGAAGTATCCTTACTTTAAAGAGGCGGACGGTGGGTTCGTATAACGGTTAGTACTCGGGATTTTCATTCCCGCAATAGGAGTTCGATTCTCCTACCCACTACTAAATATAAAAATAGAAAATAATGGCAAATAACGCATCTGCAGAGAAGTGCATTCGCCAGAGCGAAAGGCACAGATTGCATAACAGGTATTATGCAAAGACAACCAGAAACGCCATAAGGGCGATCAGGAACACAAAAGACAAGAAGACCGCTGAGGCAAATGCTCCTAAGGTCTACGCAATGATCGACAAGCTCGCCAAGGTTGGAATTATCCACAAGAACAAGGCAGCTAACCTTAAGAGCGGAATCGCAATTTACATCAACAAACTTGCATAAGTTTTAGATGAGGTTTGAAGAGCTGCACCGCAGCTCTTTTTTACAACCCGCCGAAAGGCAATCGGGATGTAGCGCAGTTGGTAGCGCACTACGTTCGGGACGTAGGGGTCGTCCGTTCGAGTCGGATCATCCCGACCAAAACAAAGAGAGGTCAACTAATCAGTTGACCTCTCTTGTTATTATTTGGATTTACAATTCTACAGGGTGAACTTGACCATGCCAAGGACGCGGTGGTTGGCGACCCAGTGGAGATTCTCGACCGGGCGGGCCCACTCATCGGTACCCTGTCCGTACCTTACGGCGGTGTAGTTGTATTCCAGGGCGAAAGTAAGCTTGCCAAGATTGTAAGCAAGGGTCGGAGTGACACGGAACATCTGGTCGATGTTCTTGAAGCCGTTTCCGCTGAAGTAGAAAGCGTTCTCCGGATCATATTCGCGGATGGTGCCGAGATTCTTCATATAGCCTACCATGCCCATAACCTGAACCTTCTTGCCATACTGGGCAGAGATGAACGATACGGAAGTCTGGTTAGGAGTATATTCCCATGAGACTCCATCTTCCTTGACCTTATACTGAGCATAGCCAGAGTTCAGCTGCATGTGCTCGCCGGCCTGGGCAAGGACGCTCTTGGCCTTGACCTGCAGGAAGCCCTTGGTATACTGGGCGAAGACGAACGGGCTGAAGGTGGTGAGCCACTCGTTGTACTTGACACCGTCAGCAGTGTAGCCATAGTGCGGGCGTATGCTGAGGATGTCGACGCCAACTCTTCCGAGGAAACCGGCCTGCTTATAGGTTACGCCAGCGTAGATCTCAGGAATTGCATGACGCTGGTAGATGTTGGTAGAACCCTCCGGACCGTTGGAGCGATACTGGAACTGCTGGATCAGACCGACATTTGCAGTAAGCTTCTTGTCGAGGGTCGCGCCGAACATTACCTGGGCGGAACGGTTGAAAGGAGAGAACGGAGCTCCGGTCTCGAGATTGATGCAGTTAGGCATGTCAGCAGCGAGAGGATGCCATGTCTGGCCGATGGTCAGTTTGTAATCCATCCTGCCGTTGTCAAGACCGTCCCAGAGAAGGTCGATATAAGCCTGGCGCATACGGAATACCCCGACATTCTTCGAGCTGCTGAGACAGTAGAAGTCAGCCTCGATCTTTCCGTTGACCTTGGTATCACCGATCTGGTAACCGGTGATATCAAGTCCTAGCCTTGTGGTGATGGCCTGATAGTTATAGCTGGATACCGCATTTACGTCCTGTCCGCCTACGATCTGCTCGTCAAGAGGAAGGAAGAAATAGATATCCTCGGAAAGGGCTTTGGTAGCCCTTGAATCCACGAATGCATAGTTACGGATAAATCCGTAAGGCTTGAAATGGTTCGCCGGCTCCTGGGCATAAGAAACGCCTGAAAAAGCGAGGGCGAGCGAAGCAATAGCAATAATTGTCCTTTTCATCATATGTGTAATTGAGTGTCAGCTAAAAGGGGAAGATCTTGGTAAGCCAGAAGTATCCGAACACGAAGCCTACGAAACCGATGACAATACCGACCTTCGTCATGTCCTTGGTCTCCACCAGACCGGTCGAAGACGCGATGGCGTTCGGCGGCGTAGAGATCGGGAATAGCATGGCGATGGATGCGCAAGTAGCAACGAATACGATCATGGCCTGCGTGCCGCCGAGAGACATGAAGCTTGCGTTATTTGCAGCCTCAGGATCGGCCATGCCCTCTGCAACCACGATAAGGATAGGAATCAGCAGGGCTGCAGTAGCAGAGTTGCTGATGAAGTTGGAGAGGAAGTAGCATACGAGGCCGGCAATCACGAGCACGAGCACTACGGACATGCTTCCGAAAGGAATGGAGTTGATGAGCACCTTGGCAAGACCTGTATCCTGAAGGCAGTATCCAAGGGCGAAGCCTCCGGCGACGAGCCAGAGCACATTCCAGTTAATTTCCTTGATTTCGTCCTTGCCGAAGAGGCCAGTCGCGGTAAACACGGCGAGAGGAACGAATGCAACTATATTTGAATTGATCTTGGTAAGCTGCTCCGTTGCCCAGAGAAGGATCGTAGCGAAGAAGGTTATCCATACCAGATAAAGCCTCCAGTCTTTCTTCTTGTCACTTGGCGGAATCTCAAGCACAAGCTTCTTTGTCTTGAACGGGAAGAGATACCTGAGAAGGAACCAGGCGATGATGATCATGATGAGTACATAAGGGATCATGTGCACGCACCAGTCTCCGAAGGCCACGTCGAAACCGGCCTGTTCGAGAGCGCCCTTGGCAGTGGCGTTAGGAGGAGTGCCAATCGGGGTGCCGATACCACCGAGGTTGGCTGCTACAGGGATGGAAAGCGCGAGACCAATCTTACCTTTATCGTCAGCAGGAAGCTTGGAAAGCACCGGTGCGAGAAGGGAAAGCATCATCGCGGCCGTAGCAGTGTTGCTCATGAACATCGAGAAGATGGAAATCATGAGTAGGAATCCGAGGAGCACGATCTCCGGCTTAGTGCCGAAGAGTTTGAGCAGAGCCCTGGCGAGCGTCACGTCAAGACCGTATTTCTCGGCCATGATGGCAAGCACGAAACCGCCAAGGAAGAGCATCACCACAGGATCGGCCATCGAAGACATGATCCTGCTGTATGAAACCAGTTGTCCATAGGTCGGATCGCAGAAGAAACCAATACCCTTGTTGGATATCGTCAGCAGCGCGATCGTAATCACAAGCAGGGATGTGGTCCAGTTCGGGATGATCTCGAAAATCCACATGAGCGCAGCGAAAACGAAGAGCGCGATCACACGCTGCTGGACTACGGTGAGGCCGTCGATGCCATAGAAGGTCACCGGCACGGCCCAGAGGAATACTGTGATGAGTACCACCAGCGGCAGCCATACACAATACTTCACATTGAATTTCAGATTAGACATTATTGAGTAATTTTATTGATTTCCTCTAATTCAAACCATTCGTAAATTTAAAGAGAATTTAACTATAAATCAAGACAAAGGGCAGCTAAATTAATTAGCCGCCCTTCATAATTATCAATATCTTAAGTACTATATAGTACCCTGCTCAAGCATTGCCTGGGCCACCTTCATGAACCCGGCGATATTGGCACCCTTGACATAGTCCACATGGCCGTCTGGCTGGGTTCCGTACTTGACGCACTGCTCATGGATGCTCTCCATGATGAAATGCAGCTTGTCATCCACCTCCTTGGCAGACCAGCTGATATGGCTTGCGTTCTGGGTCATCTCGAGGCCAGAAGTTGCGACACCACCGGCGTTCACCGCCTTGCCAGGAGCGAAGAGCACCCCATTGTTCTGGAAATAGTGGATTGCTCCCGGCTGGCAGCCCATGTTGGAAACCTCGCAGCAGCACCAGCAGCCATTTGCCTTGAGCTCCTTCGCATCATCTTCGGAAAGCTCATTCTGGAATGCGCATGGAAGAGCGATGTCTACAGGGATTGACCATGATTTCTTGCCTGCGGTAAAGAAAGCCTTTCCAGGGAATTTAGTAGCCATGTCTTCCACCATGTTGCGGTTGGAAGCACGCATTACGAGCATATAATCGATCATCTCAGGTGTGATGCCGTCAGGAATATGGCATACACCGTCCGGACCAGAGATGGCAACGACCTTTGCACCGAGCTGGGTAGCCTTCTTTGCAGCACCCCAGGCAACGTTTCCGAAACCTGAGAGGGCTATCTTCTTGCCCTCAAGGGTCTTTCCTGCCTTATGGAGAAGATGCTGGGTGAAATAAAGCGCGCCGTATCCCGTTGCCTCAGGACGAAGGATGGAGCCTCCCCAGGTCGCGCCCTTTCCGGTAAGCACTCCGGTATTGTACTGACGGGCCAGTTTCTTGTACATTCCATAGAGATACCCGATCTCACGTCCGCCCACGCCGACGTCGCCGGCAGGTATATCCTGGTCAGGGCCGATGCAGTTCCAGAGCTCAAGCATGAAAGCCTGGCAGAAACGCATTATTTCGGCGTCAGACTTGCCCACCGGGTCGAAGTCGGAGCCACCCTTGGCTCCGCCCATAGGAAGCGTCGTGAGGGCATTCTTGAAGGTCTGCTCAAAACCGAGGAACTTAAGCATTGACGGGGTCACCGCCCTATGGAAACGCAGGCCTCCCTTATATGGACCGATGGCGCTGTTGAACTGGATACGGTATCCGGTGTTGGTCTGTACCTCGCCGTTGTCGTCAATCCATGTGACGCGGAAAGAGAAAATACGGTCCGGTTCGACGATACGCTCGACAATCTTCGAGGCCTCGAACTCAGGGTGCTGATTATAGACTTCTTCTATAGATTCAAGTACTTCCTGGACAGCCTGAAGATATTCCTTCTCCCCCGGATACTTGGTCTGAAGCCTGGCCATTACGTCTTGTGTTCTCATAATTGATAGTGTTTTAGTATTATTTTGCTTTAAATATCTAAGCAGTTTTATAAAATGTGAAACAAATTTAAAAATAAAAACGAAAGATTGCTATTAAATCATAAGAAATTTAAAGCCCCTTTCCATAAAACAACAAGACGGTGACCGGGGACTCCCGGACACCGCCTCATAAATGTCGAACGTCTAATTACTGCTGTTTGTTGCTCTGAGCAGCCTGGAGTTCAGCCTGAAGTGTCTCGAGAGTCCTGCCTTCAGGAATACCGAGAGCCTTGCGAGCCTCCTTGGTAAGGTCAGTCACAACTGCGTCATTAGCGAAGATGAACTGAGAAGCATCGAATACGAATGCATAGCCGCCATCTTTGGCGAGCTTCTCGACAGCCTTCATCGCTTTCTCCTGGATAGGAGCCATAAGCTCATTCTGCTTAGCGGAAAGCTCCTGCTGAACGGATGACTGGAACTCCTGGAGACGATTCTGAATATCAGTAAGCTCCTTTTCCTTGCTCTGCTTGATTGCAGCGGTCCAAGTGTCAGACTTCTGCTGATACTGCTGAAGCTTGCTCTGGAATTCTTCGTACATTCCCTGGAAAGTCTCTTCGGCTTCTTTCTGCGTAGCGTCGATGGTAGCCCTTGCCTGGTCAGATTCTGGCATGAGCATGACGAGTTCATTGAAGTTTACGTGAGCAAACTTGAGATCCTGCGCAGAGGCAGAGAGAGTAAGAATTGCCGCAGCGGCAATCAGAATAATCTTTTTCATATTTTACGAATTTACTTGTTTTCTTGTTGTTATAAAGGGTACTCCTCTCAAAGATTGTACCATTCTAGAATTCCTGTCCGATTATGAAGTGTACCTGGCTGCCTCCGTTGACCGGATCATCGAAACCATATGCCCAGTCTATACCGAGCAGACCGATCATGGAGAGGAATATCCTGGCGCCCACGCCGGCAGATCTCTTGATCTGGAACGGATTGAAGTTCTTGATGTCAGACCAGCAGTTACCACCCTCGACGAAAGCAAGCACGAATGCCTGTGACTGCGGCTGGAGAATGATAGGATAACGAAGCTCGACTGTGAACTTGTCATATACGTTGCCGGCGTAAGACATACTGTTGGAATTGTACTTCGAGTAAGTCATCGGGGTAAGAGAGTAGTTCTCGTAACCACGGAGAGAAATCACGTCAGTACCATAGTTGCTATATCCGGACATACCGTCACCGCCGACAAGGAAGCCCTCGAACGGAGAGTATCCCCAATTGCGGTTGTAGAATCCGAGATACCCGAACTGGGCTCTCGTCCTGAGGACAAGGTCCTTGAACAATTTCTTGTAGACGTCAGCCTTGAACGACCACTTGTGATACTCGATCCATTTGTACCTGTCCCTTGCCGACCATTTGTCATAGTTGATGTCCTTCCAGCTGGAAACCTTGGTAGGATTGCCGTTTGCGTCAAGCACTCCCTTGTCAGTCTTCCTGAGAAGCGAGAACGGAGGAGTGAGCTGTACCGAGAAGGAAATGTCAGAACCTGAACGAGGGTAGATCTGCTGGTCGGTAGAGGTACGTGAGAGACCGAGAGTATAGCTGATATTGTGAGCTACGCCATCATCGAATATGAAATAGTTGGAATACCAGTTATTGAGCTTATATGTCTGCCAGCTGAGCTGGTTGTAAAGCACGAAGTAGTTGTCCGGCCATTTCAGACGGTTTCCAAGTCCTGCGGAGAAACCGTAGACTTCCATCTGGCGGTCATGGCTGAGAATGTTCCAGGCAAGATATGAGTTGGTCTGCCTGGTATAGTAAACCGAAAGGTTAAGCGAGGTAGGTTTCTTTCCGAAGAGCCATGGCTCGCTGAAGCTGGCGGAGATCGCAGTGTAGTATGTACCGCTGGTCTGGAACCTGATCGAGAGATTCTGGGCGTCTCCGAGAGGAACCGGTTTCCACGCGCCGCCCTCTATGAGTCTTCTTGTAGAGAAGTTGTTGAAGCTGAGTCCTACGGTGCCCACGAAGGTCTTGCCGCCCCATCCTCCTGAGAGTTCAACCTGTGAGGAAGGTTTCTCGGTCACATTATAGACGATATCCACAGTGCTGCTGTTTCCGTCAGGAATGATAGAATAGCCCTTGGCCGGATCTGCGATAGACTCAGGGTCGAACTGACCCAGGGAAGCAATCTCACGTATGGACCTCTCGAAGTCAGTCTGGCTGAACAGATATCCCGGACGAGTGAAGACCTGACGTCGGACAACCCTTTCGTTGGTAAGGTCGTTACCGTTGATCACGATGTTGTTCAGCGTGGCCTGCTTGCCTTCCACTACTCGCATCTCGACATCCACGGAGTCGCCTTCGATATTGAGCTCGACCGGCTGTACATTGAAGAACAGATATCCGTTGTCCCTATAGAGCTTGGAGACATCGATATCGCCTTGCTTGCCGCCTCCGAAAAGACGCTTCTGCATCGTCACCATGTCATAGACATTTCCCTTCTCGACCTGGATGATGGAATTCAGGGCCTCGGCAGAATAGACAGAGTTTCCTGTCCAGGTAACGTTCCTGAAATAGTAACGCTTTCCTTCGTCGATCTTGAAATCGATGCCGAGCCTGTTGGAATCCACATAATATACTGAGTCGCTGACGATCCTGGCATCCCTGTAACCGGCCTCGTTGAAGGCGGTGATAAGGTTGCGCTTGTCGTTGGCGTATTCTTTAGCGTTGAATTTCTTGCTCCTTAGGAAGTTGTAGAACTTGTTCGACTTGGTCTTCTTCATGGACTTGGCGAGCTTGTAGTCAGATAGATGCTCGTTGCCGATGAAATTGATAGTGCGGATCTTGACCTTCTTGCCCTTGTCGATGTTGAATGTTACGCGGATGGCGTTCTTGATCACGGTATCCTTGACTACATCCACATCCACTTTGGCATTCATGAAGCCCTTCTCGTCGTAGTATCTCTTGATGATGCCGACGGAGGTCTTCTCGACATACTCGGAGAACTCGCCTCCCCTTCGCAGGTTCAGACGCTCCTGAAGATCCTTGCGTTCGCCGCTCTTGATGCCGGAAAAGCCCCAGCGGGATACCCTCGGGCGCTCTTTCAATGCAATGGTAAGATAGACGGAGTCCTTTGAGGCTGAAAGCGAATCGGCATAGACTGCTACATCTTCGAAGTATCTCTGAAGCCAGAGACGGCTTACTACAGACGAGATATCGTCGCCAGGAATTGTCACGGTCATGCCTTTCCTGAGGCCTGACACCTGGATGATCTGGTTCTCGCTATGGGTAGTATTGCCCTCGACCTTGACTCCCCCGACCACATATTTACGAGGGTTGGCATAATCTATATCCACGCCGCCCGATCTCTGCTGTGCGGAAACGGCCACTGACATGAACAAAAGGGCAGACAAACCCAATATCTTTCTGAATCTCATATTCTACAAATAATCCGCAAATATAGTTGTTTTATTTCACTTTTCCATATCGCCTGTCCCTGCCGGCATATTCGGCCAGAGCAGCCCTGAACTCCTCTTTCCTGAAGTCAGGCCAGAGCACATCGGTAAAATAGAACTCCGAATAAGCCCCCTGCCAGAGAAGGTAATTGCTGAGACGCTGCTCGCCGGAAGTCCTGATGATGAGGTCCGGATCAGGCACGCCCGCGGTGACAAGATAATCATCGAAATCCTCCAGCTTCATGTTACGCGCTTTCTCGAGTCCCTCCGGGCTGGCCACGGCTTCCTCGACGACTTTCTTGAGAGCGTGCATTATGTCCCATTTGCCGCTGTAGCTGATGAAAAGGATGAATGTCAGGGCCGTGTTGTGGCTCGTTCCTTCCATCACATTGTCAATAGCAGCGTTCAGAGTCGAGTTGAGACGCTCCCTGTTGCCAAGCACCACGAAACGGACTCCATTCTTCATGAAGACTTCGAATTCCTTTCCGATGGACTCCAGCATAAGTTTCATGAGATAGCCGACTTCCTCTTCGGAGCGCCCCCAGTTTTCCTCAGAAAATGCGTAAAAGGAGAGATACTTGATACCCAGGTTGACACACTCCTCAGTCACGGCACGGACGCTCTCCACGCCATTGAGATGGCCATACACACGTTCTTTGCCTCTTTCCTGCGCCCATCGGCCGTTTCCATCCATAATTATGGAGACGTGAACCGGCAGTTTATTCGTTGATAATTCCATTCTATCCATTATTTCTCATATCCTCGCCCCAGAACAATCTGCCCGTAAGGGCCTTCACGAAATCTGACGTGGCGAGCCGAATGCGTTTAAGCGAAAACTGTGCCATGGAAATATCCACCCTCCAAGACGGGTCGATGTCATAACTGCGGTTATCCATGGTCATGCGCACCTTCTCATCCCTGCTCTGAAGAGAAATGCTGATCTTGGAGTGGTCTGGGATGACCAGAGGCCGCACATTCAGGTTGTGAGGACATATAGGCGCGATGATGAGAACCTTGGTATCCGGGAGACATATCGGACCGCCGACGCTGAGCGAATATGCAGTCGAGCCGGAGCTGGTTGCAAGCAGTAGTCCGTCGGCCCAGTATGTAGGCAGAGCCTCGCCGTTGAGAGATACGTCGATGCCGAGAACGCTGGACCCGATCCTGTGGAATGAAACCTCATTCAGCGCATACGGGAGAAGGCCTATTTCCTTGCGTGCATTGACGCCCCTTATGGTAGCGTTCAGCATGGTCCTGTATTCGACCGAGAATTCACCGGCCATCAGGGCCTCCATGACGTCCTCCGGACGGTTCTCCGAGAGGAAGCCCAGCCTTCCGAAATTGACTCCGAGGATCGGGATTCCCACGTCCGCCACGGTCTGGGCGGCATTCAGAAAGGTACCGTCGCCGCCTGCGCTGAGCACAAGGTCGGTATCAGGACGGATGTCCGCCTTGGTAGCGATCTCATAGACCTCATACGAGGCTTCTTCAAGCTGGGATATAAGTTTTCCGAACTTCGGGTCCTTTCTCAGTTCGTCCTTTCTGATGTACAATCCGATTCTCATTTCTTCAATTCCTATTGTCTGCCAAAAATAACACTTTATTTGCTAATATTACATATTTATATTTATTTTTGTCTTCAATAAAACGCAACGACAATGACTAGACTGAGTGTTAACATCAACAAGATCGCAACCATCCGAAACGCCCGCGGCGGAAACATGCCGGATGTCAAGAAAGCCGCGCTGGATTGCGAGATTTTCGGAGCGGAGGGCATCACCGTCCATCCGCGTCCTGACGAAAGACACATTCGATACTCAGACGTACGCACAATCCGTCCCCTCGTAACGACTGAATTCAACATAGAAGGCAATCCCATACCTTCGTTCATAGACCTGGTATGCGAGGTCGTGCCGGACCAGGTGACCCTCGTGCCGGACGCCCACGACGCAATCACGTCCAACGCCGGCTGGGACACCATATCCAACAGGGACTTCCTCACCGAAGTCTGCGGCATCTTCAAGAGCAAGGGAATACGTACGTCGATATTCATAGACCCGGATCCGAAGATGGCCGAGGGAGCCGCCCGATGCGGAGCAGACAGGGTCGAGCTCTATACTGCCGCCTATGCGGAGGAGTTTCCGCACGGGCCGGAGGCAGCCGTGGCAAGCTACCTGAAGACAGCCATAGCCGCCAGGGAATGCGGTCTCGGACTGAACGCAGGCCATGACCTCAATCTCGAGAACCTGGAGTATTTCGTCCGCACGATTCCATGGACCGACGAAGTCTCGATCGGACATGCAATAATATGCGATGCCCTCTACATGGGTCTGGAGAAAACAATACAGGCTTATCTGTCAAAGATTAAGAATTTTTAGTAACTTTGCATCCACGCCATACGGCTACACATAATTGAAATATAAATCAACAATCAATAAAATGAAGAACACTCCATTAATTCTGAGCATCATCGCTCTCGTGGCAGTTGCCGCACTCTGCATCCTTCAGCTCACATCAGGCAAGGGCAAGAATGCCCCTGTAGCCGCAGGAGAAGTATCTGAAGCACAGCCTGGCGCCATCGTATATTTCAACCTTGACAGGGTCCTCAAAGAGTACGACATGGCCAACGACCTCAGCTCCGTCGTAGAGACCAAGGTACAGAGCATCCAGGAAGAGATCAACCGCAGGGGCAGCAAGCTCCAGAAGGATGTCAATGCATTCCAGGACAAGATCAACAAAGGAACTATCACCAGCGCTTCTGCAGCAGTACAGCAGGACAAGCTTCAGCAGCAGAACAACGCATTCCAGAGCTATGCAGCCCAGAAGCAGCAGGAAATCGCTGAGGAACAGCAGGTTATGATGAACCAGATCGGTGACGCCATCAAGACCTACCTTGACAAACTCAACGAGGAGAAGAAATATGGCATGATTATTTCAACACAAGGCGATGTCCTCCCTGCACCTGTAGTTACAGGCGACGCGTCTCTCGACATCACTGACGAGATTATCGCAGGTCTTAACGAGGAATACGTAAAGAATAAGAACAAAGCCGAATAAGGCATGCTGAAATTATTGAAAATAACAGTCCTACTGGGCATGGCGATCTCTGTTTCAGGAGGTCTCTATGCCCAGAATTATACTCAGACTCCGGTGACCATTTCCAAAGACAAGGTCAGGGTCGGAGGCAAAGTGTATTATTCCCATGTCGTACAAGAAAGGCAGACGCTCTTCTCTATCTGCAAGGCCTATGGGGTCACGATTGACGAAGTGTGCGATGCCAATCCGGAACTAGACTTGAGACATAACGGGACCAAGTTGAATTCAATAATTCTCATTCCTGTCAAAGAAGGATTCGTCCCTGTTCAGGAAGAGACAGTCGAGAAAGAACAGACTATCGAGGAAGGCCTGCAGAAGGACTATATCGTCCATACCGTCAAATGGTATGAAGACATAAAGGACATCAGCCGGAAATATGGTGTTTCCGTAGAGAGCATCATGGAGGCAAACGGCCTTACCAAGAAAAAGCTCAAGAACCGCCAGAAGATCCGCATCCCGATAGGTGCCCAGTCACCTGCGACTGTAGAGAATCCTGTCGTCAAGAAGGATTCTTCGATCACCGAGAAACCAGACTCTACCAAGACGGAAGAAGAAGGCGAAGATGATGTCATCTTTGCCAGGAATCATAATCTGAATGCAGTCCTGCTGTTGCCTCTTACTGCCGGCAAGCCTGCAGGAAGCAACAACATGGACTTTTATTGCGGCGCCCTCCTTGCTGTCGAGGACCTCGCAAATTCGGGAATCAGCACTGAGTTGAGCGTCTATGACGTAAAACAGGGCAAGATCCCCGTTACCAAGGAAAGGCTCGACGATGCCGACGTTGTGATAGGACCTATCTCGGCGAAGGATCTTGAGGCCACCTTGGAAATAGCAGGCAGCAAGACCCCGGTCGTGTCTACACTCGACCAGCGCGCGGCTTCCCTTACCGAGAATCACCGCAACTTCATCCAGGTTCCTGCTTCATATGCCAGCCAGTACGCTGACATGGCGGACTGGATCAGGCAGGACTTCAGACGCGGGGACAAAGTATTCGTGATATCCGAGCAGGATGCCGGCGAAACGGAAATGGGCAAGGAGATAAAGGAGCTCCTGCCTAAGTCAAGACTCGAATTTACGGAATACTCATACAACATACTGGCTAACCGCAACGTGGTCAGCAGGTTCACGGAAATGATGACCAGGGATGGCATCAACAGAGTCATAATCGCTTCCGAAAACGAGGCTTTCGTCAATGACGCTGTCCGCAACCTCAACCTGATGGTCCACAACAAATTCAAGGTCATCCTCTACAGCCAGTCCAAGATCAGGTCGTATGACAACATCGACGTAGCCAACTTGCACAACCTCAACCTGCATGTATCGTCGTCATACCTTATCGACTATGACGACCCTATGGTCAAGAATTTCCTTCTCAGGTACAGGGCTCTCTACAAGACTGAACCGACACAGTTTGCATACCAAGGCTATGACGTTACCCGTTTCTTCCTCGCTGCAGCCGCAGAATACGGCAGGAACTGGCGTCGCAAGCTCCCTAAGATGGAGCTCACCAGGCTGCTCCAGGCAAACTACAGGTTCAGGGAAACCGGAGACGGCTACACCAACCAGGGCGTAAGACGCGTAGTCTATGGTCCTGATTTCTCAATGGATATCGTAAAGTAAAAAAGATCAGGCTTCTTCAAGAAGCGCCTTGGCATTCTCCCGTGCCTGGGCGGTTATTTGCGCGCCGCTCAGCATCCTGGCTATCTCCTGGATGCGGTCCTCTCCGCTGATGTTGCGGATTCCGGTTACGGTACGGCCCTCTGAAGAGCTCTTGGTTACGAGATAATGGGCATCCCCTTTGGCTGCGACCTGAGGAAGGTGTGTGATGGCGAATACTTGCATGTCCTTACCCATTTCGCAAATCATCGATCCCATCTTGTCAGCAACGCTTCCGGAGACTCCGGTATCAATTTCATCAAAGATAAGGGTTGGCATGTTCGCGTATCTTGCCATCATTGCCTTCAGGCAAAGCATGATTCTGGACATCTCACCGCCGGAGGCGCACTTGGCCACATCGACAGGATTCTTGCCGGTGGATGAGAACAGGAACTGCACGGCATCCGAGCCGGATGCACCTATAGCCACAGCTGAAATCTCGACGTCGAAAATCGCATTGTCCAGTTCCAGGAAATGGATGGACTTTTCTATCGCTTCCGCAAAAGGCTTTCTGGCCTTGATCCTGCTTTCATGAAGCTTCGCGGCAGCGTCTTTCAATTCTTTTTCCCCTTCCGCAAGGGATTTCTCGAGGCTTGCCTTTTCCTCCTCCAGAGCCGTAGAATCGTACAATGCCTGTGAGAGGGCATCCCTCTCGGCTATAAGCTCGGCAACTGTATGGCAGCCATGTTTCTTGAGAAGATCATAAAGCAGGGACATCCTGTCCTCGACAAACTCGAGCCTTTCCCCGGATACTTCGGTAGAGCCTTCAAGATCCGTAACCTCGACAAGGATGTCCTCTATCTCCAGACGGGAGGATTCCAGCCTCTTGGAGAGGTCTACGGCCTTTTCCACGTACTTCCCTGCCTTTTCAAGCTGGCGCGAGGCCTCTTTCAGCATGCTGTCCACAGAGTCCCTGTCCTCGCTGCCGGAGAGTATGTTCTCGGCATTGAAGAAGTTCTCCTTGAGTTCCTCTGCATTGGCAAGGATTTTCTGTTCTTCTTCCAGTTCCTCAAGCTCTCCATCCCTGAGGTTGGCGGCTTCAAGCTTGTCGAAAAGAGACTGGTTGAAGTCTTTCTCGAGCGACAGCTTGCGCAGCTTATCCTCCACTTCAGAGAGACGGCCGCGGAGCGAAACCACGTTTCTCCAGGCCGATGAACATGAGTCCAGAAGTCCGGCGTTGCCGGCATAATGATCCAGTATCGAAAGCTGGTATGATTTGTCTGCGAGAAGCAGGGTTTCGTGCTGGGAG
>Ga0310786_10004784_pt1 | contig 18673 bp, 16 predicted proteins | sample AusTroGonzalo_MG_FD_203881 | JGI IMG/M metagenome (GOLD analysis project Ga0310786, IMG submission 203881) | Bovine rumen microbial communities from tropical cattle in Woodstock, Queensland, Australia - Gonzalo_03 (v2) (version 2) | ecosystem: Host-associated > Mammals > Digestive system >... | reverse complement strand
TCTTCCAACAACAGGCGGTAGTCCTCTTCGCTCGGGTTTGTGATATCAAGCCACTGCAGCGTCCGGTACTGGATTTTTTCTATCATATCGCACCTCCTTTTTTATGAGAATTATCAGGTTTTCAACGGCCTACATTCGAGTATGGGTATTGATTTACGTCTGCAAAATTACAAAAAAATCCATACTATTCAAATTATTTTGTACTTTTGCACTCCGAAAATAAAGTCAAACGAAAACAGCAACCCTTAAAAACCGCTTACCATGAAACGTTTAAGTATCCTTTTCTTGGCTCTTGCCACCCTCGTGCTCACCTCCTGCAGCGCCATCACCGCCGCCGCCGGAAGCAATACCGTCGCACAGGCCACGGGCCAGTCTTGCGGCACCGCCATGCAGGGCCTCTACAAATCCTATAAGAAGACCGGCACCATCGACCTTACCAACTCCACCAACCTTCAAAATGCCCTCGCCGTGGCTACCGCCTACACCAACCTCAAGCAAAACAAGGACAACAGCAACTACCGCAAATCCTTCACCAGCGGTCTGATAGCCTCTTCGGCAGGCCTCATCACCTCGGCCAACGCCACCGCTTTCGTCGACCAGCTGCTTGCCTCGGCGGGCCTGAACAACGTCAACAGCCAGAACATCGCCCAGACCGCTTCGACCGCCATGACCATTATGACACTCATCAATGCCCTCAATAAGTAAATGATGGACAATACCGTATTACAATCACTCAAGGCACGGCGCAGTTGTCGTGCCTTTTCTGACGAGATGCCCTCCCGCGACCTCATCGCCGCCGTCTGTGAGGCCGGCACCTACGCCCCCACGGGGCATGGCAAGCAAAGCCCCCTCATTGTGGCAATCACCAATCGTGAGCTGCGCGACCGCCTGTCGCGTATGAACGCCGAGATATGGAACGAGCTCACCGTCAAGCGCGGAGGCACCCCGCACGAAGGCATCGACCCCTTCTACGGCGCACCGGTGGTGCTCCTTGTGCTGGCCAACGCCGACGTTCCCACCGCCCTCTACGATGGATGTGCCGTGGTAACCACCCTGCTCAACGCCGCCCATGCCGCCGGTCTGGCTTCCTGCTGGATACACCGGGCCAAAGAAGAGTTCGAAAGCGAAGAGGGAAAACAGATTCTCAGCGAGTTAGGCATCGAGGGCAACTACATAGGCGTAGACCACTGCATCCTCGGCTACCCCGCCAAAGACCCCGCTCCCGCCCTGCCTCGCAAGGCGGACTATATCCGCTGGGTGGAATAAAAGCAATTCCTAAGACCTGTTAACAGCGCCAGTTCTTCAAACATACATTTGAAGAACTGGCGGAGAAAAGACAGAGGAAAGACGGCGTCAGGCCATATTGTGGAAGACGTTGACCACGTCGTCGTCGTTTTCCAGACGCTCAATCAGGCCGTTGACCTCTTCCTGTTCCTCGTCGGTGAGTTCACGCACCGTCAGAGGGATACGTTCAAATTTGAAGCTCTTGATTTCAAGACCCTTGTCCTCCAAGAACTTGGAGATAGGACCATAGTTGGCGAAGTCTGCGTAGACAAAGATTTCGTCCTCGTCGCGGAACACCTCGTCGATGTCGCAGTCGATGAGCTCGAGTTCGAGTTCATCCATGTCGATATCGTCGCGCCAGGCGACGACGAAAGAGCACTTGCGCTCGAAGAGGAAGTCGTTCATTCCCATGGTGCCCAGTTCGCCCTTGCCGCGGACAAAAGCGGCGCGAAGGTTGGCCACGGTGCGGGTGGGGTTGTCGGTGGCGGTCTCCACCACGATGGCTACGCCGTGGGGTCCCTTGCCGTCATAGACCACCTCCTTATAGGCGGACTTGTCCTTCTCGGTGGCACGCTTGATGGCGCGCTCCACGTTCTCCTTGGGCATAGACTCGCTCTTGGCGGTCTGCATAAGCAGACGCAGGCGGAGGTTGCTCGAAGGATCGGGACCACCGGCGAGAACGGCCAGTTCGATTTCCTTACCAATCTTGGTGAAGGTGCGGGCCATGTGGCCCCAACGTTTCAGTTTTCTTGCTTTGCGATATTCAAATGCGCGACCCATAATGTTGTATTATTTATTTTTCCAATTGATTACGAAGGTAGTTTGTGCAGGACTCGAAATCGGGGAAGGTGTGGTCTTCGGGCACAACGCCGGGGATGACGTTGTGGGTGCGCAGCATGTACATAGGCTGCGGCTGGATGATGGTCATCAGCACCTGCACCCCACGGCCCTGCAGTTCCTTGATGGCTTCCTCCATGGCATAGAGTCCGCTCTGGTCCATAAAACTCACCAGACGCATGCGGATAATGACAATCTTGGCATCCTCGGGGACGGTCTGCATCACTTCCTTGAACTTGTTGATGGTGCCGAAGAACACGGGACCGTTCAGGCGCTGGACATAGATTTTGTGCATCACGGTGTCGGGCATTCCGTGTTCATCGTCCCAGGGGCTTTCCTTGTCGAAATTGGTGAGTTCCTGACTGCTATAGCCACCCTCGACCAGGTCGGAGGCCCGTTTCATAAAGAGCACACAGGCGATGACCATACCGATGCCGACGGCGGTGAGCAGGTCGACAAAGACGGTGACGAAGAAGACGACGAGCAGCACGACCGCGTCGGCCTTGGGAATCTTGGGCAGGTCCTTGAAACCACGCAGGTCGATGATACCCCACCCCACGGTGATAAGGATACCGGCGAGCACCGACAGGGGCACGTATTTCACCAGGCTGCCCAATCCCAGCAGGATGGCCAGCAGAAGCAGGGCGTGGACCATACCGCTGAGCTGCGTGCGTCCACCGCTCTTCACGTTGACCACGGTGCGCATCGTGGCACCGGCACCGGGGAGACCGCAGAAGAGGCCGGCGATGGCATTGCCTATGCCCTGTCCTATCAACTCGCGGTTGCTGTTGTGCTTGGTCTTGGTGATGTTATCGGCCACCACCGAGGTGAGCAGCGTGTCGATGCTGCCGAGGCCCGCCAGCGTGAGGCCGGGGATGACGGCCGCCATCAAGATAGCGCCCCAGTCAAGGCCCGCCAAGGTCACCTTGCTGTTGGCGAAGAACGGCATGGGCAGCCCCGAGGGAATCTCGCCGATGATGGGCACCCCGTCCATGTCAATGAACAACGAGACGACCGTCATCACGATGAGGGCGACCAACGTGGAAGGCACCTTCTTGGTTACCAAGGGGAAGAGGTAAATAATAGCCACGGTACCAAGACCTAACAGCAAGGCCGTCAGCGACAGGCCGCCGAATGCCTTGGGCAGTCCGGCCAGCAGGTCGAGCATAGAGCCCGAAGCGCTCTGTCCCACCAACGGGTAGAGCTGCTGCAGGATGATGATGACACCGATGCCGCTCATAAAGCCGCTGAGGACGGGATAAGGGATGTAGCGCACATACTTACCTATCTTAATCAGGCCGAAGAGTATCTGGAACAGGCCGCAGAAGACCGCCGCCAACGCCATACTCACCAGCACGGCCGAGAAGCTTCCGCCGCCGCCCGATATCCAGGCCCCCGACACCAAGGTGGCGGTGATGACCGTCATGGGACCCGTGGGGCCGCTGATCTGACTGTGCGTGCCACCGAAAAGGGCGGCAAAGAAACCCAACAGGGTGGCGCCGACCAAGCCGGCATAGGCGCCCATGGAAGCCGCCTCAGGGTCGTTCACGCCGCTGAAGGCCTGTATGCCGAATGCCAACGCAAGCGGCAATGCAACGATACCGGCAGTCACGCCGCCGAAGATATCGCCTTTGAGATTGTTGAATTTTATCATGGTAGGGGTTTAAGTTTAAAGGTTACTTTCAATTTAGTAGTTCAAGGAGTTATAGACAATTCTCTATCCAGAATCCAATAAACCACTGTGGTGCTCAGTATTCCCACGCCGGCGCCGGCCAGCACATCACCCACCCAATGGCGGTTGTTGTAGATGCGCATGGCGGCGACCAACAGCGCGACGGCATAGCCCGTCACCGCCACCCAGGGATAGTGCTCGCCGTATTCGCGGCGCAGTATCTCGGCCCCCGTGAAGGCCGTGAAGGTGTGCCCCGAGGGGAAACTGGTGCGTGCCGAGCAGTCGGGTCGTTCTATGGCCAGCCCGTGCTTGCCCGCATTGAGTATCGCCGCGCCCAACAGGTAACTGCCACCTTCGAGCAACGCAAGCTTGAAGAGGCTGTGACGGCTTTTTATCCCGCAGAGGTTGAGCGCCACCGGTGAGACTGCCGGCAAGTATTGGATGTAGTTGTCGAACTGCAGCCTGCCGTGTCCGTCGGCCTGCACGGCGTCGCGCAGCTGCACGGCCTGGCTTTTCAGGTAGGGGTTGTAGGTGAACAGGGTGCCTCCGGTGACCAACAGCGTGCCCACGGCGGGAGCCGCCAAGCGGTAGCGGGGCGCCGACGCGGTGTCCCACTGCGCCCGGAGAGGCCACACAGCCAGCAGCAACATTATGGCAAACATCTGTTTCATAGGACCAAGGTGCCGTTTTTCAGCATCGGCACTACCGGACAGGTGTTGAGTTGGAAAGCGAATTGTATGTCGGCCTGGGCGCCGAACCCCTGCAGGCGGTGGACGTGAGTGGCCTCGGCACAATATTCCAAGGGGTTGTTGCCGGCAGCCCGCCAGAGGGTCAGTGCCACGTGGGCGGCATCGCCGTGGGGCTGGGCACAGTCGCCCAACCGCTCGATGATGGCACCGGCCACCAGGGTGTCTTCCAGACAGAAGTCGTTTTGCCATCCGCTGCACAGCAGCACAGTGTCTTGTTGGTCGGCACGCAGGCGGTCGCAAAGCGCATCGAGGTTGGCGAAAGCGCCGACCAGGGTGAGGTCTGCGTCGGCGGCATGCAGGATGCACACCGTGCCGTTGGTGGTGCTGTAGGCCAGCCGCACCCCCTTCATGTCGAGACTCATGTATTCCGTGGGCGAGTTGCCGTACTCGGCCCCCTCCACCTTGTGGCCGCCACGTTCGGCAGCGGCGCTGTAACCCTGGGAGCGGCAGGCGGCCAAAGCCTCCAGACTGTCGAGCGGCACCACCTCGCGGCAGCCGGCTTGGAAAGCGGCGCACACCGCCGTGGTGGCGCGCAACACGTCAATGGCCACCGTCGTGTGATGGCGTGTCAGTGTACGGCAAGGATAGAGCGCCGGGGAAAAAGATACTTCAATTTTCATTCGATTTGAGCAGTTCGACACCTCCGGAGGGATTGATATTCAGGTTGAAGTATTCAGGATGCGAGACCACGTAACGCTCCACGGCGTTGCCGCGGCTGCGGCTGCCCGAGGGGAGGTCGCGCAGCACAAACTGGTTGACAATCTCCACCAGGCGGCAGCGCTGGGCGGTCTCCAGGTCGCAACCGTACTTTGCGGCGAAGTCCAGGTCCGCCCCCAAAGGCTTGGGGTTGCCCTTAAAGTCGGTGGGCAACTGCTTGGAAGCTTTGACAAAGACGTGCATCACCTCGTTGCCGGTACGCGTCGAGCGCAGCACATATTCGATGTCGGCCGACCACGAGCTGGAGGTTTCGCTCCAGGAATAGAGCGTGATGAAGAGGACGGCGTCGATACCCAGCTCGGTATAATAGTCGTTGATATTGTCGTTGCGGAGCTGCTTGCCCGTGCGGGTCTCGGTGGCGGCCAGTTGCGCCGACGCCAAGGGGCCGAGCACATAGTAGCCGTTGAACACCAAGGGGTCGGACGCGGTCAGAAACAGCTGCTTCGTCGCCGTGTTGAGCGACGCGTTATACAGCGAGTCGTCCAAGGTGCGCATCGGGTGACGCTCGGAGCGGTCGCTGATTGGCGCTATGTATATCGTCGACGGACGCTCCTTGTAGACTTCGTTGTATTGCGTCATCTTCTTGGGGCCCTTGCAGCCTACTACCATCAGCAGCGGGAGCAACAACAGCAACGCTCTCTTCATTTCCCACCTCCTTTCACGTTTTGCTTGCGCTGGGCCTCCTTCTCGGCGGCCTGACGCTTGCGCTCCTTCTGACGTTGCTTGTCCAACCGTTTCTTCTCTTTGTCGGCCTGTTTCTTCGCCTTCACCTTCTGCTTCTTGGCTTTCTCCTTGTCGGCCTTCACCTGCTTGCGGGCATCCAGCTTGGCTTGTTTGGCTGCGGCAACCGAATCCTCGCGTGCTTTGCGCAGGCGTTCAGCCTCGGTCTGCTCCTGCAGCAGCATCTCGCGCTTCTGGTTGGCCGTGAGGCGTATGGGTATTTCCACAGAATCCGTGGGTGTTTGCTGGCTTATCCACTCGCGGTCGGAGCTGTCGATAACCGAGGCCACCGCAGTCAACGGACGCAAGGCGCTGATCGAGTCGTAGGCCCATCGGGCCAGCTGTGCCGTGTCGGCCGTACGGTCGGCCTGTTCGTTGCCCATCAACTCGGGCAGCAGGCTCTGCTTCACGCGCATCACCTGGCCCCGGCTCTCGGGGAAGGCGAGCATCTCGGCGTTGAGCATACGGCAGGCGGCCTCGCGGTGCCCCATTTGGGCCAACACCACCCCGTAGTCGGCATACATCCCGGGATGCAGCGTGTCGGCTTTGACGGCCGCGTTAATAGACTCGGCGTAGGCTTGGGCCAAAGCATAAAGTTCCCCGTAGGTGGAATAGGTGTGGTAGGCCAGCACCTCCTCACGCGGCATACCCTTGTATTGTCCCGTGCAGGAGATGAACATCATGACGAACAAAGAATTAAGAATTAAGCATCGGCCGACGCGAAACATCAGCTGTATCTTGCCCGTATAAGTCCCTGTCTTCATTCTTAAATCGTCATTCTTCATTCTTAAATAAAAAATAGCGAAAGTCTGTAAGCCGGGTTCTGTCGTGTTCTATCATCAATCTGGAACCGCCGTCACCGACGGTCTCAATCAACCTACCCTCCAACCTTGGACGGGTGTCAGCCCAGCTGACAACTCCCGTTTTTATGGGCGAGCCTGCCCACGGTCGTCAGACCGGTTGGTTTACATGGTCTTTCAGCCCATGAGGCTTGCCATCGTGCGCGTCACCGCGACACGTCGTGGGCTCTTACCCCGCGTTTTCACCCTTGCCCCTCCAGAAGAAAGGCGGTTTGTTTTCTGTGGCGCTTGCTGTCACCCCATTAACACATTAACACATTAACACATTAACGAATTAACACATTAACGCATTAACAGCGTGCCTTCCCGTTAGGAAGCATGGTGGCTCGTGCTGCCCGGACTTTCCTCTCAGTCCATTTTATGTAACCAAGCGATAGAACGGCCTTCGCTATTTGGGGTGCAAAAATACAACTTTTTTCCCAAACGATAAAAAAAATTGTCTACTTCACTAAAAGTCAGTGAACCAAAAGGCTGTATGGCACTGCGGGAGCGACTATCTGAGGACCGTCACGGTGCCTTTCTCCTGCCTCAGGAGGCCTGTGCTGTCGCGGAAACGGGCCACCCACACATAGGTGCCCTGCGGCAACGGCATACCGTCGAAGGTGGCATCCCACACGGCATTGATGTCGACGCTGCTGTACACCTGCCGGCCGCCACGGTTATATATATAAATATGATATTCACTGACACTGCTGGAGGAGACCACCCTGAAGGTATGGTTGCCTTCGTCGTCGTCGAGCGGCGCAATGACATTGGGCGCCCACAGCACATTGTCGTAGTGGGGTGATGTCGCCTGGGGCACTCCCCCTTTGGTCGACGGGCTGGCGAGGTCGGCGGGCGGCACTGTCGCTACCTCGTCGGCAGAAGCGATGCGCTTGTTCCGCGGTTCGGCGTTGTCGGCCGAGCCGACGGCACCCCACGGCGTGCGGAGGTCGGCGGTGGGAACCGGGAGTTCGGCGGTCGGCGTTGTCGGCCGAGCCGACGGCACCCCACGGAGGTCGGCGGGCGGCACCGGGGGTTCGGCGGTGGGCACCGGGTGTTCGGCGGCCGGCGTTGTCGGCCGAGCCGACGGCACCCCACGGAGGTCGGGGTCGAAGGGTGCGGCAGCCACCTCCGCAGTCCGCAGTCCGCAGTCGGCAGTCGACTGCGCCGTTGGCACGTGGCCGTCAGCCGCTGCCGTCTTATCCGCATCCAGCCGCTCGGCCTGTCTCTCCCCCGCGGCCCTCTTGTCGACAGCGTTTACCCCGAGGGCGGCCTGGTCCACAGCCTGATGGCTGCCGTCAAGTCCCTCGCGGCCCATCAGCCACAGTGCCGCCACGGCCACCAGCACTGCCGCGGCGACGGCGCCCAGCCGCACGATGCGGCGACGGCGCACCCGCAGCATAATATTGTCGAACAGCCCTTCCTCGGGCCTCTGGCTATACTCCTTCAAATCCATATCTTTACCTGTCTTTATTTACATTCAACAACTCCCTCAACCGGCCGCGGGCCCGCGAATACAACGCCCTGACATTCACCTCCGAGCAACGCAGCTCCTTCGCCACCTCCCCGTATTCGTAGCCCTCCACGGCCAGCAGGTTGAACACCACGCGCTGCTGGGGCGGCAGCTGCTGCAGTGCCGCCACCACCTCTTCGGCGCCGAAGGGGTCCGTCGGCGACACGGCGCCCTCGCTTTCCGCCGTTTCCTCGACCAGCACCAGCCGCTTGCGGCGGAAGTACTTGAGGCAGACGTTCACCATCACTCGGCGGGTCCACGCCTCCAGCCGGGCGGGGTCTTTCAGCTTGCCGATATTCTCGAACACCAGCACAAAGCCGTCCTGCATCCTGTCCTGCGCCTCCTGGCGGTCCTGCATGTAGCGCATACAGACGCCCAACGCCTTCGGTGCCAACGCATCATAGAGCGCCTTCTGGGCTTTGCGGTCGTGCCTGCGGCAGCCTTCAACCATGCTTGTGTAGTCCACAGTCATCAGACAGGATAGATACCCCTGCGGGTGGAATTGTTGTTCCGTTATGATTTTTTAACATCCATCGCCACCACCTCGACCCACGGGTCGACGACGCGGAACCGCACCTCCCAGCCGTCGAAGCGCAGGGCGTAGATGCGGTCGGCATCGTGCTGATAGTGCGGGCGGGGGTCCTGCCGCAGGGTCTGCTCCAGCGCCTTGCGCTTCTCCTCGGGCAGCTGCAGCAGCAGGCCGTGGTCGTCAACCACGCCCAGCGGCGTCGGCGCTGCGGGTGCGAAGCCGCTGCGGGCGTCGGGATGGCTGTCGGCGTAGGGGATATAGGGTTTGATGTCGAAGATGGGGGTGCCGTCGACCAGGTCGGCGCCCGAGACCACGAGGACGGGCCCCGGTTCAACGCGCAGCAGGCGCACACTCGAGAGGCCGAGGGCGTTGGGGCGGAAGGGGCTGCGCGAGGCGAAGACCCCCACCCGCTTGTTGCCCCCCAGCCGCGGCGGCCGCACCGTGGGACTCCAACGACATTCAGCGGTCAGATGGAACTGCCATATCAGCCAGACATAGTCGAACGCCTCCAGGCCGCGGACCGCTTCCGGCACACGGTACTCGGGCTCAAAGACCACACGGGCCTCGTAGTCGACCAGCCCCGCCTGGCGGGGGACGCCGAACTTCTCCCGGAACGGCGTCTCGATATGCGCAATCTGGTTCATCCCCGGGCAGCCCACACCTTGTCAAAGTCGGCCTTGTTCCTCACCAGCAGGTGGGGGATGTCCAGCCCGTAGGGGCAGCGGCCCTTGCAGAGGTCGCAATGCACACAGTCGTCTATCCTGTCCATCTCGCGGCGCCATTCGTCGGTGACATAGACGCTGTGTGGGGCCCGCTGCAGGAAAAGGCTCATGCGGTTGCAGTCCTGAATCTGTATGCCGGCGGTGCAGGGCTGGCAGTAGCCGCATCCGCGGCAGAAGTCGCCGCTCAACTCACGGCGGTCCTGCTCGATGTGCGCCCGCATCGCCTCGGTGAGCGCCGGCGGGTTGTCCTGGTACGACAGCCACTCGTCCAGCTCGCTCTCCGTCTGGATACCCCAGATAGGCGCCACCTCGTACTGCGCCAGCCAGGCATAGGCCGCGGCCGAATGGGTAATCAGGCCGCCGCTGAGGCCTTTCATACAGATAAAGCCCATATCGGCCTCCAGGGTGCGCCGCACGATATCGTGGTCGGCCTCCGAAGCCAGGTAGCTGAAAGGGTACTGCAACGTCTCGTAGAGGCCGCTCCCGATGGCCTCCAGGGCCACCCGCTGACGGTGGTTGGTGATGCCCACATGCCGCACCTTCCCCTGCCGCACGGCCTCCTGCATGGCCTCGTACAGGCCGCTTCCGTCGCCCGGCCGGGGACAGAAGGGCGGGTTGTGGAACTGATAGAGGTCCACATAGTCGGTCTTCAGCAGCCGCAGGCTGGTCTCCAGGTCCTTCCAGAAACCCTCGGCCGTGGTGGCGCCCGTCTTGGTGCTGACAACCACCTCGTCCCTGCGGCCTTCCAAAGCCACCCCCAGCTTCTCCTCGCTGTCGGTATAAAAGCGGGCGGTGTCGAAATAGTACATCCCGCCGTCCAAGGCGCGGCGTATCAGCCGAACGGCATCGGCCTGGCCGATACGCTGTATGGGCAACGCCCCGAATCCGTTGCGCGGCACCACAAGGCCGCTCCTTCCCAGTCTAATCTTCTCCATATATCTCCTTCCGGCTTGGTTTTAATTCACATCATGGGCCATCGACTCCCTGAGGGCGGCCACAAAATCGTGGACATCCTGCTCCGTCGTGTCGAACGAGCACATCCACCGCACCACATCCCGCGCCACCTGATTCTCCGCTTCGCTGTCGGAACATTCACTGCCTGTCCCCTCGTCCCAGTCGTAGAAGAAATAGCGCTCCTGCAGGCGGTGCCACACCTCGGTGGGCAGCTGGGCAAACACACTGTTCGCCTGCACGGGGTACATAATCCTCACCCCCTCGACCTGCTCCACCTCGGCCCGCAGCAGCTGTGCCATGCGGTTGCTGTGCTCGGCATTCCTGCGCCATAGGCCACACTCCAGATAGCACACCATCTGAGCCGCCATAAAGCGCATCTTGCTGGCCAGCTGGGTCATCTGCTTGCGGCGGTACTTCATGTCCACGTCGAGCGCCGGGTTGAGCAGCACACAGCACTCGCCCATCAGCAGGCCGTTCTTCGTGCCGCCGAAACTCAGCGCGTCGACCCCCAGGTCGGTGGTCAGCTCCCTGAAGGAGCACCCCAGCGCGACGGCGGCATTGGCCAGACGGGCACCGTCGACATGCAGATACATCTCATAGGAGTGCGCCAGGTCGGCCAGCGCCTTGATTTCCTCGCGGCTGTACAGCGTGCCCAGCTCCGTGGGCTGGCTGATGCTGATGGCCTTGGGCTGCGAATGGTGCTCGAAGCCGAAGCCCTGCAGGCGCCTCTTCACCAGTTCGGGAGTCAGCTTGCCGTCGGGCGTGACGACCGTCAGGAGGCGGCAGCCCACCAGCCGCTGCGGCGCGCCGCACTCGTCGACATTGATATGGGCGGTCTCGGCGCACACCACCGCCTCGTGCGAGCGGCACATCGCGTCGATACACAACACATTGGCCCCCGTGCCGTTAAACACCAGGTAGAGGCTCGCCTGCGGCCCGAAAGTCTCCCGAGACAAACCCTCCAGCCGGGCCGTCACCTCGTCGTCGCCGTACGCCAGCGCATGGCCCTCGTTGGCCCTCGCCAACGCCTCCAGCACCTCCGCGCTCACACCCGAATGGTTGTCGCTTCCAAATCCCCTTTTCATATCATTCTCAGTCAGTTAAAAAACAAACATGCGCATATTCGCTTTTGCAAATATACGCATATTTTGTGAATTGAAAAAAAACGGTTAAGGGGTGTGAAGGGTTTTGTTGCTTCTTCCAAGACCCTGCTTGGGCTCGGCAGAACAAAAAACTATCTTGCCTTGCTCTCGCCTTGCGCAGGGTTGTAGAAGACAAACTGTCCGTCGATGACGTCGATGATGATAGTCTCGTCGCTGTGAATCTTGCCCTCGAGCAGCTGCCGGCTCATCTCGTTGAGTATCTCGCGCTGGATGACACGCTTCACCGGACGGGCGCCCATGGCGGGGTCGTAGCCTATCTCGGCCAGGTGGTTGACGGCCTCGTCGGTCGCCGAGACGGTAATCTCGTTCTGCTCCAACATCCTGGCCACCATCCGCAGCTGGATGCGGACGATGTCCTTGATTTGGTCCTGACTCAACGGCTGGAACATGATAATCTCGTCGATACGGTTCAGGAACTCGGGACGTATGCGCTGCTTCAACAGCTCCATCACGGCATTCTTGGTCTCGTCGAGCTCGTACGGTGTGGGCGTGCCGTGCTCCAACTTCTCGCGGATGATGTCGCTGCCCATGTTCGATGTCATGATGATGATGGTGTTCTTGAAGTCGCAGGTGCGACCCTTGTTGTCGGTCAGACGACCGTCCTCGAGCACCTGCAGCAGGATGTTGAACACGTCGGGATGCGCTTTCTCGATTTCGTCGAACAGCACGATGCTGTAGGGTTTGCGGCGCACGGCCTCGGTCAGCTGGCCGCTCTCGTCGTACCCCACATACCCTGGAGGCGCTCCGATAAGACGCGAGACACTGTGACGCTCCTGGTACTCGCTCATATCGATACGCACCATCATATTCTCGTCGTCGAACAGCACCTCGGCCAGGGCCTTGGCCAACTCGGTCTTGCCGACGCCCGTGGTGCCGAGAAAGATAAAGCTGCCGATGGGACGCTTGCCGTCGGAAAGACCCGCACGGCTGCGGCGCACAGCGTTGGCTATCACGCTGATGGCCTCGTCCTGACCCACCACACGCTTGTGCAGCTCGTCCTCGAGGTGCAGCAGCCGCTCGCGCTCGCTCTGCAGCATGCGCGTCACGGGGATGCCGGTCCACTTCGAGACCACCTCGGCAATCTGCTCGCTGTCGACCTCCTCGTTGATCATGGCGTTGTCGGCCTGCATCTGCTTGAGCTGGTCCTTGAGGTCCTGCACCTTCTTCTCGGCCTCCTTGATGCGGCCATAGCGCAACTCGGCCACCTTGCCGTAGTCGCCGGCACGCTCGGCCTGCTCGGCCTCGAATTTGAAGCTCTCGATGTTCTTCACCTCGGCCTGGATGGCCTCGACAATCTGCTTCTCGTTCTGCCAGCGAGCCTTCATTTGGTCGCGTTGCTCACGTAGGGATCCGAGTTCTTTATCGATTTGTGCAATCTTATCCTGGTCATTCTCGCGCTTGATGGCTTCGCGCTCGATTTCCAGTTGACGGATTCGGCGCTCGATTTCATCGAGTTCCTCTGGAACGGAGTCGATTTCGAGCCGCAACTTGGCGGCCGCCTCGTCGATAAGGTCGATGGCCTTGTCGGGCAGGAACCGGTCGCTGATGTAGCGGTGGCTCAGCTCGGCGGCGGCGATGATGGCCTCGTCCTTGATACGCACACGGTGGTGCACCTCGTAGCGCTCCTTCAGGCCACGCAGGATGGAGATGGTATCGGGCACCGACGGCTCGTCGATGAGGACGCTCTGGAAACGGCGCTCGAGGGCCTTGTCTTTCTCGAAGTACTTCTGGTACTCGGCCAACGTGGTGGCACCGATGGCACGGAGTTCGCCACGCGCCAGCGCCGGCTTCAGGATATTGGCGGCATCCATGGCTCCTTCGCCACCGCCCGCACCCACGAGGGTGTGGATTTCGTCGATGAAGAGGATAATCTCGCCGTCGGCTTCGTTGATTTCGCGAATGACGCTCTTCAGTCGCTCCTCGAACTCGCCTTTGTATTTGGCGCCGGCGATGAGGGCCCCCATGTCGAGGCTGTAGATGGTCTTGCTCTTCAGGTTCTCGGCCACGTCGCCGCTCACGATACGCTGCGCCAGGCCTTCGGCGATAGCCGTCTTGCCCACGCCGGGCTCGCCGATGAGGATGGGGTTGTTCTTCGTGCGGCGGCTGAGGATTTGCAGCACTCGACGGATCTCCTCGTCACGGCCGATGACGGGGTCCAGCTTGCCGGCCTGCGCCAACTGGTTCAGGTTCTTGGCGTACTTGCCCAGGGCGTTCATCGTCTGCTCCTGGTTCTGGCTGGTCACCTTGCTGCCCTTGCGCAGGTCGGCGATGGCGGCCATGAGGGCCTTCTCGCTGACGCCGGCGTCTTTCAGCAGCTGCGACACTCGGTCTCTACCGCTGAGGATGCCCAGCAGCAGGTGCTCCACGCTGACGAACTCGTCGTTCATCTTGGTGGCGCGCTGGCTGGCGGCCACGAGGGCCTGGTTGGCGTCGGAGCTCAGGTACACCTGGCCTCCGCTGACGCGCGGCATACTGTTTAAGATGTCATCCACCTGCTGCGTCAGGCGGGGGATGTTGACCTCCATCTTCTTGAGGAGGTAGGGCGTCACGTTCTCGTCTTCCGAGAGGAGCCCCTTGAGCAGGTGGGCCGTCTCGATGGCGGGGTGCTGGCCTCCCAGGGCCACCTCCTGCGCCTTCTGCACAGCCTCCTGCGCTTTGATTGTGAACTTGTCTAAGGTCATAGTTATTTGGTTTTTATTTGTTATTATTCATCGTCGTTTACACCTCACCCTTAAGCAAATACAATACCAAAAAAGAAAGGACTGCCAAATTGGCAGTCCCTATGGCAGTTGAGCAGGCGTACCCATGTACGCCCCCACCATATATTTATCAATCATTCAACGCCAAGCCTCCGAGCGAGGTCTCCTTGTAGAGGCTGGGAAGGTCTTTGCCGGTGAGCTTCATGGTCTTGACCACCTTGTCGAAAGAGATGATATGGCGCCCATCGCTCATCATGGCGTATATATTGATATCCAGTGCCCGAAGGGCAGCCATCGCGTTGCGCTCGATACAGGGAATCTGCACCAGGCCGCAGAGGGGGTCGCAAGTGAGGCCCAGGTTGTGCTCCATAGCCATCTCGGCGGCGTATTCTATCTGTTTGGGACTTCCGCCGAAGAGCTGGTTGCTGGCGACGGCAGCCATCACGCAGGCGCTTCCCACCTCGCCCTGACAGCCCACCTCGGCACCACTGATGCTGGCGTTGGTCTTGATGACATTGGCAAAGAGACCGGCCGTGGCCATGGCCCGCACTATCTCGCGGTCGCTGAAGCCGTGGTTCTTTTTCAGGTGGTAGAGCACCGCCGGCAGCACTCCGCTGGAGCCACAGGTGGGAGCTGTGACGATGCGGCCGCCGCAGGCGTTCTGCTCGCTGGTAGCCAATGCGTAGGCGATTACAAGCGCGCGACTCTGCAGTGAGGGTTTGAAGGCTGACGCCCTGATAAAGTACTGGTGCGCCTTGCTGCGCAAGTGGAGCCCCCCGGCGATGACACGGTCGTCCTGCAGCCCTTCTTCGATGGTCTGCTGCATCTGCTGCCACATCTCCTCGAGGTAAAACCACAGGCTTCCATCCTCGCACTGCTCCACATACTCCCAAAACGAGAGGCCCTCCTTGTCGATATACTCCATGATTTCCTTCATGGTGCTATGGGGATAGACCTCGCCCTCGGGCGAGATACCCATCGGCACCTCTCCCTCCTCGGTGGCCAGGTATCCGCCACCGATGCTGTAAACGAGCCACGAATCGACGATATCGCCATCCTTATTCAAGGCCTCGAAGAACATCCCGTTAGGGTGGAACGGTTTCACGATGTCGGCCCGCCAGACAATCTCCACCTCCTTGGGTGCCAGGCCGCGTGTGATGGCCATGTCGGTATGATGCCCCTTACCGGTGGCGGCAAGGGAGCCGTACAGCGTCACACGGTAGCGTGCGGCCTCTTTGGTTCGTGCGGCGAACATCTCTGCCGCACGGTTTGGACCCATTGTGTGACTACTACTAGGGCCATAGCCTATCTTGTAAATCTTCTTGACAGTTTCCATTGCAAAACTCCTAAAGACTTGGAATAAATATGATTAGTATATTCCCCGCCAACGCGGGAACTTATCGTAGTCTTATTCTCATTCCATATTTTTCACGGTGCAAATTTACATAAAATTTCCGGATTACACACAGACGCCTGAAAAAATATCTTCCCACTCCCAGACACTCTACCTCTTTTCCAGAGGAAAGACACGAATAAAAAAACCGAGCCTACCAAATTATTTATTTCCGAGTCGGAGAAATGTCGTATCTTTGCAATCCAAAAATGTAAACGATATGGCTTTAATCAGATTATACCTAAGGCGCTCCGCTGTCTTGTTCTTTGTCGGTTTCATCGCCGCCACGGCTGCGGCACAGAGCTTCTCGCCCTACCAATACGGTCTGGGCGATGCGGCGGACCCTACGGAGGTCTATCGGGTGCTGCTGCGCACCCACAAGGCGGCCGATTCCTGCGGAGGGAGTGTCAGCTACAAGGGTATCGACACCCTCCGAATCGAGATTCCGTCCGACGGGGAGAGCATCCCGCTGCAAGCTGACAACGACTTCGGCGGACTGGTCCTCATGGTCACCAACAAGGCCAAAGGTCTCTTCCTTTTCAGCCACACGCCCTCTGCCCACGTCATTCCTGTGGACGATACCCTGGCGCTCTGCCGCGCCATAGACAGCGGGGACTTCCGCACCATTCCGTTACTCCAGGAGGGCGACTGGCTGCTGCATATTGTGGACAGCACCCCCTGGGTGGACCAGCGCAAGGGCTATAAATACGGTCATTACCGAGAGGACATCCTACGCATCCACGACGGCTTCAGCGCCGACCGTCCAGCCATGCCCTACGGCGACGGAGAGTCGCGGCCCTACATTTTCGCCCGCCGTCTCGACAGTGCCAGCCTCACTCCCCTCACCTTCAGCAACATCACCTTTTTGCGAGACAACGCCTCGACCTGTGCAACCTACCTCCTGAAACTCGAAAATCTGCCCGCCGCCACCCTTCGCAACATCGTGGTGGTCACCCCGCACAGCGGGGTGCTGGCCATCAACGACGCCATTATCCGGGTCTATAATTCGACGAATGTCGAGCTGGACAGTATCAGTCTCTGGGGCACCTATTCGCGGGCGAACCACTCGGGCTACGGTCTGCTGCTGGGCAATCTGCGCGACACCCACGTCCGGAGGCTGAAGAGCGTTTCCGAATGGGGAATCTTCGGCACCAACAATATGATTAATACCTATATAGAATACTCCGACTTCAACCGCTTCGACATCCACTGCTACGGACGCGACGTCGCCTTCGACCACTGCCTGCAGATGAACGGCTACAACCAGTTTTCCTCGGTCTATGGCACCATCTCCTTCCGGTCGTGCACCTTCAGCAATTTCACCCCGGTCCTTATCGAAGACTCGTACAATGCCCCCACCCATTTTTTGCTGAGCATGGACAGCTGCCATTGGTGGCCGACGACAAGACATCACACTTTGTTCAAGGGGGGCAGCATCGACGGCCGCCTGAACAGCCGGAAGGAATTACAGGTTCCCGCACTGCCGGATTTCGACATCCACCAGCTGGAGATTCATACGAACAAGGGCATCCGAAAGGTGGAACTCCTCCTGCTGAGCGGCAAGGAACGTCGCGCGCACCTGTTTGGAGGGCTGGGGCACCTGGTCCTTCGCGACGTCACCATCAGCGGCAATGCCGACACGAAGATTATCCTGAGCAACAAGCGGGTGCGGTTGCTCGGCGAGGCTGTCATCGAGACTCCCTCGGGTCGTCTGGGGACCACTTTTATTTCCGATGTGGGGATAGGGTTGTGAGGTTTCTAGTCGGGATAGCCGTCGGGGTTTTGTTTTTGCCAGTGCCAGCTGTCGCGGACCATGTCGTCGATGCCGTAGCGGGCTTGCCAGCCCAGTTGGGCTTTGAGGCGGCGCGCCGGAAGGTGCACCGCCTCAAAGCACAATAATTTAATGTTTAGAGGATGATGCCGAACTTGACGGGGAAGAGTTCGTCGCAGTTGTTGCGGAAGACGGAGAGGGTGGAAACCTGGACATAGAGGCCTATCCAATCATACATAACGGCGGCGCGTACATCGAATTTGTAGGGGTTGATCGAGCGGTTGACGCTGAAGTCTTTCACTTTGCTTTGTCCATTGCCGCCACCGTATTCGCGGCGCAGGCCTGAGTTTTTGCCTGTCCACGCAAGGCCGGGCAGGGCGGTGAGCTCGATGTGCCAGCCGTCACGGTCGCCGAAGTGCATTCGGACGGGCAGGGTGACATAGCGTGTCTTGAGGCGCGAGAGGCAGTTGGGGTCGGCACCTACGGCCAGGTGGTAGGGCTCGGCGGTGACATCCCACAGCATTTCGCCTTCGGCGAACTTGAAGCTGTTCCACTCGAGGCCCAAGCCGGCGCTGACGCTAAACCAGCGGTTTTCCACGATGGCAATGTTGCCCTCGAGCTGCAGGTTGTTCATCGTGGTGGTGAGCTCGGCAGGACCCTGCACACCGCCGAAGCCGCTGAACGGCTGCGAACCCCAATTGTGCCAGCCCCAGGCGAAGCGCAGGAAGAAGTCGCCGCTGTCCCAGGTGTTTTTCTTCTTGGTCTTGTCCTCTTTGCCGGAGGCAAAATCACGGGCAAGTATCACAGCACGGTCGGTGGCGTTGACTTCGACGCGCGAGGTAAAGTCGTCATCTTCGGGGTAATCTGTCCTTAATACTACTCCGCCGGAAGTCATGCGGCCACGATAGACCTTGCCTTTGTCGTTGATATGGGTGGAAAGGAGGAGTTCGCCCCAGTTGTTGGCCTCGGAACTCTCCATAAGGTCCATACCGGCCAGCACGATGCGGGAGAAGTCGCTCGAAGCCAATTCGTAGTTGTAATGCTTGAGAATCACGTCGCTGGTGATGCGCGAGAAGTCATCGGCACGCAGCACAAGGTTGGCAGCGCG
>Ga0310786_10004783_pt1 | contig 18675 bp, 17 predicted proteins | sample AusTroGonzalo_MG_FD_203881 | JGI IMG/M metagenome (GOLD analysis project Ga0310786, IMG submission 203881) | Bovine rumen microbial communities from tropical cattle in Woodstock, Queensland, Australia - Gonzalo_03 (v2) (version 2) | ecosystem: Host-associated > Mammals > Digestive system >... | reverse complement strand
TTAAACACTCCAAAGATTTACTATTCTTATCCTGCTGTTAAAAAAGAACTCAATGTTTCGTATCTAGAAAACATTTCTACTTACTTCCATAAGCCAATAACTTGTCTAGACTATATAGAAAATTCAAAAGAAGATGATGCTGCTTCTAATTATTCAGTTGATATCTTTCTAAGATCGATAGATTTAACAAATGATTTCTTTAATAAAATAAAAGCTTTAAAAGACAACAATTCAAATTTTCAAATTGAGTCTAACGCTTACGAAATTCAACAATCATACACTACTTTTATTTCTTCTTTTTCAACAACATTATTTGTCTTTGTAATTATTGCATTTCTAGGAGTCGATTTCATACTAGGAATGATTTCATTATCAACATTCATTGAAAACAAAAAAAGCAGTGCAATTTTAACCTGTCTTGGAGCGAGGCATTATTCTATACAAAGCATATATTTATCAGAGAACTACTTAGTTATTGCCATTTCCTTAATTATTTCTGTTTTGATTTCAACGCTCACTCAAAGCATCTTGAATATCGTTATCGAAAACTCTTTTTCGCTTTCGAATCTAATCGTTATTCCTTGGCGAAATTTTTTTAATATTCCATTTGGTTTATTTGCCTTAGTAAGTCTAATCGCTATTGTCTTTTCTACTATTTTTACTTTGGTGCCAATGTTTATTTATAGGCACATTTCTTTAAGCGATGAATTGAGGGATGAATGATGATTGAGATCAAAGGATTTTCGAAAAGATTTGGTGATAGAACAATCTTAAATGATGCCTCATTATCATTACCAAGAAAAGGTATCGTCGCTATCATTGGGGATTCAGGTAGTGGCAAGACCACTTTATTGAACGCGATTGCAGGACTTGATTTTGACTATCAGGGCGAGATAACTATCGATGGCACAAATCTTAAAACATTAAATCAAAACGAACTTTGCGATTATCGAATCCACAACATCGGTTACGTCTTTCAAAACTTTAATCTACTTAACCTAGATAATGTCGAAACAAATATCTCATTGCCTTTTGATTCAACGTCTAATTCAACAAAGAAAATTAAGTCTAGAAAGATTAATGAACTAACCTCATTATTAGGCATTTCTAAATTGAAAAAACAGGCTATCAACAAGCTCTCCGGCGGAGAAAAACAAAGGGTCGCTATCGCTAGAGCAATGGTCAATTCTCCAAAGGTAATTTTGTGTGATGAACCAACAGGTGCATTAGATGTAAAAAATAGCGAACAAATTTATGAACTATTAAAGAAAATCTCCAGCAATTCTTTGATAATTATTGCTTCTCACGATATTGAAGGAGTTAGTAAAATTGCAGATCAAATCGTCCAAATCAAAGATGAAAAATTGCAGATCAAAACTCAAAACAATAGTGAGAAAATATCCTCTTCCAATCTATTAATTAATAACAACAAAATATCAAAAGCCGGTTTGACTTCTTCTTTTAAAATTAAACACTCTTTTCAAAAGATAAAAGAGAAAAAATATCGTAGTCTAATCACCAACGGAATACTGTCTTTATCTTTAACAGGTATCGGCTTATCAATTATACTTGCCACCAGTGTTTCAAATAAGATTCAAGAAGCTTTTTCTTCACTTATAAACGGAAATCAAATTGTTGTTTCTTTAAAGCAGGAATCCCAAAATGCTTTCACCAATGCTTACGCTGCCCCATTTAATAGAGTAGATAATATTCGAAACAAATATAGCTACTACGTAAAAAGTGTTGGGACAAGCTATATGGTGAATTTCGAAAACTTCTTTAAAGATAGAAACGATTTTTATGTTTCTTCAACAGCCTATAAGATCGATATGCCTTATTACTCCACTAGGACTATCAATGATTTCAAAGCTTTAGATAATCAAGATTTGGTTTTTTACCCTTATTCCGTGACTAGTCTTGAAAACGATCAAGTTGTGCTTGGTCTTACCTATCAAGATATGACCAACCTATGTTTCCAGTTACAAATACTGAGAAACTTTTCATCTTTAGGCCATTACATTCATGAACACGGATTATTTATAACTTTGTCAGTAGAAAATAGTGATTGGCAATATGACGATGAACAACTTTTTGAAGTCAAAGCCGTTACTGAAACGTATCGACCTATCTTTTATCACACTAACAATTTATGGAACGAAGTCGTTTTTGAAGAAATGATGCGACTACCTAGTGATGATGATAACGAGCATTACTATCCTTGGGAGATGTCCAAACTTTATTATTTAGAAACGTATACTGACCCTAGTGATTTTCTTGATATGGCGTTTTTCGAGGACGATTTACAGGACTATGTTTTTGAAAGAACAAATTCAAATTATCATCCTCTACTTTGTAGAGAGAATGAAGTATGTGATGAAAAACGTCTCATCGTTTACATGGTTGATAAAACCGGAATAAATCCAAACTGTTTAAAGTTTATGTCTGAGAGCGAGAGTTCGATTAAAGACTATTATTTCAATTCGGATTTTGGATACGCAAGTTACGCTTCGAACCTACTTAGTGGTTTTTCTAAAAACGTATTTGTCTCTTTGGATGAAGAAAAAATATATCAATCTGTTGATGCTGATTCAAAACTAGAAAAAGAGACAAATATTCAAATTGATTTACCAGAAGGTGTAGTACAAGGGAATTTCTTAAATGGTATAAGCGGTGGCCTTAGATTTTCCACAAAATTCAATAAACTGGTTGAGGGAAGAAAGCCAGTTAATAATAACGAAATTGTTATCTCAAAAGGCTTAGTCAAAACTATTGATCCAACTGGTATTGGAATTGGAAAATATCTTTATATTGCCGGAGAAATTAATGAATATCTGTCCGAAGATGAGAGTTTGGTTAAGGAGTATAGAACCCAAAAAGTTGTTATCGTTGGAGTGGTCGATGAAGAGCAAAAATATCTTTATCATAATTCGATGTGGACTATCTCATTTTTTAGAGACAAATTAGGAGTGTCGAATTTTAGTTTGATTCCTAAATCCGCAGTAATTGAGTTAGATGAAAATGTCGATTCTTCTAAAATTATCCAAAAGTTTTCAAACACTTTTAGAGAATACAATTTTTCATCGCCCATCAACGAATTATCTAAAAGTGTGGAATCAACTTTAAAGTACGCGAACGCTATATTGATCGGTTTTTCAGTTTTGTCTTCTTTGATATCTATTTTTCTATTAGGAACAGTTGTGCTTCTCAATGTTTTAGAGAGCAAGCAAGAGATATATTTACTAAATGTAATTGGAATTAAACGAAAAGATATTAATTCAATTTTTGTTTATCAATCTGTAATTCAAGGTTTAATTGCATTTGCTTTATCAGCTGTTGAACTAATAGTAGTGGATTTTGTCATCTCAAAAGCTCTCGGTGATTTGTTACATACATCTTTATCATATTCTGTGAATATTTTGCCTATCTTAATTGTCTTCCTGTTTTCTGTTATTCTTCCATTTATAACTTCATCAGTTTTAGTGATATCACTAACTTCCAAAACTAGAAAAGGTATTGCTTAAAGCAAGTATACTTGTTAATCTAATAGCGATGAAAAAGTCGTTATTATTCTCTATTCCTTTATTAAGTCTTGTTCTTTGTGGTTGCACTTGGGGCGGAACAAGAGTTACCGATTACACTCCTACTGAGCCAGCTCCTGTTGATCCATTTCAACCTGATGAAGGAGATGGATATAAGAAATACAATGAATTTGCATATAATTTGCAAGATGTAAAAAAGACCACAGAACAATATGGCTTACCAAGTAAAGGTGATAGCTATCTTTTAGTGGTCCCTGTCCAATTTAAGAATACATCCTGGACCGATGTTAAATTGGAAGTCATTAGAAGAGGTTTTTTTGGCAAAGCATCTGAAACAAGTTGGCAATCTGTTTCTTCATTCTATGAAGAGTCTAGTTATAAGCAACTTCATATTAAAGGTGAAGTGGCCCCTGTATTAGATATTCCAATAACTCACCTTGAAGCTTCCCAACATTTATCAGATGGAGATCCTGCTCCTGATGAAGTAGTTGTTGAATATTTCACTGAATCTAATAGTTACGATGAATTAAAGAAAAAATACGATACCGACGGAGATGGCTATATTGATTCGGTTGTCTTTGTCTATCCAAACGGCATCAATCCTGATAATGGCTACTGGGCTTGGGTTTATTGGTCTAACAATGAGCCTTCCAAAGAAGTGCCTACCACCAATGCCTATCTTTGGATGTCATATTATTTCTTTGCTGGTTCTAGCTACGCTGCATATGGATCCGGAATTGATTCACACACAGCAATTCACGAAACAGGACACCTATTAGGACTTGATGATTATTACCAATATGATTCAGATCAAAAATTTGATCCAAGTGGTGGTCTTGAAATGCATTCTTATAACATCGGAGATGAAAACATTTATTCTAAGTTCGCTTTAGGATGGGCGGACCCATACTACGTCAAAACTACTTCATCCGTAAAATTGAAACTTAGATCATCAGCTTTGTATGGTGATTCAATCATCATCAACGATTCATGGAACGAAAACTCGATGGATGAATATTTGATTATCGAATATTACACCCCACAAGGAATGAATGATTTGGATGCTCATGAATCATATAAACCAAATTCAGGAACAAAAGCTTCCAGAATGTATAGCACAAACGGCTTTAGAATCTATCATATAGATTCACGTTTAGTGGAACTCGAGATTAGGGGGACCGCTAAAGGATATGTTAATAATTTACCAGAGGAAGGTTATTTCGCTGTTGGAGCGTCTAATTCGCCATCAAGAAGCTATCTAAGTTCTTTCCTCGGGCAACAAAAAGCCATTGATTATAAATATGTTCTTTTGCTTCGAACAAAACTTTGTTTAAGCAAGGATCGTCCTTTGTTGCAACTTCGGAATTTTTCCCGAATGGTTCTCGATTCAATAACGGAAACGAAGTTGGCTACAGAATTGATATTGGTGAATGTTTAGATACAGGAGGAGAAATTACCATCACAAAAATCTAAATGCTTCACCCTTGAATGTTTGCTTCGATAGTGACTTGTCACTAAGAAAGGCCGATTATGAAAGGTAAAGTAATTAGGTTCAACAAGAATAAAGGGTTCGGATTTATCAAGGCCGGTGATGATAAAGACGTGTTCTTCCATTATTCGGAATTAGTCATGGAAGGTTTCAAGGATATTGAAGTCGGTGCTGAAGTTGAGTTCGATTTAATTGAAACTGAGAAGGGACTAAGAGCCTCGAACGTTAAAAAAATAAACTAGTCGTTCGGTAGTTGATGTCGTTGTTTAAAAGCCTGCTTAGGCTTTTTTCTTTACTTAAAAAAATTAACTACTATAATATAGTAAAAATTATTGGAGGAAGTTATGTCACTTAAAGCAGGAATAGTCGGTCTACCAAATGTTGGCAAATCCACCTTATTTAATGCGATTACCAATTCGCATGTTGAAGCTGCAAACTATCCATTTGCCACAATTTCCCCTAATACTGGTGTGGTTAATGTTCCTGACGAAAGATTAGATTTCCTCTCCAAATTATTTAATCCAAAACGTACGATAGCCGCGACTTTTGAATTCTATGATATCGCTGGTTTAGTTAAAGGTGCTTCTAGAGGTGAAGGTTTAGGCAACCAATTCTTAGGTCACATTCGCGAATGTGACGCTATAGTTGAAGTGGTACGTTGTTTTGATTCAAACGAAATCATTCACGTTGAAGAATCAGTTGATCCAAAGCGTGATATTGAAACCATCAATCTTGAACTTGCGATGGCGGACCTTGCGACAGTTGAAAAACGTATTGCTGCAGTAGGAAATAAAGCTAGAGTCCAAAAAGATAAAGAATCCATTTATGAAATGTCGATTCTTACACCTCTTCAAGAAATCCTTTCTCAAGGCGAACCCGCTAGAAAACTTTCTTTAAAGAAAGAAGATTATGAATACGCTTTTAAGAATTATCATCTTTTAACTTTAAAACCTATTATCTATGTCGCCAATGTTAGTGATGCGGATTATATGGATCTAGACAACTGCAAATATCTAAACATCGTTAAAGAGATCGCTAAAGCAGAGAATTCTCAAGTCATTCCAATATCTTGTGAGATTGAATATGAATTATCTTCCCTTCCTTTGGAAGAAAAAATGGAATTCTTGAAATCCTTAGGAGCATCTGAATCTGGATTAGATAAAGTCATTAAGACAGTTTATAAATTATTAAATTTATCAACCTTCTTTACAGTTGGTGAAGATGAATGTCGCGCGTGGACATTCACAAACGGCATGTTAGCACCTCAATGCGCTGGTATCATCCACAGTGACTTTGAAAAAGGTTTTATCAAAGCAGAAGTTTATTCCTATGAAGATATTCATGAGTATAAGAGTGAGCAAGCCTTAAAGGAAGCTGGAAAACTTCGTATGGAAGGCAAGACTTATGAAATGAAAGACGGAGATGTCGTCTTCTTTAGATTTAACGTTTAAGGAGAAGAATATGTATCGAATTGGTTTTAGTGAAGATATCCATCCAGTGGTAGAAAACCGCAAGATGGTTTTAGGAGGCGTTAACGTTCCTTCTAGTGTTGGTTTATTTGGTCATAGTGATGCTGATGTTGTACTTCATACAGTGGCTGAATCTATCTTAGGCGCTTTGGCTTTAGGAGACTTAGGAAGCCACTTCCCAGACAGTGATACAAAATACAAAGACATTGCCTCTTCAATCATTGTCAAAGAAACCGTTAAACTAATGAAACAGCGGGGATTTGCCGTTAATAATATCGATATTCAAATCGCCTCTGCGGTTATTAGAATCTCTCCAATTAGAGAAGAAATGAGAAAGAATATTGCGGATCTTTTAGAAACTAGCGTTGATAATGTTTCCATCAAAGCTATGTCGTTTAACAAAGTTGGAGCAATAGGTAAGGGCGAAGCGATTCGTTCCCAATGCGTTGTAATGCTTATCAAAAAATAAAGTTGCACGCATATACCTATATACGTATAATAATGTGCTATGAGTATTGAAAGTAGTCTAAAAAATAAGATAATTGACGCATTTAAGAAACTTAATGTTTCTTTAAGCGAGCAAGATATCGTTATCGAAAACTCTCGTTCACCTGAACATGGAGATTATGCGACTAACGTTGCTTTAAAATACGCTTCAAGATTAGGCAAGAAACCAATCGAATTAGCAAACTTCCTCAAAGACAATCTCGATATGTCTGAGATCGATCACATTGAAATCGCTGGTCCTGGTTTTATCAACTTCTTTATCAAAAACGATGCGATTAATTCTGTCGTCAAAAAGATTATCTCTGAAGGCGATAAATATGGACGCGGCGAGAACAAACACAAAAAGATTAATGTGGAATTCGTTTCCGCTAACCCAACAGGCGATTTGCATTTGGGTCACGCTAGATGTGCGGCAGTAGGTGATTCAATTTGTAGACTATATGAATTTGCTGGCTATGATGTGACTCGTGAATTCTATGTTAATAACGCTGGTAACCAAATTAGAACTCTTGGTTTATCTTTAGATATTCGTTTAAGGCAACTGCATGGAGAAAAGATTGAACTTCCAGATGATTCTTATCATGCAAATGATATCATTGATATTGCAAAGCAATATGATAAAGAATTTGGTAAAAGCTACGTTGTTGGTGATCCAAAATGTTTAGCTCATCTTACTGAATACGGCATGAAAGCCGAACTTAAGAAAATTGAAAAAGATTTAGAATTATTTAGAACTAAGTTTGATATTTACTCATTCGAGACCGATGTTCGTAAAGATCATCACGTGGAAGATGTTTTAAAAAATAAATTCGCTAAGTATTCATATGTTCAAGATGGCGCAACCTTCTTAAAAACAACTGATTTCTTAGATGATAAAGATAGAGCGGTTATTAAATCAGATGGCTCATTTACATATTTAATGCCAGATATCGCTTATCACTTAATTAAATTAAGTAGAGGCTATGACCAATTAATTGACGTTCTAGGAGCAGATCATCATGGTTATATCAACCGTATGAAATCGGCTTTGATGATGCAAGGTTATTCTAAAGACGTTTTAGAAGTTGAACTTGTTCAAGTTGTCCGTTTGATCAAAGACGGTGAAGAAGTCAAAATGTCCAAGCGTACTGGAACAGGCGTTTCTTTAAGAGAACTCTGTGAAGAAGTTGGTGTTGATGCGACCAGATATTTCTTTGTTTCCCGCGCTGCCTCATCTCATTTAGACTTTGATCTTAATTTAGCGAGTGAACAATCTTCAAATAACCCTGTTTATTACGCTCAATACGCTCATGCTCGTATCTCGAAAGTTTTAGAAACTGCTAAAGACATCGCAATTGATGTTAACGCTCCACTTCTTAAAGAGAAGAAAGAAATGGATCTTTTAAAATTATTAATCGAATTTCCAAAACTCATCGAGATTAGCGCTCCAAAAAGAGCTCCACATATGGTAGCAACGTACATTCAATCTTTAGCAGCCGCTATTCATGGCTTCTATAGCGAATGTCGTGTTATAGATCGTGACCATTTAGATGTCACTTCTTCAAGACTTGCTTTAATGAAAGCTAGTCAAATTGTTATGAAAAACGCTTTAAGCGTTCTTGGAGTGTCTGCTCCAGATAAAATGTAGGAAAGGATTTTCATTATGCCAAACAAACCATTTATTGAATATGCTTACGATGTCTTAAGTAGCAGTAAGAAACCTTTAACATTTAAAGAATTATTTGAAAAGACTCTTAAATTAAGCGGTCTTGAGTTAAATCAAGACGCTATGAAAGTTAAGATGTCAAAACTATATACATCTCTCGCAGATGATTCTCGCTTTGCTTTAATTGATAAGATGTGGGATTTATCTGATCGCCATTCTTTCTCTGAACTTCATGAAAAGGATGTTGATTACGATGAAGAAGATGACGACGAGACAGACGAAGAAGAAAAAGAATTGCTCCGTCAAGAATTAGGCGAAGAAGATGAAGATGATAATGAGCGAGAAAGCGATGATCTCGACTTTGATACTCCTAATAAAGATGCCGAAGATGATGATGAGGATTTTTAATGATCAACAAATCGATTAAAGAAATTTATAAACTAATAAAGAAATATAAGGTTATTACCTTATATGGACACATTAATCCTGATCCAGATTGCTATGGATCATCTTTGGCGTTACGCGAACTTATCAAAGATAACTTCAAGGGCAAAGAAGTTTACGCTTTAGGTTTTGGAAGTGAAAAGCTTTACGATCGTTTGACTAAATATGATGAAGTTAGCGATGAGAAGATTAAAGAATCACTTGCCATCATTTGCGACTGTTCTGAAATCGAAAGAATTAGTGAGCCAAGAATTAGACTTGCTAAACAAATTTGTAAGATTGATCACCATATCGAAGGCAAGCCATTTATTGGAGTTAAGTGGGTTGATAATGACTCGATTGCTTGCGCTCAGATGATTGCTGAAATGGCTTTAGCCTATCATTGGAAAATCTCAAAATTAGCGGCAGAACTAATGTATTTAGGTATTTGCACTGACTCTGGAAGATTTAGATACGCTCCTACAAATGCGAAGACACACTACATCGTTTCTAAGCTATATGAATTAGGAATTGAGCCTAAATCAATCTTCTCAATTCTTTATCAATCCGAAGAAGCGTTTGTGAAATACCAGGCCCTGGTTGTCACTAAATTTAAAAAAACAAAACACAACGTTGTTTATTGTTTCATGGATGTTTCTGATTATGAACAATACGGACTTAAGTATGAACAAGTCTCCAAAAACGTTAACGTCTTAGGAAATATTGTTGGCTGTCCAATCTGGTGTTTATTTACTAGAAGTCCAGAAGGACAAATTCGAATTGAATTTAGATCCGCTGGCCTTAATGTCCAAAAAGTCGCCCTTAAGTATGGTGGTGGTGGACATAAACAAGCTGCCGGTGCAAGATTTGAAAATCAAAACGATTTCTCACTTTGTGAACAGGTCGTTACCGATTTAGATAAATTAGCAGAAACAGGTCACTTTGAATAATGTTTGAAAAAGAACTTGAAGTAGCGTTGGAAGCTGCTAAAAAAACTATTCCCACCATCTTAGAGATTTATAACTCTAATGAACTCGGTGTTGAAATTAAAGAAGACAATTCGCCTGTCACTAAAGCTGACAAGGCTGCAGATAAAATAATTAGAGAATATTTACATGAGCATTTTCCTCATTACGCTTTGCTAACCGAAGAATCTGTTGATGATAAGTCTAGGCTAAATAATGACTATGTTTGGATTGTCGATCCAATCGATGGCACTAAAGAGTTTGTCGCTCATAGTGGCGAATACACAGTTAACATCGGTTTAGCTTATAAACATAAGACTGTTTTAGGTGTCATTATTATTCCTGTTACAGGCGAGATTTATTATGCTTCAAAAGGTAAAGGGGCATTCTACGTTAAAGATGGCAAAACCAAAAGAATTCACTGCAATTCACGAACAAAAGATATCACAACGCTTGTATCTAGATTCCATTCAAATGCCGACGAACAGGCGATGATAAAGAAACATTCTGACCGCATCAAATATCAAAAAATTGTTGGTGCTTCAATCAAAGGTTGCGTAATCGCAAAAGGTGACGCAGAAATGTCTTATCGCTTCTCTTCTAATACTAAAGAATGGGATACCTGTGCGATGCAGGCTATCGTTGAAGAAGCTGGTGGCTTAATCCTTAAATTTGATGGAGAGCCAATTCGTTATAACCGCGAAGATGTTTATAACCGCGGTGGATATGTTATTTGCAATTGCAAAGAAAATTTCTTAATCTAATAGATAGAGGTAAATTTATGAAAGTAAGAAAATATATTATTTCCTTAGTTACAATTCCACTTCTAATTAGTTGTGGCAAAAAAGGAGATATCGATTTTGATCACTCCGTTCCAGCATTAGATGTTGATAACATTGCTGTTGGTGAATTAACTAAAGATCCACTTGGTGGCGCAATTAACGAAGACGCTGAAAACGTTTATTTTGACTTCTATGAAGTCAGTGACTTCCATGGTGCAGTTAATTACTCAGTAGATGATAAAACCATTGGTTTAGCTAAGATGGCCGATTATTTCTCCAAAAAAAGAGCAAACAATCCAGGAGGAATGATCGTTCTTTCAAGTGGTGATATGTTCCAAGGCAGCGCTGAATCCAATCTTACGTATGGATATTTAGTCAACTATGGAATGAATATCATGGGTTTTGAAGCAATGACGCTTGGAAACCATGAGTTCGATTGGGGCATCGACTGGCTTAGAAAGAATTCTCAACTTTCCGTTAATGATTATAAGATTCCTTACTTAGGCGCAAATGTTTTCGATAAGGCAACTGGTCAATTATTAGATTTCTTAAAACCATCCACAATCATTGAAAGAAATGGTTATAAAGTTGGCATTATTGGAACCCTTGGCGATAATTCAGATAAATCTATTATGAAATCACTTGTTGCAGGTCTTGAATTCAGATCTGAGGTGCCAATAGTTACCGCCGAAGCTCAAAGACTTAAAAACGATGAACACTGCGATGTTGTTGTTTGGTCTTCACATAGAGATATCAATGATTTGGCTAACATCGGAATTACGAAAGCTTCGGGAATTGACGCTGTTTTCGGTGGACACACTCATAACAGTGAATCAAAGAAAGTTAGCGAAATTCCATATCTAGAAACTAAAAATATGGGTAAAGGAATTGCTCACGCTAGATTGTCGCTAAATAAAACAAGCAAGGCTGTCGATTGCGTTGTTTGTGAAGTTAATAGTGCGCCATACGCCGTCGAAGGTTTGGTTGATCATCCAGAAGTTCAAAAAGTCTACAATGTCTACAATCAATATCTTGAGCCAGTTAAAAACGAAGTAATTGGTTCCACTGATGGCGTTTTAAAAGATACTGAAGGTTTAGTTAATCTTTGTGTTGAAACACAAGCGATGGCTGCTCAAAAATGGGTTGATAACAATCAAAACGGAGAATGGAAGATTGTTGGGTCTGTCCATAATGCTAGTGGTGGTGTTAGAGCAGATATCAATGCCGGAGATATTCATTATGGGGATGTCTATAAGTCTTTCCCATTCGACAACGAAGTTGTCATCATCTCCTTCAAAGGTTCTGATTTAAAAAATAGACTTCTTAAGATCAATAATAATAGTGGCGTTTGGAGAGATGTCGAAGTGCTTTCATCTAAGAGCGCGATCGTAAATGATACAATTTACTATTTTGCGACAACCGATTTCTTTGCGACAAACTATCTTGAATTTAAAGAAGATCAACTTGTAAGAACTGGTTATGTTGTTCGTGACTGCGTTGCAGCTAGAGTGAAATACGAACAAAAGATCAAAGCGAAAGATTTTGCATCCTCTGTTGATAAATTCAAAAAGATTTCCTAATTATTAAGTTTATTAAAATAAAAAAGAAGCCTTAAATGGCTTCTTCTTTTTTTGGCATTTGGGAAGCAAGCTTCACTCCGATAACACCTGGAACTTCTTCTTGTAGAATTATTTCAATGCCATCGGATAGCGTTGAATCGATTAACATACAATCTTGGCAAGCACCCTTCATATTGATATAGACGATGCCATCGATAAAATCGACAAATTCAACATCCCCTCCATCACGTTGGATGAATGGGCGAATTTTGTCTAAAGTTTTTTGAATTAATTGAATCGTTTCTTCCATAAAGCAAGAGATATTATATTAAGGGTTCTCCCTTAAATCAATAAATGTGCTAAGATATTTTTATGATTAAAAAACGAAATGTATTTAGATTAACTGTTTCTCACTACAAAATTTTGCAGACGATTGATGAACTCAATAAGAAGAATCTTTATCCTACCGCTAGAGGAGTGAATAACATCCTCATGGGTAAAAGAGATAATGAAACAAAGAAATATGTTGATCTAAAGACTTATGGAACCCTTATTTCTTTTCCAGGTCGTAAATTATGTTCCTATATATTAAATATGACTAGAAGAGATTATTTAGGCTATATATATGATAAGAAGTCTGATGCGATGTATCTTCGTATCACTGAAAAAGGTGAAGGCGAACTTCTCCATTATGAAAAAAGACATAAGAATTCTTATCGCAGAAAAGAACCTCATCATAAACCTGAGATAGTTGAAATTAAATAAAAAGAAAACCGCTTCAAGCGGTTATTTCTTTAAGTAAGAATATGATTTGCTCGTGGCAATCACTTTTCTTTCTTGTCTCATCGACTTAAAGGCAATGTAGATTGAGATTAAGCCAGTTAAGACCAGAAGTGCGCCACAGACATATGTGACCCAAAGAACACTAACGAGTTCACGATCAACACCAAATACTTTGTTTTTGGAAGCGACCATTACGAAGAACATAACGGAAGCCACAACATTAAGGATGCCGCCAAGCATTAAGAAGGCACTGCTTTTTCTTGCAAAGAGGAAGGAGACAAGGGCTAACACCATCAAGACGATCGCTGTTATACCAACTCCGCTAACTCCAGAAATCGAGTGGCCTTTGGAGAAGACATCAGAATAAGCATTGAAGAAGAACTGATATCCCATAACATAAACTGGGTGTTCCGCTCCGGTTTTAATGCTCACAATAAATTGAGGAATCGCTAATAAACCAAAAACTACTAGTAAAGCGACAATAGATACTAAACCAAATAATTTTACTTTCTTATCCATTTCTTTCTCCTTCTTGGCTGGGGCGACTGGGATCGAACCAGTGAATGGCGAGTTCAGAGCCCGCTGCCTTACCGCTTGGCTACGCCCCAATAAATTAAAAGGTGGCGCTTATTGGTAATGGTGCCCGGGACCGGACTTGAACCGGTATGAGTTATTCACTCGAGGGATTTTAAGTCCCTTGCGTCTACCAATTTCGCCACCTGGGCATTTCAATGGTCTCCCGTAGACGATTCGAACGTCCGACCCCTTGATTAAAAGTCGAGTGCTCTGCCAACTGAGCTAACGGGAGATCTTGCAATTTAATAAAATTGCTTTGATATTATTGCACATTATTATTTTATAATTCAACTACTTTTTGTTAAAAGTGACTTCTTAGATATAAAAAAATCACCTTATTTGGTGAATTTTTTGGTTGGGGTGGCTGGGATCGGACCAGCGAATGCAAGAGTCAAAGTCTTGTGCCTTACCACTTGGCTACACCCCAAGAGTGGTGGAGGAAGGTGGATTTGAACCACCGAACCCGAAGGAATTGATTTACAGTCAACCGCGTTTGGCCGCTTCGCTATTCCTCCACTTTTGCTCATCAATGGTGGATGTTAAGGGGCTCGAACCCCTGACCCCCGCCGTGTAAAGGCGATGCTCTCCCAACTGAGCTAAACATCCAATTACACTTTGACGTGCTAGATAAATATATCAAAATGATATAAGCAAGTCAATGTGATTTTAAAGCATTAATAACCCTTTTTACCAAGCAAGTGGAACATGTTCTTTTTATAGATTTCAACACCTGGTTGATTAAAAGGATTTACTTCTAGTAAGTAGGCAGACATTGCACAGGTTTTCATGAAGAAGTAGAAAAGGAATCCGAGGTTATATTCGTCCAACTTTTCGACTTCGATAATGATGTTAGGAACGTTACCTGTTTTAGTGTGGGCTTCAAGGGTACCTAAGAAGGCTTTTTCATTAACAAATTCAAGATCCTTATTTTCTAGATAATTCAAACCATCGAGATTAGCATCATCATGAGGAATGACAACCTTGTTATTTGGATGTTTGACATAAAGGATTGTTTCGAATAATTGTTTGGTACCATCTTGGACATATTGGCCTAAAGAATGAAGGTCAGTTGAGAAGGTTGCGGAATCTGGAAGTAGACCTTTTCCATCTTTGCCTTCTGATTCACCAAATAATTGTTTGAACCATTCACCAAGTTGGGTGAGTTTTGGCTCATAAGAAACAAACATTTCCACACCTTTTTTGTGGTTGTAGAAATAGTCTCTAAGTACAGCGTATTTATAAGCTGGATTTTCTTCAATTAACGGATTTTTGCAGGCTTTTTGGGCATCTAACGCACCTTTCATGAGGTTGTCAATATTCACTCCAGCACAGGCAAGAGGGAATAAGCCAACAGCGGTGAAAACGGAGTATCGGCCACCAATATTTCCAGGAAGATTAAAGATCACGTAACCTTCTTTAGTTGAGAGTTCTCTAAGCGCTCCTTTTGCAGGATCAGTTGTGGCAAAAATTGCCTTTTGAGCTTTAACTTTTCCAACTTTTCTTTCAAGGAGTTCTTTGACTAATCTAAAAGCGATTGCGGTTTCAGTGGTAGTGCCACTTTTTGAGATAACGTTAATGGCGAAATTCTTGTTTTCAAGATAAGAAAGAATGTCATAGACGTAATCGCTTGAGAAGGTTTGACCAAGGAAGATGATTTCTAATTTGTCATTTCTTTTTAAGCCTTGAAGAGCTTCAAGAGCTGCTCTTGCGCCTAAATAGGAACCGCCGATTCCACAAACAACTAAGACTTCATAGTTATCACGAACTACTTTTGCATATTTCTTAATATTTTCGAATTCGACTTTATCAAAAGTTTCTGGATATTTAACCCAGCCGGTAAAGTCATTTCCAGCACCTTCATTTTTTTCAATCATCTCATTAATTTTTGAGACTTTCGGTTGATAGGATTTGTAGTCAACGTTTACTAAAACGTGTTCATCCATAACTTTTAACATGGTTAGTTTTCCTCCTTGCTTGCTTCAATCCATTCAGGAAGCTTTTCTTTTAAAGCGGTGAAATCAATGTATTGAGAATCAACTTTTTCTTTTTTGACTCCTCCACGATGATATTCATCTTTTTCTTCTTGGCTAATTTTCGACATTGAAAGTTTTAAAAAGCCATCTTCTTCAATGTCGATAATTTTAACTTGATAGGTTTTACCTATCTTTAGATATCTTGAGATATTTCTAATAAAAGTGTTCGCGACTTCAGAGATATGAAGAAGACCCTTTTGACCATCTTCAAAAATCATAATCGCTCCAAAAGGTTTAATTGAGGTTATAGTACCCTCGATAATATCGTTAATTTTGTAAGTATTCATTTTGTTTGATATACGCCTCCACAGCGTGGGTGTCTTCTAATGAGGTAACTTTGAGTAGTTGTTCTTTACCTTCGATAATTGCTACTTTCTTATGAAGTAGTTTCACTAATTGGGTGTCATCGGTGTAATTTTCACCTGCATATTTCTTATGAGCATCCTTGATGACGTTAAGATGGAATGCTTGAGGAGTTTGAATTCTTAGTAAGGAATTACGGTCTTCGTATGAGATAAGTTCGTTATCTTTCACTCTTATGAGAGTGTCAACAACTCTAACTGCTGGAGCAGCGCCTTCAGCATTCTTAAGGGCTTTTAGTAAAGAAGAAATAATTTCTTCATCGACAAGAGGACGAGCGGAATCATGGATCAATACATAGCCTTCTTCATCTTTGATGGCATCTAATCCATGTTTAACACTTTCTTGTCTAACACTTCCTCCAACGACGATATTACTAACTTTTTTGAAGTTATTCTTTTTTACAATATCCGTGATTTGTTCTTCGTCTTCTTTAGAAGAGACTAAAACAATTTCATCAATTTCTTTTGATTTTTCAAAAGCTTCTAATGAATATTGGAATAAAGGTTTACCTTTGATTTGGAAGAATTGTTTCTTCTTATTTCCTCCAAAACGAGTCGATGAACCTGCTAGAAGAATAACTGCAAAAGTTTTCATTTTATTCGCCGGAAAGTTTTCTAAATGTTTCTTCTTCTTTGCGTTTAAGTTCGTTATCAACTGCGATCTGTTTAATCAAAGATTTAACAGTCTTATCGAGGTTTGAACCATCGGTATAGTTAGCAGTGAAAGCGAAGTTAACACGTTTTTCTTTGACAAGTTTTTGAATGTTGGTTTTATCTTTCTTGGAATAAATCGCGATTGATTTACCACCATTGTTCTTAAGAACTTGCATACATGGTACATCGGTCATTCCATCACCAAGATAAATCATATTGGTATATGGGATGCGGTGTTCTTTTTCTTTTTCGTTAATCTTGCTATCGTCTCTTAAATCAGTGACACCTTTAGATATCCTAAAGAGATACTGAGTCTTTTGAGTGTAGTTAACGGATTGCTTTGGCCAAACTGGTTCTTGAGTTTCTGGATCAAAATAGAATTCACAGCCATAGATTTTGGTGAAGTGTTTGGCAATGGAGCAGCCTTCAACAATTTCTTTGGTGCCGGAACTTAGTAAATAATGTTCAACCTTAACATCGTGTTGTTGACCATATTTGTTGATTCTTTTGAACCAATTTTCAACTCCTGGGAAATATTCAATTTTCTTTCCACATTCATTGAGGAACTTTTTGGTCAATTTGATTCCCTTGTCTTTGGAGAGTTTTACCATCATATACATGTAGGAGAGAATTCTTTCGACTTCACTCTTTTTGGAAAACTCACCTGTCGCTCCCCAGAATTCCTCTGGTTTTAAGCCTAAAGCAGGGATGAATGAATAATTTTGCATGTCTGTTGTCGACAAAGTTTTGTCGAAATCATACATAATCGCAACAATTGGTTTTTTCATATGTCTTTCCTCGCTTAAAACCTTACCAAAAGGTAAAGCATAAGTCAAATTATGTGGTTGGCAAAATTGCCAAAATTATAAACTTTTGTAAGGAAGAGGATATTTGCTTGTTAAAGCGATAACTTTTTGGTGAATTTTGTCTAATTCTTCCTCGTTATCTTTGTTAGCTATTGCCTCATCAATATACTGAGCAATCAAATCCATATCAGCTTCAACAAAACCTCTAGTTGTAATAGCAGGTGTTCCGATTCTCACCCCTGAAGTAACCATTGGAGGAAGTGGATCACCAGGAATTGTGTTTTTGTTAAGGGTAATTCCAACTTTGTCTAAAAGCTTTTCAACTTCTTTGCCGGTTAAACCTTTTGTGGAGTAGGTATCAACTAGAATTAGGTGGTTATCTGTGCCACCAGTAACAAGGCGATATCCGCGTTTGAGTAAAGCATCTGCTAACGCCTTGCAATTCTTAATAATTTGTTCACAATATTTTTTGAAAGAAGGTTGGAGATCTTCGTTAAAACAAACGGCTTTTGCCGCGATAATGTGCATTAATGGACCACCTTGAATACCTGGGAAAAGTGTTGAATTTACCTTCTTATAAATCTCCTCATTGTTGGTTAAAATCATACCTCCACGAGGACCACGCAAAGTCTTATGAGTGGTGGTAGTAACGATGTCGGCGTAATCACATGGATTTGGATGTAGTCCCGCTGCTACTAAACCAGCGATGTGGGCCATATCCACCATGAAATAAGCGCCAACTTCATCAGCAACTTTTTTGAAATAAGCAAAATCGATGATACGACTATAAGCAGAAGCACCCGCCAAGATGAGCTGAGGTTTCTCTTTGATGGCGAGTTCTCTCATCGCTTCATAGTCAATAAAACCATTTTCATCTACGTCATAGTGAACAAAGACATAGTCATTTCCAGAGAAGGATAATTTATGTCCGTGTGTTAAGTGTCCACCGTTAGAAAGTGACATCGATAAAATTTTGTCACCTTTATTTAAAATAGAACGATAAGCTGCCATATTGGCTTGGCTACCAGAGTGAGGTTGAACGTTTGCATATTTGACATTAAACAATTGTTTGGCAAGTCTTTG
>Ga0310786_10004782_pt1 | contig 18677 bp, 21 predicted proteins | sample AusTroGonzalo_MG_FD_203881 | JGI IMG/M metagenome (GOLD analysis project Ga0310786, IMG submission 203881) | Bovine rumen microbial communities from tropical cattle in Woodstock, Queensland, Australia - Gonzalo_03 (v2) (version 2) | ecosystem: Host-associated > Mammals > Digestive system >... | reverse complement strand
ATGGAACTACTCCTTCTTACAAAGGAACGACACCGGTCAAATCAGAAGATGAGAAGTATACATATGAATTCTCAGGCTGGTTACCTTCGGTAGCATCAGTGACAGGCGATGCTACTTATAAGGCATCATTCACTTCAACTGCTAAGCCGACACCGGTAAATAAACCCGGAACATACTATCTGAAGAGCATGGTCGAACAGGACGGAAATATCATATTTACCATCAAGCAGTCAGAAGATGATACGAAGACATATGATCTTCTCGGTACTGTCTCATCAGACGGAACTAAGCTTACCGCAGGTGATCAGTACACGGCTGAAAAGGGCAGTGCGATCATAACAGTTAAGAAGTCATATCTTGATACTTTGACAGCAGGAAATCATAAGCTCACTGTCACATTTACGGATGGCGGAACTATAACGATAACTTATGAGGTCAAGGCACCTACACCTGCTGCGGAAGCTAAGCCGGCTGAGACAAAAGCAGCTGCTGTTTCTACAGGAGAAGTTATTGCCGTGACAACAGTCGCCGGTTCTGTTATGCTCATAGTATCCTGCGGGATCGTACTGACAATACTTCTTCGCAGGCGCAGAGCGAACAGATAAAAAACGGAATAAGAGTCCAACATATACCGGACGGAAAGATCTTAGGATGACAGACATAAATGAGATATACAAAAGTGTTCTTGAGGCAGACAGGGCAGCAGTAGTCATCTGTGATCTTGAGCATACGATCATCTATATGAATCCTGTCGCGGCAGAACGCTATGCCAAGTGGGGCGGAAAGGCTCTTGTTGGCAAGAGCCTGCTGAATTGCCATAGTGAGAAGGCAGGTGAGATGATCCGTAAGGTAGTGGATTGGTTTAAGGTTTCCCGTGACAACAATATCGTTTATACTTTCTTTAATGAGAAAGAAAATAAAGATGTATACATGGTTGCTCTAAGAAACGATGAAGGGGAATTGATCGGTTATTATGAGAAACATGAGTACCGGAACCGCGAGACTATGAAGATGTATGATATTAAATAGTTTTCGAGAATAAGGAGGAGAGATCATGGGATTGTTTGACAGATTATTCAAGAATGACAAAAAAGAAGGACCCAAGAGTTCAGACAACTCCTCTGTTCCTTCATTAGACCCGGTGAGCACTTTGGACCATGTGGCTTCCCTGGATCCCGATCCGAGGATCGAGTACTATTTTGAGATCAAGGACAAGATCGGTGACTGGCCTGATAATAAGCTCTCGTTACTGTACCGCTGGATAGGAAAGGCATGTGATGCCGGCTCTGCTGATGCAGCGTATAAAAACAGCACGGTTGCACTCAGTTTCTTTGCTGCCAGTCTGGCAATTGACAGCAGATTCGAGCGTGACTGCTGGATACCTTTTGACATTAAATATGGGTTCCAAGCTTCTGATGCCAATGCTCGAAAACTCCATGACTATTATCCTCTTCCTCAAACCCTTGAAGAAGCAAGAAATTATAATGTGGAACCGCTCTATAACTCCTGAAAAACAATTGTCCCGTTGAAAACATATGAGGGAAAGATATGATCTACCAAAGAAACGATTATAAGAAAATGTCTATGCCGGAGAAGATCGAGTTCATGAGACAGATCCATTCCGGGGAACTGGATTTCTGGGGCGAAGATTATGACTACAGTGAAGCAGGCGACGATTTCCTCTTGCTGCAGGATGAACTGCGGGATGATCCTGAGTCTATAGGTGAGGAAGATATGCTCCTTATGATGAAGATCTTTAATGACAGATGCTTCGAATTATCATGGCAGCATTGCCTTACTGAGATCCTTGCAGGCAATCTGATCCACTTTGGCGGGGAGCGGATGAAGCTTTATCTTGCGAATCTTAATTCCGTTCCGGAAAGCGGCCGCATGCACGGGTGGAAGTTCGTGGTCCAGATGCTGTTATCTGATGAAGGATCGATCTGTGAATTTGAGAAAGCGGCTTTATCACAATCTTCTGAAATCAAGACAGCCTTGAGTGAGATAATACAGGGTATCAATATCGATCAGGATATTAAAGACAGATTTCTCGGTGAATTGTTATGACAAGAGAACAGCAGCGCATGTTAAGAGAACTCAATGCGGCTCTTCCCAAACTGGTCAAGGAAGAGGCATCAAAGTACAAGATAAAGAAAAGAGACTACATGCTCTACTTCGTTAAGGGCGAGTTGTTCTTTGATTGCCATATTAGTGTTTCCGCAATTAATAACACCTGTCTCTGCTCGGTCACTGAGAAAATCAAGCCTTTATGGCTGGATGATATCCACTGGAAGTTTCTCGGGATGGAGAGCAATTCGAAGCAGCCTGTCTCATTAAGGGCCGTAGGTGCGTTCGCGCTCTTCGGGGTAACTGTTTTCGAGAAAAGGACGGAGCTTAAGAACTGGTCACTTGATGAACTGAAGGAGACCATAGCAGAGTATGTGGCCCATTTTCACAAGAGCATCGAGGAAGGAACGATCGATGATTTTGTTAACGGGCTGGATGACGGAAACTCGAGCAACGATCTGAAAAAAGCGATATATTACATACACGAAGAAAGATACAGGGAAGCCCTTGACGCGATCGGCAAGGAGCAAAAGTTTAATTATATCAACGGCTGTATCGATGTAAAAGATTCGATCAGGAAATTCCTCAAAGAGCAGCTCGGACAGGCATGATATCAGATTAGATCTTGTTCCGGTTTTGCGTGTTATAATCAACACATGACAGACGAAGAGATATTTAACACAGATTACGTGATCATAGACATACTTCCTTCTCAGGTCCCGCAAAGTAGTCAGGGACAGTATTTTGCTGTCGAGAGGTATTATCTTAAGGAGCAGATGGACCGGATCAAGCAAAAGCATATCGATCTGATCCTAAAGCTCAATTGCTATATGGAATTAACGCTCGGAGAAGAGATCAATCCTGATCCCGAGATTATCGTTTCTGACATGAAGCGGAGTACCGTGATTATCCGGAGAAATGATTCCCTGATCGTTTCCGAGCCTGATTCAACTTATCTGACGCTCTACAACGCGGATGAAGAGCTCTTATCTCTCATCAAGACCTTGTCGGTCGGAGAAGGTCTGTACGTGTGGAGTCCGCCTGAAGGTTAGCAAAACAAAAGCTGTCCCGAACATTGAAGTTCTGAGACAGCTTTTATGTTGGTCGAGGTGACAGGGTTCGAACCTGCGACCCCATGCTCCCAAAGCACGTACGCTACCAACTGCGCTACACCTCGTTTTGCAACATACCCGAGGATTATAGCATTTTTCCCGTCAATTACAAGAGCTTTCGGATCAGCCCTTGCACTCAACGGCGATCAGCGGAACCGTCATCTCGTCTTCAGTCAGTCCGCCGTGATATCCCTTGTAGATACTGACGTCCTCTTCCTTGGTGAACAAAGTAAGCTCCGTCGTTGCATACGCCAGGTACTGCCCGAGCTTTTCCTTGAACCTCTCACTTACTTCGCCTTCCCCGTAGAAGCCCTGCCTGATGGCCTCCTCCGTCTTAAGGAGGACAAACGTATCACCGAACTCTTTCTTAAACTCCTTCTCGAAAACATCCTCCATGCCCTCCTTTACATAAAAGCTCATGGCTCTTGCTTCGAGCGAAGGAAGCCTTACGAGGCACTTCATGATCTCCGGATATCTTCTTATGCATGTTCCCGTAATATCGATATGGCCGTGATCAGCGGTGATGAGAAGGAGCGTGTTCTTAAGTTCCCCCGAAAACTCTTCCATCTTGTCTTCCAGATCCTTCATCACTTTTTTCGCATCCGGACCGAAGCATCCTTTTTCGTGAAACGTCCCGTCAGGCTCGCTCCAGTAAGCGTAGATGTATTTCCTGCCGGGCTTTTTTGTCAGATCCCTGATCCTTTCGCAGATGCTGTCGAGATCCTGTGGGAACGGCGGCATAAAAGGCATGGAGTAATAGGCTTCTGTGCCGCTCTTGTTGAGCCTTCCTATAAGATCCTCATATGGCGTAAAAGTCCTTGCAACATTGAAGTCCGCTGCCGGCTCCGAAGTGTCCTTGACAGTATTGGTAAAGACCGATACGTTCTCATCTATCTCGGGAAAATACGTATCCCATCCGAGCCATAGATGGTCCTTCGGAAGAAGGCCGGTCATCAGGGATACCGTAGAAGGAACCGTGCTCGACAGGAAAACCGAACTTATATAGCCGCGGACGTGTGATCTGAGGAAGCCGTCTTCTTCAAGATCTCCCTCGAGGTTATTTTTGCCCATGGCATCGAGTATGAATACTACGATGTTATCTGCATCCGTATCCTTCAGGATGCTTGACGTCAGCGGAGAGATCTGCCCTTTATTTTCGATCCCGTAGAATTCCGCGATGGAGTTAGCTATTCCTGCGGTGCAGTCGCTGTAGTCCGGTTTTTTGAATTTCAGATCCATAATCTTTTCTTCCTTCCTTTGTTATATAAAAAGGACCGCCCATATATCTTAAGCGGTCCTTAGATGACTTGATCTTCAGTTAAAGAGGAAAGTTCACGTCAACATAAGGCCCACCATTGTTCCGGTGCGCGAATCCGTATCCACGTTGACTGATCTTCTGTTCGAAAACATGTTCAAGTACCTCTTTAACAGGTTTTAATGAGCGTAGCACACATGTTTTCAGGTGTCAATCTCAAGACCTGCCTCATTATAATATTGCGTCCCTCAAAAAACTTGGTATACTCATATAGGCATGTTTTATATGTGTAGTTTTGTAGTATTTGTAGAATAGGAGTAAGAAAATGCCTGTAACAGAGTATTTGGAAAGAAATGCAGATCTTTATGGCGACGAGGTTGCTCTGGTCGAGCTCAATCCCGAACAGCAGGAACTCGGACGCATCACCTGGAAAGAGTACGAACTCATTCAGCCTACTGACAAGCAGGCCTACAGAAGGGAGATCACGTGGAAGGTCTTCGACGAGAAGGCTAACCGTGTGGCCAACATGCTCCTTTCGCGCGGCATCAAGAAGGACAACAAGATCGGTATCCTCATGATGAACTGCCTCGAGTGGCTCCCGATCTACTTCGGCATCCTCAAGACAGGCGCAATAGCCGTACCTCTCAATTTCCGTTATACATCAGAAGAGATACTGTACTGCAGCAATCTCGCAGAACTCGACGTTCTCTTTTTCGGTCCTGAATTCATTGGCCGTATCGAAAACATAGAGCACGACCTCCACAAGAACCGTGCCCTCATCTTTGTCGGCGAGAACTGCCCGACATTTGCGGAAGACTACCGCGTCATCACAGCAGATTATTCAAGCGAGCGTCCCAACATCAAAGTCACGGACGAAGATAACGGAGCCATCTATTTCAGTTCCGGAACGACCGGCTTCCCTAAGGCTATCCTTCACAAGCACAGGAGCCTCATGCACGCGGCAACGGTCGAGCAGAAGCACCACTCCACATGCAGGAGCGACTGTTTCCTCTGCATCCCGCCTCTATACCACACAGGCGCCAAGATGCACTGGATGGGAAGCCTCGTAAGCGGCTCCCGCGCCGTCCTCCTCCGCGGAACAAAGCCTCAGTACATCATGGACGCAGTCTCCAAAGAGCACTGCACCATCGTATGGCTCCTGGTACCGTGGGCACAGGATATCCTTGACGCCCTCGACCGCGGCGACATCAAGCTCTCTGACTATGAGCTCGACCAGTGGAGACTCATGCACATAGGTGCCCAGCCGGTACCGAAGTCACTCATCAAGCGCTGGCTCGCTTATTTCCCTAAGCATCAGTATGACACCAACTACGGCCTCAGCGAGTCCATCGGACCGGGTTGCGTCCACCTCGGCGTCGAGAACGTCAACAAAGTCGGTGCCATTGGTATCCCGGGCTACGGCTGGGAATGCAAGATCATCGACGAGAACGGCGAGCCTGTCAAGCAGGGCGAAGTCGGCGAGCTCTGTGTCAAGGGCAACGGCGTTATGGTCTGCTACTATAACAACCCTGAAGCTACGGCCGAAGTCCTCAAGGACGGCTGGCTCCTTACAGGCGACATGGGCCGCGAGGACGAAGACGGATTCATTTTCCTCGTTGACCGCAAAAAGGACGTCATCGTCTCAGGCGGCGAGAACCTCTATCCTGTCGAGATCGAGGATTTCCTCATGAAGAACGACAAGATCAAGGACGTAGCCGTAATAGGTCTCCCTGACAAGCGCTTGGGCGAGATCGAAGGCGCCATCATCGAAGTAAAGCCTGACATGGAACTCACAGAAGACGAAGTAAATGAATTCTGCCTGCAGCTCCCTCGCTACAAGAGACCGCGCCAGATCATCTTCGCACCTGTCCTCCGCAACGCGACAGGCAAGATCGAGAAGCCTAAGCTCCGTAAGCTCTACGGTCAGGAACACCTGGTCGACTTCGAGAATCAGGATTGATCAAAATTGAAATAACAATAAATGCCGTCCCATTCCGGGGCGGCATTTTTACGCCTTTGCCTCTTGGTCTTCTTCCTCTGGCCGGCCTGTAAGAAAACGTAAAATAATTACAGACAGTCAATTACAAGGATCACACAATCCGGATGAAGAAAGATCGGGACTGATAAGCAGAGTTTTGTCAGATATCAACAAGGCAGTTTATCATGTTGTGATCGCTGAGATAATTGAGATATCTGTCTGTTGCCATTTCGTTTTCTATGTTGTATGACCCCATAATGTTCAGATGCGGCAACATATTTTCGTCTGAATATACTTACGATATGTGTATATTTGCATTATAAAATATGTTCTATTTTTAGACAAGGTTTCGTAGCAATTGTCGGTGAAACGGATTAATTGTCGATTTTTAAGGAGTTTTGAGTTGCTATCATCAAGCTACCAAGGATAAAGGAGGCTCTTATGCTAAGCTACGAAGAATTTAAAGACAGGATCAGAGACGATATCTTGGATTATCTTCCGGATGAGTATTCAGAGTGCGAAGTTACTATCGTATCCACGCTCAAGAACAACGAGAAGAACCTTGACGGTCTCATGATCAAAAAGAACGGATGCAATATCGCTCCCAACATCTACCTTAACGATTTCTACGAGTTTTATGAGGACGGGATGGAACTTGAGTCGGTATTGAAGCACATTGCCAGGATCAGGGTCGATTCTGATATCGGCAAGAACATCGATCCCACCATGCTCATGGACTTCGGGTTCGTGAAGGACCACATCTACCTGAGTGTGGTCAATTACGAGCTCAACAAGGTGTATCTGTCATGCAGACCGCACAGAAGGTTTCTGGATCTTGCGATCGTTTACTATATCAGTATCAGCGAGTGCGGGATCTTTGATCCGGATTTTGGGAGGATGGTCATGATCATCACTAATGACCTGACCGATATCTATGATATCTCAGAAGAGGAATTGTTTGATATCGCGAAGGCAAATACCGGAAGAACAGACAGATACATGATCAGGGACCTGGGAAGCATGTTCGGGGAGGAGAACTGCAATATGTTTGTCCTCACCAACAATGAGATGCTCAAGGGGGCTTCACTGATGCTCTGTGAGGATGTTCTGAAGAAGATATCCGATGAGAGGGGGACGGGACTTTATATCCTGCCGTCGTCGGTCGACGAAGTCCTTCTTCTGCCTTTTGATCAGGGTCTTAACGAAGATCAGCTCATCGATCTGGTATACGAGGCCAACTCAGAAGTCCGTGGCAGCGACAAGTATCTGTCGGACAACGTGTACTTTTTCGATCCCTCCTTAAGTAAGGTCGGGCTTGTCAAATCTTCCGTTTGTCGCAATTGAAATGACAAAAAAATGTGATTTTTAACATATGGGAACTTTCTTTGATGATATGATGAGGTCATTACAGGAAAGGAGCTTTTCCTATGGGCTTTGGCAAAAACTTTATTTGGGGCACGGCAACAGCGTCATATCAGATCGAGGGCGCTATAACAGAAGACGGCAAGGGTCTTAACTGCTGGGATGCCTATGCTTCGACAAGCGGCAGGATCATCTATAACGAGAATGCGGATGTTACCTGCGATCATTATCATCATGTAAAAGAAGACATCGGACTTATGAAAGAAGTCGGTGCGAAGGCGTACAGATTCTCGATAAGCTGGACGAGGATCCTTCCCGACGGAACGGGAAAGATCAATGAGAAGGGTATAAAGTTCTATTCCGATCTCGTTGACGAGCTTATCGCAAACGGCATCGAGCCGGTCGTAACGCTTTATCACTGGGATTATCCTCTCGAACTTCATAAGAAGGGCGGATGGATGAACGACTTAAGTCCGGAGTGGTTCCTGGAATATACCAGAGCCGTTGTGGACGCGCTTTCTGACAGGGTCAGTTACTGGATAACGATCAATGAGCCTCAGTGCGAATTGGGCTGCGGTTTCATGATCGGAAATCATGCGCCTTTTGAGACGCATAATGTAAGAGACCTCCTTATCATGGGACATAACATGATCCTGTCTCACGGCAAGGCTGCGGATTATATAAGAAATCATGCAAAGAAGCCTGCGAAGATAAGCTTTGCACCGATCGGACCTTGTGCTCTTCCTCAGGATGATTCTCCTGAAGCTGTTGAGAAGGCAAGAGAACTCACATTTGCCGTTAACGGAAACGAGTTCCCGTTCAGTATCTCCTACTGGTCGGATCCGATCTATCTGGGCAAGTATCCGGATGAGCTGATCGAGACATTCGGTGAACTGGTACCGGAATTTACCGAGGAGGAATGGAAGCTCGTTACGACTCCTCTCGATTTTTACGGAACAAATATCTATTACGCGAGGGAGAGCGTAAAGACAGGCCCTTATTCCGATCTTTATTCCCAGGGCGGACCGATGACTCATATGGGATGGCCTTTGACTCCGACAGTCATGTACTGGGCTCCGAAGTTCTATTATGAACGGTATAAAAAGCCTGTAATGATGACGGAAAACGGCATGGCTTCTCCTGACTGGGTATGTCTTGACGGCAGGGTCCATGACTCTTACAGGATCGATTATCTTCACAGATATCTCCGCGAGTTCAAGCGCGCGGCTGATGACGGGATCGAGCTTGCAGGTTATATGTGCTGGTCGCTCATGGATAACTATGAGTGGTCGAGAGGATATACCATGAGATTCGGACTGGTCTATGTCGACTATAAGACTCAGAAGAGGACTGTTAAGGACTCGGGATACTGGTTCAGGCATGTGATCGAGACAAACGGCGAAGAACTCTGATATGATAAAGAGAAAAAGGAGATTACATATATGAGTAAAGTTGCTGTTATGTTCGCGACGGGATTTGAAGAAGTCGAATGCATTACCGTTGTCGATCTTTTAAGGAGAGCGGGAGTAGACGTAAGGACCGTATCCGTTACGGGGGACCTTTATGTCACGGCTTCCCATAAGGTGACGATCAAGGCAGATGAGCTCATCGAAGATCATGACTTTGATTCTACCGATATGATAGTCCTTCCGGGAGGAATGCCGGGAACGGTCAATCTGGGTAATACCAAGATCCTGACCGATAAGATACTGGAATTTGATCAGCAGGGAAAAAGACTTGCCGCTATCTGTGCCGCTCCTACCGTTTTCGGGAGCCTCAATATCCTGAAGGGTAAGAGGGCATGCTGTTATCCGGGTATGGAAGACGGCCTTCTCGGAGCGCAAAGCACCACTAACAAAGTTGAGAAGGACGGCAACATCATTACCTCCAGGGGCGTGGGTACTGCGATCGAATTTGCTCTGGCCATCATAACGGAACTTGTCGGAGCTTCAAAAGCTGACGAGATCGCGAGAGGTATCGTATACAGATAAGAAATTGCCTCGACATTGCGTAAATTTGCCGGGACAAATATGAGAAAATCATAATGTAGCTACAATAAAGAAAGAGGTGGCATATGGAAGAAATCATCTTAACTAAGGATAATTACGAATCTGAGGTAATGAATTCGGAAGTGCCTGTGCTCATTGATTTTTGGGCCTCATGGTGCGGACCGTGTCAGATGCTTTTGCCGGTCATCGAAGAGATTGCAAAAGAAAGTGACGGCAGCTATAAGGTTGCCAAGTGCAATGCCGATGAGGAGATGGAACTTTGTATGAAGTTCGATGTCTCGAGCATACCTGCGTTGTTTATTGTAAAAGGCGGAGAGATTGTCGACCAATCCGTCGGATTCATGCCCAAGGCAAGGCTTATGGACATGATAAACAGAGCCAAGTAATTTATTTTTTATCTTGTCGGCAGAAGTCGGCTTTACAATGATTTGAAGATAATTTAGAATGATTACAATTACGGCTAATAAAACAAAAGCGAGGAAATGACTATGGCAAAGTATGTTTGTAAAGTTTGCGGTTACGTGCACGAGGGAGACGAGGCTCCGGCTGAATGTCCTGTATGTAAGGCTAAGTCCAACATGTTCGAGAAGATCGAAGGTGAACTTAAGCTTGCAGCAGAGCACACCTACGGAGTTTACGGTGCTACGGTAAAGAATAATCCTGACATATCCGAAGAGGATAAGAAGTACATTTTTGAGCAGCTCAAAGCAAATTTCAACGGCGAGTGCTCTGAGGTAGGAATGTATCTCTGTATGGCAAGGATCGCAGCACGCGAAGGTTACCCGGAAATCGCTCTTTATTGGGAGAAGGCTGCTTTTGAGGAAGCAGAACACGCAGCTAAGTTTGCTGAACTCTTGGGAGAGGACCTCGAGCCTAACATGAAGGCTACGACCAAGGACAATCTCAAGTGGAGAGTAGACTGTGAGTTCGGCGCAACTGCCGGCAAAGTTGAGCTTGCCACATGCGCCAAGAAGAACGGTCTTGATGCCATTCATGATACGGTCCATGAGATGGCTAGAGATGAGGCTCGTCACGGCAAGGCCCTGAAGGGTTTGCTGGAAAGATATTTCGGCTGACGCGCATATCGATACTGACGTTATCGAAATCTAATCAAGAATCAAAGGAGATCAAATATGGCTGTATACAAATGCGATGTTTGCGGTTGGGAATATGACGAGGATAAGGGCTGCGAGGAGCTCGGAATAGCTCCGGGAACGCCTTTCTCAGAGCTTCCTGAGGATTTTGCCTGCCCGCTCTGCGGTGCAGGTGCCGACAGCTTTTCAGAAGCTTGACCGGCGATAATATTGTTTTCTGTTTTGGGGATGTTCCGGAAGTGATGCAGATCACTTAAGGGGCATCCCCTTTCTTATGCGGTTTAGAGGCATTCTTGCGAAAACACGAAAGCAATGTGGTATCATAAGAACGCAAAGGGAAGGTAAATACTTTAAGGGATAGGGAAGGAAAGATATGAAGGTATTAACTCTCGTTTTAAATCTTGTTTCTGCGGCGTTATGCGCCTGCTTTACGATGGTAATGATGCTGTTCGCGTTTGTAGGAACGGTCATAGATATCTCCTATGACTATTCAAGCGGCGAGATGAGCAGCAAAGGGATACTTGCTTCGGTGATAGATTCCGTGGCGTTGATCCTTATCATCATTCTCGCGATCGTATCGTTCGTCATCATCAGGAAGGGGAAGAAGGCCGGATATATCATCTCTCAGGTGATCATACTCCTTATGAACCTGGCTTCCTTTGCGACATTTATCTGGTTCTTCGATCTGCTGTCTGACGGGCCTGCGGCATTTATCGGATCGGTCTTTGAGAATCCTTATTCGATCATCTATATGGCAGGCGGGACAGCCTTGTGCATAGTTGCTTTTGTTACTGCGCTGATCGCGGCGGGAGGGCAAAAGAAGGTTTTGGCGTGATCTTATGATCGGGCCGGCAATGCATTGATTTTGTCAAAAATGTGTCGCGTATGTATTGTTTATTTGTCATATTAGAAATATAATTTTTATAGTAAGAATTTTTGGTGGAGGCCTCGCATGAACGACGAGTTAAAGGACATCGTTTACAGCGATCTGTATAGATATACAGGAAACAAGCGAAGCCATGCGCAAATATATCTCACATACCTCGAAGAGATCAGATCCAGCCCGGAATTCAGCTACATAAGTGCGCTTCGAAGGACCCAGTATTATCACAGGATGACCGAGAAGTATGACGGTTGGAGGAAGAAACTATACAAGTTCAAGTTCGACTTCTTCAATATGTATCTTGAGAGGCTGTCAAGGAAATACCATATCCAGATCCCATATGATACGCATATAGGCAAGGGTTTTTATCTTGCCCACTTCGGTCGTGTCATCATCCATCCCAAGTCAGTCATCGGTTATAATGTCAACGTTTCGACGGGTGTAGTTATCGGAACGCAGTTCCGTGGCAAGAGGAAGGGCGCACCTACCATAGGTAATTATGTTTGGATCGGTGCGAATGCGATAATCGTAGGTAACGTAACTATAGGCAACAACGTTCTTATCGCTCCGGGCGCTTATGTAAATTTTGACGTGCCGGACGGTTCGATCGTAATAGGTAACCCGGGTCTCATAAGAAGGGCGCCGAGTGCCACATTCAGCTATATCAACAATACGATAATCTTCGATGAAGTCAATGTCAGAAGTGATGTGGGTCGCACAGAGACGAGGATTCAGCGAAGAGGTCAGTAAGTGATAGGAAGCAGTTTTTTCAAGGACAACAGAGAAGGACTTTTAAGGGCGGTTGATGAAAACATCGCCCTTGTGCTGTTTGCGGGAAGATCAGACAGGATGTCGGCAGATAACGACTACAGATTCCTGCCTGACCGTAACTTCTACTACTTAACGGGTATCAGCGATGAGGATATCGTTCTCATCATCTGCAAGAGGGAAGACAGAGCTGAGATATCGCTGTTCGTTCCCGAGAAGGACAGCCTTAAGGAGAGATGGCACGGGAAGAGGAAGACTCATGAGGAGTTCTCGGAGATATCAGGGATACCCGTCGAAGATATCTTTGACAGGGAGACGGTCGACGACAGGATCTTCTCTATCCTTCAGGACAAGTCCGTTCTCATAGGTTATGACGGAAGCTCCGTCAAGACATCCAATAAGGACTTTGTCGTAAATGCCCTGAAGAGCAGGACTTCCGAGGAACTTATTGATATACAGAAGACACTGACGGCGATGAGGATGATAAAAAAGCCGGAGGAAGTCAGTGCCATCAGGGAAGCCATAAAGATCACTGAAGAAGCGGTCGATGAACTTAAGAAGGTTCTGTGCCCCGGCATGAGCGAACTTCAGATCTATACGAAGCTCGAGTATGAGATGGCAAGAAGGGGAGTTTTGATCCCTGCTTTCGGGACGATCGCTGCAGTCGGGGAGAATGTATTTTATCTCCACCACGGAACTCCTGATGACGTGAAGGTCAAAAAGGGCGATATAATCCAGATCGACCTCGGAGGCAGATATGACGGTTACTGCGCAGACATTTCCAGAGTGCTGTTCGTAGGGAAGTCGGAAGATGAGGTTTTCGAGAAGAGGAAGGAGAGCCTTCTTACATTGATACGTGAACTTCGGAGCGAAGCGTTCTCGTATATCAGGCCGGGGATCACGCTGAAGGAGCTCAATACGCACATGAGGGGCATCTGTTATAAGTGGCTCTTAAAAGAAGGTTTAATACAAATGTCATCTAAGGATGAGGGAAATGATGATAAGATTGTGTCAGAGTACTATTGGCACAATACTTCTCATCATATGGGACTTGATGTTCACGACACGTCCGTCAAGGACAGTGCGCTTCAGGCAGGAAACTGCCTCGCGGTCGAACCGGGTGTTTATGTTAAGGAGTGGGGGATCGGTTTCAGGATCGAGGACGATGTACTCGTAACGGAAAGCGGCTGCGAACTTCTAAGCAGCGGTAATGATGACCCGGAGGTCCGCTCTTGTGATTTTACTTAAGATCAGCTTGGTCACGGTCTATGTAATCGTTCTACTGGTCCTGCTTCTACTTCTGGCAGGGTGCCTTGTCATACTCTATATCGCGATAGGAAACAGGCTCTTTGCTACCACCTTTTATCGAAAAGAACCGATGCCGACGGTTGACCGCTCTCCCCTCGAGATAGACCAGTCGGATGTGATCGGGCGCGGAAGAAACTGGTTTTACACAAACAGGATGGAGTTCCTGAACGTCAGGGTCACGGCCTTTGACGGTGTGAAGCTCCAAGGTTATTACAGGCCTTCGTTCGACAGGCAGTGCAGGAATGTCGTTATCCTTCTGCACGGCTATAACGAGCACCCTTCGATGGTGAGCGCCTACGCCAAGCTCATCATGACGAAGATCCAGTGCCATGTCCTTATCATCCACCAGAGGGCGCATTGCATGAGCGGCGGAAAGTACTGCTCATACGGCCTTTGTGAGAGCGTGGATCTTAATTCCTGGATAGAGTTCTGCAAAAAGCAGGCGGGTCCGGACATAAGGATATTCATCTTCGGAAGGTGCATGGGAGCCGTTACGGCGCTGCTGGCAGCTGAGCAGGACGGCTTTTCCGAGAATGTGGCAGGCATAATCGCAGACAGCCCGTATGATAAGTTCTCGAGGCCTCTTCTGGACCTCGGCAAAAGGCGCTATAAGGTCAATCTCTCCATTTTCTACAAGTGGATGAAGAGGTGCGTCGCGCTCAGGTTTAACTTCGATATCGATAAGTGCGACTGCGCACTCGGCGCCGACAGGATCAAGATCCCGGTGCTCCTGTTCCACGGCGAGAAGGACCATATCGTCGATCCCGAGAGCTCAAGGCAGATCTATGACAGGATCAGGTCCCCGAAAAGGATGGTCATAATCGAGAACGCCGACCACATGGAATCCTACATCAAGGCCCCTTCGCTCTACGAAAAGGAAGTCGAGAACTTCATCGAGCAGTGCGTTATAAGGCTTGTCAAGCTCGGCAGGATGTGAACAAGATAATTAGCACAAAGAAAGTGCTCAAAAAAATACATTTTTCTATGGCACATTAAATAATAACTGTGATATGATTTATTCTAATTTACAAAAAAGAATAGAGTCTGGGAGGTATTATTTATGGCTAAGATATTTGAAGAAGAATCCCGTACATTCAGTGAGTATCTCTTGATACCGAATCTCACTACAGAAAAGAACACACCTGACCAGGTCGATCTGTCGGCACCGATCTGCAAGTTCAGAAAGGGTCAGGAAGAATCCAAGCTCAAGATCAATATTCCGGTAGTATCTGCCGTAATGCAGGCCGTTTCAGATTCAGGCATGGCGATCGCGCTCGCAAGGTGTGGCGGCATGTCTTTTATTTTTCAGTCTCAATCCATCGAATCCCAGTGTGAGATGATCCGCAAGGTTAAGAAATACAAGGCAGGTATCGTTACATCCGATTCCAACCTTACTCCCGATTCTACTCTTGAAGAAGTGCTGGCTCTCAAAGAAGAGAAGGGCCACGGCACCGCGGCAGTCACAAGTGACGGCACTTCAACAGGTAAGCTTCTGGGTCTTGTAACGACCAGAGATTACCGTATAAGCAGAACTCCTATCGACACCAAGGTAAAAGAGTTCATGACTCCTATCGAAAAGCTCGTAACGGCTCCTGAGGGAACGACCCTTAAGGAAGCTAACGACATCATCTGGGACAACAAGATCAACCAGCTCCCTATAATCGACAAGGACGGATGTCTTGTAGGTCTCGTTTTCCGTAAGGACTATGAATTCCACAAGGCAAATCCGCTTGAGCTCCTCGATGATGACAAGAAACTCGTCGTAGGTGCAGGTATCAATACACGTGACTACGAGCAGAGAGTTCCGGCTCTTATCGAAGCAGGCGCAGATGCTCTCTGTCTTGACTCTTCCGACGGTTTCTCCGTATGGCAGGAGAGAGCCCTTAAGTGGATCAAGACAAACTACCCTGACGTTATCGTCGGTGCAGGAAACGTAGTTGATGATGAGGGATTCAAGTTCCTCGCAGACGCAGGCGCAGACTTCATCAAGATCGGTATCGGCGGCGGTTCCATCTGTATCACACGTGAGCAGAAGGGTATCGGCTGCGGCCAGGCTTCCGCGGTCCTTGCAGTATCCAAGGCACGTGACGAGTACTTTGAGAAGACAGGCGTATATATCCCGCTTTGTTCCGACGGCGGTATCGTTCACGACTATCACATGACATTGGCTCTTGCAATGGGCGCTGACTTCCTCATGCTCGGCAGATACTTTGCAAGATTCGACGAGTCCCCGACGAGAAAGCTCATCGTTAACGGAAGCTACGTTAAGGAGTACTGGGGCGAAGGTTCCAACAGGGCCCGTAACTGGCAGCGCTACGACGACGGCGGAAAGGGCGGCAAGATGGCATTCGAGGAAGGCGTTGATTCCTACGTTCCTTATGCGGGATCACTTAAGAGCAACCTCGACACATCACTTGCAAAGGTCAAGGCTACGATGTGTTCATGCGGTTCTTCGAGCATCGAAGAGTTCCAGCAGAAGGCAAGGCTCGTCGTCGTATCTTCCACATCCATCATCGAGGGCGGCGCTCACGACGTAATCCAGAAAGAGAACGACAGAACGGCAAGATAAGCCTATATAATATTATTATTTGTTATTTTGTGTCTTATGGGGTAAAATAGACTTCGTTATTGACCAGAAACTTATAAGTGAGGTTTTTCAAGATGGCAGAAGAAATGGAAAAGAATGTATATACCGCCGAAGGTTTGAAGCGTTTGCAGGATGAGCTTGCAGAGAGAAAGACGACCATTGCGGCTGAGATATCTGACAGACTTAATGAGGCAAGAGCTCAGGGCGACCTCTCGGAGAACTCCGAGTATGATGACGCCAAGGAAGCTCAGGCAAAGAACGAGGCCCGTATCCAGGAGCTCGTTGCCCTTCTTAAGAATGCCGAGGTATTGGGTGATGACGAGATCTCCAAGACTAAGGTATCTTTGGGTTGTACGGTAATAATCCGTGACGAGGAGACTAAGACTGAGGAGACATATGAACTCGTTAATGCAAACGAGGAAGATATCTTCAACAACAGGATCTCCATCGATTCCCCTGTAGGACAGGCGATCAACGGCAAGAAGAAGGGTCAGGTAGTCGAGGTTACGACACCTGCAGGATCTTTTAAGTACAAGGTAATCAAGATCGGTAAGTAATTATTTGGATTGATTCTTTTCGAGAAAGCGCGTAAGGATCAACACTCACGCGCTTTGACTTTTTTAGAGAAAAAATATAAGGAGCTACGACAATGGCAGAAAACGAGATTAACGTTAACGAGCAGATCAAGATCAGGAGGGAAAAGCTTCTCGCGATGCAGGCTGAGGGCAAGGATCCCTTCCAGATCACCAAATATGATGTGACATATCACTCTCTTGATGCAAAGAACAAGTTTGAAGAGCTCGATGCCAATCTCAAAGCCCAGCTCGACCTGGATCTCGACGAGGAGGCAAGCGCAGAGCAGCTCAAGATCCTTCATGAGGGCAACCGCATCAATGTTTCCGTCGCAGGACGTATGCTCCTCAAGAGAGTCATGGGTAAGGCTTCTTTCGCAACCATTAGCGATCTTCAGGGCAATATCCAGCTCTATGTCACACGCGACGCACTGGGCGTTGACGATTATCAGGCATTTAAGAAGTACGACATCGGCGATATCCTGGGCGCGAAGGGCTATCTCTTCAGGACAAAGACCGGCGAGGTCTCGGTACATGTCGAGTCCCTGACACTCCTGTCCAAGAGCCTTCAGGTCCTTCCGGAGAAGCACCACGGTCTCACGAATACCGACATGCGTTACCGCCAGCGTTACCTCGACCTCATCGTAAATCCGGAGGTCAAGGATACTTTCATCAAGCGTTCGCAGATCCTCAAGGAGATCAGGAACTTCCTCGACGGCAGGGACTTCATGGAAGTTGAGACACCTATGCTCGTAAGTAACGCGGGCGGCGCAGCAGCACGTCCGTTCGAGACACATTACAATGCCCTTGATGAGGACGTTAAGCTCCGTATCTCTCTTGAGCTCTATCTCAAGAGACTCATTGTCGGAGGACTTGAGAGAGTCTACGAGATCGGTCGTGTTTTCCGTAATGAGGGTGTCGATACGAGACATAATCCGGAGTTCACGCTCATGGAACTTTACCAGGCATATACAGATTACTACGGAATGATGGAACTCACCGAGAGCATGTTCCGCTATCTTGCAGAGAAGGTCTGCGGTACAACGCTTATCAAGTACGGCGACATCGAGATAGACTTCGGTAAGCCGTTTGAAAGACTTACTATGAACGATGCGATCAAGAAGTATGCAGGCATCGACTTTGATACGGTAAAGACCGACGAAGAGGCCAAGGCCCTCGCTAAGGAGCATCACGTAGAGTACGAGGAGCGTCACACCAAGGGTGACATCGTTAACCTCTTCTTTGAAGCTTTCTGTGAAGAGAAGCTCATCCAGCCTACATTCATCATGGATCACCCGATCGAGATCTCTCCTCTCACAAAGAAGAAGCCGTCTGATCCTTCAAAGGTCGAGAGATTCGAACTCTTCATCAACACATGGGAGATGTGCAACGCTTATTCCGAGCTTAACGACCCTATCGATCAGCGTGAGAGATTTGCAGCTCAGGATGCGGCCTTTGCGGCAGGTGACGAAGAAGCCAACCACACAGACGAGGACTTCCTCACGGCTCTCGAGATCGGTATGCCTCCTACGGGCGGCATCGGATACGGAATCGATCGTCTCGTTATGCTCCTTACGGACAGCCCGAGCATCCGTGATGTATTGCTGTTCCCGACCATGAAATCTTTGAAGGACTAATAAGTCTTGAAACCCTTGATTTTATTGGGTTTGCGGATTTGAAGG
>Ga0310786_10004778_pt1 | contig 18681 bp, 17 predicted proteins | sample AusTroGonzalo_MG_FD_203881 | JGI IMG/M metagenome (GOLD analysis project Ga0310786, IMG submission 203881) | Bovine rumen microbial communities from tropical cattle in Woodstock, Queensland, Australia - Gonzalo_03 (v2) (version 2) | ecosystem: Host-associated > Mammals > Digestive system >... | reverse complement strand
GCCTTGTTGCAAGGCGCGGCACGAAGCACATACACCGCAAGCATCCCCTTTTTGATGTGCTTGCGGATCCAAACAATTTAGTGCTTTTGCCCATTCCAGCGCAGCTGTTGCCTTACCTACTCCGTCAGGCCCGTAGAATAAAAGTGCCCCCGGTACTTTTTGTGTTTGTACCAGACGGGATAAATAAGAGGTGGCTTTTTCTTGCCCCAAAATATCAGCAAACGGCATAGTTAAATGTTCAATTTTTCTTTCACTAATTGTTGTACTTGCGCGGCAATTGCATCAATGGTTTTATCTGCGTCAATCAAATAGGCATTGGGTACGCGCGGTAACATGTCTAAATACCCTTGACGCATTTTATTGCGGAAAGATAAATCTTCTTGTTCTAAACGGTCCGCTTTGGCATGGAGGCCGCGGGAAGTGAAGTATTTGTCGGGCATCAGAAAAACGAGCGTCAGGTCCGGCACGGTGTTAAGAGTGGCAATGCGGTTGAGGGTGTCAATCACCGATAAATCAATCCCCCGTCCGTAGCCTTGGTAGGCGCAAGTGGACATGGTATAACGTTCGCATACGACGGTTTTTCCGGCTTGTAGAGCGGGGAGGATTTTTTCTTGCGTGTGTTGGGCGCGAGAAGCTTCGTAAAGCAATAGTTCGGCCATCGGCCGCACGTCCAACTGGGGTTCCAAAACAATTTTACGTATCCGCTCGGCCGTTTCGGTGCCGCCCGGTTCCCGCGTGAGCACTACTTCTTGCCCTTGTTGGGTTAGAAAATTCGCCAGCCGTTTGGCTTGGGTAGATTTGCCGCAACGGTCCGGTCCTTCTAAAACGATAAACTTACCCTGCGACATATTAGGCCAACCCTTCCTTAGAGGTAATAATCTGCATCTTAGGGGCAGGCTCCAAATTCCAGCCGTTTTCGCATACGTTGGTGAGCGGAGCCAGTTTGCCTTGCGCTTGGAGAATAAAATCAATCACTTCGCGGTAGGCACCGTTTCCGCCGGCGCGGGTAGTGATAAGATGTGCTGCTTCTTTGACGCTGGACACAGCATCGGGTACGGTAGCGGCAAAGCCCACTTTTTTAAGCAGGGGCAAATCGGTGATGTCATCCCCGATATAGGCTACCTCTTCGGCGGTGATGTGTTCGCGTTCCAAAATGTCGTTTAAAGGTCCCAGTTTGGTGAGAAACCCTTGATACATATATTTATAACCTAAAATTTCGGCGCGGCGGACGGTGGTTTCATGGCGTCGCCCGGTGATAATACCTAAAATAATGCCGGCTTTACGGCAGAGTAGGGCCGCCACGCCGTCTTGCGTATGGAACGACTTAAATTCATCCATTCGCCCGTCGGCCGTGATAAAAAAATTCACTTTTCCGTCTGTTAAAATGCCATCTACATCGGTTAAAATAGCGCGGATTTTGCGCGCGCGTTCAATTTGTTTTTCCATATTCATATTATAGCATTTAATCACCGGCATATAGATGTACGCGCACGGTAAAGTATTTTATATAATAGTAATACTTACTATTTTAGGGGTTTTTAACATGTCCAAACGATTTACCGAAAATGCGCAAAAAGTAATTCTTATCGCGCAAGAGGAAGCCAAACGCCTCAACCACGATTACGTGGGAACCGAGCATATTTTACTCGGGCTCAGCGCCATTGACGGCACTGTGTCGCATAAAATTTTGTCGCAACTGGGTGTGACGTTTCGCAAAGTGCGCCAAGAAATTGAAAAAATGGTCGGCATCGGCGATACCATTATGTTGCTGGGGGAAATCCCGTTTACGCCGCGTGCTAAAAAAGTGCTCGAATTTTCCGTAGAAGAATCGCAAATGCTAAACACGGAACATATCGGCACGGAACATATTTTGCTCGGGCTCGTGCGCGAAGAAGAAGGCATGGCCAGCAAAATTTTGGAAAATTTAGGTTTAAATTTGGCGATGGTACGCGACGCAGTAGTGAGCTTTTTGGGCGAAGCTGATCCGGAAGATTTGACAGAAAGAATCAGTAATCTTCCGCAAGAAATTGACATGTCCTCTATGCCGCAACCCACCGAAGTGCAACCTGCTGGCAAAAAGAAAAGCAAAACCCCTACGCTGGATGAATACACGCGCGATTTAACCCGTTTGGCCGCCCAACATAAATTGGATCCGGTCATCGGTCGTGATGAAGAAATTGAACGCATTGTACAAATTTTGGCCCGCCGGACTAAGAACAACCCGGTGCTCATTGGGGAACCCGGTGTGGGTAAGACTGCCATTGTAGAAGGATTGGCGCAAAAAATGGCTCGCGGGGAAATTTCCGATGTGTTATCCGAAAAACGCTTGCTCGCGCTGGATTTGGCGTCCGTTATCGCCGGTACAAAATACCGTGGCGAATTTGAACAACGTCTTAAAAATATAATTGACGAATTGGCTGCCGCACAAGATGCCATTGTATTTATTGACGAATTACATACCATTATCGGTGCCGGTGCGGCAGAAGGTTCTATTGATGCGTCCAATATGTTAAAGCCGGCTTTGGCTCGTGGCGAAGTGCAATGTATTGGGGCTACTACTTTTGATGAATATCGCAAGTACATTGAAGCCGATACGGCGTTGGAACGTCGCTTCCAACCGGTGGTGGCCGATCCGCCCGATGTAGAGGGCACTATTACCATTTTAAAAGGGGTGCGCGCCAAGTACGAGCAACACCACAAAGTGAAATATACGGATGGTGCCATTCGTGCCGCGGCCATGATTGCAGACCGCTATATCACCGACCGCGCCATGCCGGACAAAGCATTAGACTTGTTTGATGAAGCCGGTGCGCGCGCACGGCTCAAAAATGCCGTTTTGCCGCCTGAAATTAAGCAAAAGCAAACCGAATACAATCAAGCTGTAATGGAAAAAGACGAGGCGCTCGCTCAAAAGGAATTTGAAAAAGCCGCCGCAGCCAAAGATACTGAAAACCGCTTGAAAGAATATATTGAACATTTAAAACAAAAATGGCAAAAAGAGCGCGAAAAACAAGTGATTGAGGTGACGGAAGAAGATATCGCGCTGGTGGCTTCCAAATGGACCGGTATTCCCGTCACGCGCTTAACGCAAAGCGAAACCGATAAGATTTTACACATGGAAGAACACCTGCATGAACGTATTATCGGGCAGGATGATGCGGTGAAAGTGGTGGCACAGTCCATTCGCCGCAACCGCACGGGATTGGGGAATCCCAATCGTCCGATTGGCGGTTTCCTGTTCTTGGGACCGACCGGCGTAGGAAAAACCGAACTGGCCAAGAGTTTGGCTATGTTCTTGTTTGGCGACGAAGATGCTATGATTCGGTTGGATATGTCCGAATATATGGAAAAATTTGCCGTGTCCCGCCTGATTGGTGCGCCGCCCGGCTATGTGGGTTATGAAGAAGGCGGACAGTTGACCGAGGCCGTGCGCCGCCGCCCGTACAGCGTTGTGGTGCTGGACGAGTTGGAAAAAGCACATCCGGATATTTACAATATTTTGTTACAGGTGCTTGATGAAGGGGCTTTGTCCGACAATTTGGGCCACCGCGTCAGTTTCAAAAACTGTGTGGTGATTATGACTTCTAACGTCGGAGCACGTGAAATCACCAACAAGGGCAACCAGTTGGGTTTTGCCGCCCACCAGAGCGAAGAAGACGAATACCGCGATATGCGCCAAAACGTTATGGAAGAAGTCAAACGCACCTTCAATCCGGAATTTATCAACCGTATTGATGAAATTGTGGTGTTCCATTCGTTAAATAAAGAACATATCGGCAAAATTTTAGATTTGGCTTTAAAGGAAGTGAGCGACAAACTAGCAGACAGAGAACTGACGTTGGAACTCACACAAGGGGCCAAAGATTTTCTTGTTGAAAAAGGCTTTGATGTCAAATTCGGTGCCCGCCCGTTGTTGCGCACGTTGCAGCGCGAGCTGGAAGACCCGTTGGCAGAGCATATCTTGAAAAGTCATTATGCCGCGGGTGCTAAAATTATTGTAGACTTTGATAATCAAAACAAGAAACTGACGTTTGCCGGAGCAGCCGCTCCGCAACCAGCTTCGGTTTAGTTTTTACATTTATTGGAGGAGTTGTATGGACGCAAATAAACAAAAAGCGTTGGAATTGGCCTTGGGCCAGATTGAAAAAGCATTTGGCAAAGAAGCCATTTGCAAACTGGGCAGCGGCTCAGTGCAGAAAGTGGAAGCAATCCCGACGGGGGCATTGTCATTGGATTTAGCCTTGGGCGTGGGCGGTTTGCCGCGCGGGCGCGTTATTGAAATTTATGGGCCGGAAGCCGGCGGTAAAACGACTTTGTCGTTACATGTGGCGGCCCAAACGCAAAAAATGGGAGGCACGGTGGCTTTTATCGATGCCGAACATGCGTTAGACCCGGTGTATGCGCAACAAATCGGGGTAGACGTAGATGAACTGTTGGTATCACAACCCGATTCCGGTGAACAAGCGTTGGAAATTGCGGAAAAATTGGTCCGCTCCGGCGCGATTGATTTAATCGTAATTGACTCGGTAGCCGCCTTAACTCCTCGTGCGGAAATTGAAGGAGAAATGGGTGATTCTCACGTCGGTGTGCAGGCTCGCTTGATGAGCCAGGCCTTGCGCAAACTGACCAGCTTGCTCAACAAAACGCGCACCAGCATCATTTTCATTAACCAATTACGCCAAAAAATCGGCGTCATGTTTGGTAACCCCGAAACTACTCCCGGTGGATTGGCACTTAAATTTTATGCTTCCGTCCGCATTGATGTGCGCCGCATTGAAAATTTGAAAAAAGGGGACGAAGTCATCGGTACCCGTGTGCGTGCCAAAGTGACCAAGAACAAAGTGGCCCCGCCGTACCGCCAAGCCGAATTTACCATGATTTTAGGGCAGGGTATTTCGCGCGAAGCCTGCATTATTGATAAAGGGGTGGATGCGGGCCTTATCGTAAAGAGCGGAAGTTGGTTCTTGTACGGAGATGAAAAACTGGGCCAAGGGGCCGACAATGCCCGCCAGTATTTAAAAGATAACCCGGAACTGGCCGATGAGATTGAAGATAAACTCTACGTCAAGTATCTGGGGCATCACTACGACGGAAAACCGGCTACCGCCGAAAATGATGCCGCCGCTAAACCGGCTGAGAAAAAAGCCGCTAAAAAATAAATTGTCTGTTTGCTGCCCGCCCTTTGAAAACCAAAGGGCGGGCGTTGTTTTTAGTTATGGACCGATTTTTATTAGAAACTTTTGCCAATCACTTGGATTTTGAGCGTCAACTTTCTCTCAATACGCAAAAAGCGTATACGGCGGATGTTGCCGCGTATTTGGAGTATTGCGAGGCCAACCAAATTGCGCCCGAACAAGCCACGCCCGATTTTTTGGAGCAATACAATTACCAGTTGCGGGTGGTGGAAGGATTGGAAGCGGCCAGCGTGTTTCGCAAAATGGAAGGAATTAAAAGTTTCTACAAATTTTTATTGATAGAACATAAAATAAAAGAAGATCCTACCCGCTTTTTAAAATCTCCTAAACTGGCACAAAAAATACCCACCCAACTCACGCGAGAAGAAATAGACAGATTGCTTAGTTACCCGGCGGATACGTTTGAAGAAATCCGCACCGTAACGGTGGTGGAATTATTATACGCGGCGGGTTTGCGTATCAGCGAATTGCTGAACTTGCGCTTAGAAAACATCAACACGGAAGAAGGCTGGCTGATGGCGTTTGGTAAAGGCGGGAAACAACGCTTTGTGCCGGTGCACGAGGCAGCCTGCAAGCGCTTAGAGCAATATTTGCAGGTGCGCGAGCAAAAATTTGCCGGAAAAGAAGTGGACAGCGAGTTATTTTTAAATAAAAACGGTAAAAAATTGAGCCGCGTATCCGTATGGAAAGATTTGGCCGCATTGGGGCGGAAAGTGAATTTGTCCCGCCCGCTTCATCCTCATTTATTCCGTCATACGTTTGCTTCTCATTTGTTGCAGGGGGGAGCCGATTTACGCAGTTTGCAGGAAATGTTGGGGCATGCCAATTTGACGACCACCCAGATTTATACCCATTTGGACGTCAGTGACTTAAAAAATAAGCATAAAAAATATCACCCTCGCGGGTGATATCGTTCTCATTATATTCTTTTAAGGCATGCGGTAGAGCCTTAAAGAAACAAGTGACCTTTCGTATTTTCCTTTAAATATTTGGGTGCAATATTCACCGGCGGTTCCTTCGAATATAATTCCGTTGGCGGTGCGCTCGGCACAATAGAGACCCTTAGCGGCTGAAGTAAAATCGTTATCCATCAGATAGGCAAACCCGGCTCCGCGGTAGCGCCCTTTTAAACGCAAAACGCCGATAATATCCGCTGAAACAGATTGTCCCTCTCCGCTCAAATTCGCTTGCAATGACCATTCGTCATTAGAGGCGGTGGAGATCCAACTGGTGGCAAAAGGGGTGTTCCCTTTCCAAGGAATTTGGATATCTAAATCGGAAAAATTATTGGCGTAGTGATTGTTGGACATGAAGTACGCCTCTTCGGCTTGCACCACTGATTTTAAAAGGGTAAGAGCTTGGGTGGATTTGCTCTTTTCTACCGCTTTTTGATACTGCGGCATAGCCACCGACGCCAAAATGCCGATGATGAGCACCACCACTAACAGTTCAATTAATGTAAAACCCTGTTTCACAAAACGGTTCCTATTGTTTATCTTTATGTTTGTTTAGGGCATGCGGTAGAGCCTTGAGGACACTAATGATCTTACGTATTTCCCTTTAAATATTTTGGCGCAATAATCACCGGACGTTCCTTCAAACACAATGCCCGATCCGCTGCGTTCCACACAATATAAATTTTTATCAAGAGAAATGTTGAAATCGTTATCCATCACATAGGTAAAGCCGGCACCTTTATAGGGCCCTCTTAGCCGTATGGCGCCGATGACTTCGGCCGAAACGGTATATTTGTATCCTAAATTGGTCTGCAACGACCAATCGTCATTTGAAATCTTTGAAAGCCAGTTGGTGGCAAAAGCCTCTTTTCCCTTCCAAGGAATTTTAATATCTAACTCGTCTAAACTATTGGTATAGTGATTATTAGCCATGAAGAAAGCCTCTTCGGCCTGAGCGACCGATTTTAGAAGGGTAAGTGCCTGCGTTGCGCGGCTCTTTTCAACGGCTTTTTTGTATTGCGGCAACGCCACCGATGCCAAAATGCCGATGATAAGCACCACCACTAACAGTTCAATTAATGTAAAGCCCTGTTTCACAAAACGGCTCCTATCTTTTATCTATACAGAGTTATTTTATTATAGCAAATACGTAGTATAAAAAATGAAACTAAACATAAAATATCACCCTTACGGGCGATAACTCGGCGGGCTTATTGGATATTATACAATCTGGAAGAAACTAAAGATTTTGCGTATTTCCCTTTAAATATTTTGGTGCAATAATCGCCGGACGTTCCTTCAAACACGATCCCCGAACCGCTGCGTTCGGCGCAATATAACTTTTTATCAAGGGAAGTATTAAAATCGTTATCCATCACATAGGTAAAACCTGCCCCTTTATAAGGCCCTCTTAACCGTATTACCCCGATAACTTCCGCCGAAATGGAGGTGTGCCCTTCCTCTTTTAAATTGGTTTGTAATGACCAGTCGTCATTAGAAATTTTGGCAATCCAGTTGGTGGCAAAAGGGGTGTCGCCCGTCCAGGGGATTTGAATATCTAAAGACGATAAATTATTGGTGTAGTTATTATTAGCTATATAAAAAGCCTCTTCAGCCTGAGCAACCGATTTTAGAAGGGTAAGCGCCTGCGTTGCGCGGCTCTTTTCAACGGCTTTTTTGTATTGCGGTAACGCCGCCGACGCCAAAATGCCGATAATCAGCACCACCACTAACAGTTCGATTAACGTAAAACCTTGTTTCACAAAACGGCTCCTAATAGTCTATGGGAAGTTATTTTATTATAACAAATACACGGTGCAAAAATGTTAAAATAAACATTATGAACGAATTTCCGAAAATTGATAAAAAACAACAACAACGCTGGGAAAAAGCCCGCCTTTTTGCCTGCCCAAAAATGCCTTCGGGTAAGAAATTTTATTGTTTAGATATGTTCCCGTATCCATCGGGTGCCGGCCTGCATGTCGGCCATCCGGAAGGCTATACGGCCTCTGATATTCTCGTGCGCTACAAACGCATGAACGGTTATGATGTGCTGCACCCTATGGGGTGGGATGCGTTTGGTTTGCCGGCGGAAAACTATGCCATTGCCACCGGTATTCACCCGCGGATTACCACGCAAAAAAATATAGACAATTTCAGACGGCAAATTAAATCTATCGGCCTTGCCTACGATTGGGACCGTGAAATCGACACTACCGACCCCGATTATTACAAATGGACACAATGGATTTTTTTGCAACTCTTCAAAAAAGGCCTTGCCTATGAATCGACCGTACCGATAAACTGGTGTCCGTCCTGCAAAACAGGGTTGGCCAATGAAGAAGTGTTCAACGGTAAATGCGAACGTTGCGGTCACCCGATTGAACGCAAAGCCTTGCGCCAGTGGATTTTAAAAATTACTGCGTATGCCGAAGAATTGCTCAACGGGTTGGAAGAGTTAGATTGGCCGGAAAGCACGCTGACCATGCAAAAAAATTGGATCGGCAAATCGAACGGGGCCAATGTGCTCTTTAAAGTGGACGGCACGGACGAAACGATTACCGTTTTCACCACGCGGCCCGATACGCTTTTCGGTGCGACGTATATGGTTGTGGCGCCGGAACATCCTCTTTTGCAAAAAATCGTTACGCCGCAACAACAGCAGGCCGTAAAAGAATATCAGGCCCAAGCGTCCGCTAAGAGCGACTTGGAACGCGGTGAACTGAATAAAGATAAAACCGGTGTTTTTACCGGCGCGTATGCGATTAACCCCGTCAACGGGAAGAAAATTCCCGTTTGGACCAGCGACTATGTGCTGATGGGTTACGGCACGGGTGCTATTATGGCCGTGCCCGCGCATGACGAGCGCGATTATGCGTTTGCCAAAAAATTCGGTTTAGATATTATTGAAGTCATCAAAAGCGAACAAGGGGTGGCCGAGCAGGCTTTTACCGGTGACGGGGAACTTGTCAATTCCGGCTTTTTAGACGGATTACATGTACAAGAATCCAAAGCCAAAATGATTGCCTGGTTGGAAGAACATCATGTTGGTAATGCCAAGACCACGTACAAACTGCGCGATTGGGTGTTTGCCCGCCAACGCTATTGGGGGGAACCCATCCCGATTGTGCATTGTCCTAAATGCGGTGTTGTACCTTTGCCGGAAAGTGAATTGCCGCTCCGTTTGCCGGAAGTGGAAAAATTCGAACCCTCCGGTACAGGCGAATCTCCGCTGGCTACGGTGACCGACTGGGTGAACACTACCTGTCCCGTTTGCGGTGCGCCCGCTACGCGCGAAACCAACACCATGCCGCAATGGGCGGGTTCCTGCTGGTATTACCTGCGCTACATGGACCCCAAAAATGCGGAACATTTGGTTGCGCCGGAAATTGAAGAAGCCTACGGGCCGGTAGATTGTTATATCGGCGGGGCCGAACATGCCGTGTTGCACCTGTTGTATGCCCGTTTTTGGCACCGAGTGCTCTACGATTTGGGCATTGTAAAACACAAAGAACCTTTCAAAAAATTACGCCACCAGGGAATGATTTTGGCGTTCTCTTACCGGGATAAAATGGGCAACTACCACGGTTACGAAGAAATCGATTTCAAAGACGGCAAAGCCTTTTTGAAAGCCACCGGTGAAGAGCTGACTTCCATGGTGGAGAAGATGTCCAAATCCAAGAAAAACGTCATCAACCCCGACGATATTTTGAACCAGTACGGGGCGGACGCTTTCCGCATGTACGAAATGTTCATGGGACCTTTTGAAGCCAGCAAACCGTGGGATATGAAAGGGATAGAAGGTATCAACCGCTTCTTAAAACGTATTGCCGGCTGGAGCGAAAGTGTCTCTTTTGCCGCGGAAGAGGATCCTAAATCGGCATTGGTATTATTAAATAAAACCATTGTCAAAGTAGGCGATGATATTGAGAATTTCCGTTTCAATACGGCCATTTCTTCGTTAATGGTGTTATTTAACGAAATAAGCAAACTGCCTCATATCAACGAGCAGACGTTTGAAGCGTTCCTTAAATTATTGCATCCGTTTGCCCCGCATTTGACGGAAGAAATATGGCAAAACAAAGGCCACGAAGATTTCTTACTGCAAAATGCATGGCCGCAAGCACAGGAAAAATTCTTACAACAAGACACGCTGGATATCGGTGCGCAGGTCAACGGTAAAGTGCGCGACCGTCTCAGCGTGCCGGCAGATGCTACCAAGGAACAATACGAACAAATTGCGCTGGCCAGCTCCAAAGTGCAACAATATCTGCAAGGGTGCGAAATCAAAAAAATGATTGTGGTGCCGGGGCGGATGGTCAGTATTGTGGCGGTGCCGAAAAAATAAAGGAAAAACGGCGAGGGATCAAAATGAAAAAATATTTTTTGATGTGTTGTGCTGCTGTTTTATTCGGTTGTGCCAGTGAAGGCGCTGTGTACACCCCGCAGGCGCAAATTATGCCCCAGCATATTAAAAAAATTGCGGTGCGGCCGATTTTAAACAAAACGGAAGTGTTTGCGCTGGAAGACAAACTGTACGACGACATCTATGATGAATTTTTGCGTAATGGAATGTACCAAATCGTGTCCGAAAATAACAACGCCGAAGGCGTGGTGGTTACCACGATTAGTCGTTATTTAAACGTGCCGATTCAGTACGACAGCCAGTTGATTCCTACCGTATATCAAATGGAAATTTGGCTCGATGTAGTGTTTATGGACAAAACTACCAACGAACCCGTTTGGCGCGAGCCGGCTTTCCGCGGTATGCAGATTTATGCCGCCTCCACCTTGCCCAGCGGTATGACCGAAGTACAGGCGCGGGATATTGTGTTTGAAAAATTGTCCCGCGATATTGTCAAACGGACGGTAGAAGGGTTTGGCTCGGTGATGAGCGAAAACAAAAAGAAAGTCATGAACAATCCCGAACACACCACTATCACCCAATAAATATGCCGACTGTATCTGCGGACAAATTAAACGCCGAATTGGAAAAACAAACCACGCGCTCCCTCTATCTTCTGACGGGAGAAGACGTGTACCGCAAAAATTTGGTTATCCGTAAGATACGCGAGCTCGTGCAACCCGATGATTTCAATTTCTATCAGTCTGCCGCTGATAAGGCCGATATGGGAGAAGTGCTTTTGCAAGCCAATACGGCACCGGTATTTTCTTCTGCGCGTATGGTCGTGTTGACGGATATTGAAAAGCTGCGCAAAGACGCCAAAGAGGCTTTGTTGCACTATATTGAAAATCCGCTGGAAAGCACCATCATGGTGCTGACACATAACGATTCCAAAAAATTAAAGACGGATAAAACGTTTGTGCAAGCGTGCAGTGCAACGGGCTGCGTAACGGCGTTTGACGAACTGAAAAAAGAGGCGTTGCATTTGTGGGTAGGCGAACAGTTGAAAGCCCGCGGTTTGAAAGCCGATTTTGACAGTATTGATTTGCTGTGCGAAAGTATTGGCAGCGAATTGCAGGCATTGGAAAACGAAATAGAGAAATTATCGCTCTATACTTTAAATCGTACCGATAAAAATATCACGCTTCAAGATGTGCTTGCGTGTATTGGTTTTAATAAAGAAGAAAACCCGTTTGCATTGGCTAACGCGATTACCGCTTGTAACAAAATGCAGGCACTGCAACAAGTGGATCAATTGCTGGATAGCGGGGAAGAACCGATTGCGGTGCTGGCAAAAATGACCTACCCGATTATGAAAATGGCCCGCATTCGTCGCTTAGCAGATGCAGGTGTTTCTCCATCGGAAATTTTGCATATGGCCGGTTTAATGCCTTGGGAAAGCCGGTTGGTGAGTAATGTACGTTCTTTTCCGCCACAAGTTCATTGCATGGCGGCATTGAACCGGCTGATAGAGGCGGATGCATCTTTTAAATCTTCCGCGGTGACAGATCCGAAAATTGTATTAAAAGGGATTTTGCTTACGCTGTTTAGAAAGTAAGGTTTGCGTTGCTAACGCATATTATAGAAACGGATGCCCTCGTGAGTTAAGGGGGCTGTTTTTATGCCCATTACTTTTTGGCAGAATTTTCCGTTGGGCGATACATGGGATACCATTTCCGTACAGAAAAAACCACCCTCTAACGCGGCATTGTATTTGTGCATCATGGCAAACCCGCCACCGATGTACGGTCCGCGGCGGAACTGACCGCGCGATCCCACAAAATTACTGCCTTTGTTGATGATGATTTCCATATCATCATTGCCGCGGATGGCATCTGAGGAAGAGGTCATTGGGTTGCCGATAGAAGCTTTTGAAGCTAAATTTTCAAGTGAAATATCTAATTCCGAAAAGGCCGAAGCGTAATTCCCGTTGGCCATATAAAAGGCTTCTTGCGCAGTTCCCAAGGCTTTTGTTGTCGTGAATAACTGAGCAGTTCTGCTTTTCCATACAGCCTTTTGATACTGCGGCAATGCCGTTGCTGATAAAATGCCGATAATCAGCACGACCACCAGTAATTCAATTAATGTAAAACCTTGTTTCATAATTCTTTTTATGACATCAAATAAAACCGCAACCCTTCTACTGTAAGAGCGGGTGAAGTAATGCCCATCACTTTTTTGCAAAAAAGGCCTTCCGGTGTTACCAGACTGGTAATTTCAGTGCAATACAGGTGCCCGTTCATGGAAGCGTTCATTTGATGTACAAAGGTAAAACCGCCACCTTTATAAGGCCCTGTGCGGAACTGCCCGCGTGATTTAACGGCGTCATTTTTGTTGTTTACAATCAGCTCCATGTAATCTGTCCCGCGGATAGCATCTGTGGAAGAAATACCGGGGCCGCCGATAGAAGTCATGGTAGGAAAATTTTCAAAAGAGATATCCATTTCTGAAAATGCTGTGGCATATGAGCCGTTAGCCATGTAAAAGGCTTCTTGTGCCGTGGCAAGCGAACGGACAGAAGTAACTAACTGTGTAGTGCGGCTTTTCCAAACGGCTTTTTGGTACTGAGGTAAAGCCGTAGCGGCCAAAATGCCGATAATCAGCACCACGACCAGCAATTCTATTAACGTAAAGCCTTTTTGCATATGGTTATTATAGCATAAAGAAGACATCTAACATCGTGTGTCTATTTGCTAAAATATATTTTATGGAAATGTTATCGCAAGCCATTGATATCTTTTTACATTTAGACGTGCACCTGAATGCCTGGGCCGGTTGGATGGGCATTTGGTTGTATGTACTGGTGTTTGCGGTGGTATTTTGCGAAACAGGTTTGGTGGTAACGCCATTTTTACCCGGGGATTCTCTGCTGTTTGCCTGCGGCGCGCTGGCGGCCACGGAAGGGAGCCCTGTGTCGCTCATTTGGCTGATGCCGGTGGTGTTTTGTGCAGCCGTATTAGGCGATTTTTGCAATTACGAAATCGGTAAATGGTTGGGACCCAAGGTATTCACGCGGGAAGATAGTATATTTTTAAATAAAAATCATCTTTTCAAAGCGCAACATTTTTACGAAAAATATGGTGGAAAAACTATTATTTTGGCACGGTTTATTCCCATTATCCGCACGTTTGCCCCGTTTGTAGCGGGTATTGGAAAAATGCGTTATATGCGCTTTGCGTTCTACAATTTCATCGGTGCTTTTTTGTGGGTGTGTTTATTTGTGGGCGGTGGTTATTATTTTGCCGACTTGCCTATCGTACAAAAACACTTTCACTATGTTGTGCTGGTGATTATTATAATTTCCGTCCTACCTGCGGTGTACGAATTTATTGCCGCGCGGAAAAAATCTTCTAATTAAGCAGTACGGGCATTTTACCGTGCGGCTTGATATTCCCCAAAATAATGTTTGCAGCCGTTTCTAACACCGACTTATTAATCCCGTAAGTAGCCAAGACGGTATGGGCTTCGGGATAGTTTTTGATATCATACGGACTCATAGTGGAGATGAATACTACGTTTTTGTTTTCTTCAATTAAACCATGAATCGCATTTTTTTGGTTGATGTTGGTACGGTCGGCCCATTGCAGACTGGTAAGAATTAACAAATCGGCATTTTTGGCACAGGCAGCGGCGCGTTCGCTATCCTTTTTATAGGGAGTTAATGCCGCGTTGTAAGTACGTATTTTCCATCCTTTTTCCAAGAACGGCTTTGAAAAACTCATCAGTTGGTCGGCAAAGCGGGTCGGTGCAAAAAATACGGCGCAAACAGTGGGTTTTGTTTCCGTTTTATCTACCGGCTTTGGCGAAGGAGAAAAAGGAATCAGTTTATTTGTATTGCGGACCAAAGTGACGGATAAATTGCTGATTTTTTCCAGTTCCGCTTGATAGGCATCGGTCACAGGCAGGGGCACTTCTGCAGGTTTGTCCAAAAGCCCCATTTTTTGTTTTATATCAAAAATTTTCCGTGCAGCTTTTTGTACATTTTCTTCCAACTGTTGTTTGCGGACGCCTTGTTCTATTTGGCTAAAAAGAGTTAAGGGTTTTATGTATCTCCCCAGCAAAATCATCTCTCCTCCGCTGGCCAGTGAGCGCACCGCACATCCGCCCAAAGTACAATACGAAAGAGCACTTTGCATGTCCAAACTGTCGGTGACTATTAACCCGTTAAACTTCATTTTATTTTGCAACAAATCTTGCAGAATCGGTTTAGAAAACGTAGCGATATTTTTGCTGTCCAGTGCCGGATAAAGTACATGACCTACCATTACACCGTCTACCCCTTGTTGTACGGCTTTGATAAAAGGAGCCAGGTGTATTTTTTTCAGTTGATCATACGGAACTCGCACGACAGGAACAGCATAGTGGGAATCTTCTCTCGTGTCACCATGGCCGGGAAAATGTTTGACAATGCTTAAAATGCCTGCTGCCTGAAATCCGTGAATCAAGGCTAGCCCCATCCGGGTGACATTGGCCGGATCCGAACCGAAAGACCGTACGCCGATAATGGGATTATTGGGGTTACTATTGACGTCTAATACGGGAGAAAAGTTAATGTGCACACCGATGCGTTTTAGTTCCAGCCCGGCCAAATAAGCAATGGTGGCGGTGGCATCTTCATCATTAGCGGCCGAAAGCATCATGTTGGTAGGCAAATAATCCAGCCCCAGCGTAATAGGCGTATAAACGGTGCCGCCTTCGTAATCTACCGAAACGAGCAACGGTATTTTGTGCGGGCTGTTGGCAGCCCAACCTTGCAGTTTTTTAATTAACCGTTCCGTTTGTGGCAAAGAGTAGTTGCCCCATTGAATCAGTACTCCACCGATTTTGCCTGCTTCAATAGCCGGTTTTAGTAATTCGGCGCTGTCCACATCTACAAACGCAACCAAGGTCTGTCCCAACTTTTCTTCAAAAGATAAATCATCAAAAGAAGTTGTTTGCGCTTGAAGACACAGTGTTGCCAAACTCAGGAACAAACTGATGAAAAAACGTTTTAACATAGTTAATTCACCTCAATAATCGGTATTTCTGCCGGTGCTCCCAAACGCAAGGGGATGCCCCAATAGAACATGCCGGAAGTGATATAAAATTTCATATTGTTTACATCAAACAATCCGTACGCCCGCTTAAAGCGCAGGCGGACCAGCCAGTTAAAAGGGAAAATTTGTCCGTTATGGGTGTGCCCGCTAAACATCAAATCGGTGCCGGCCTTGGCGGCTTCCTCTGCATATAAAGGCGTGTGACTGAGTAAAATAAGCGGTTGTTGCGGATTAGCATGAGAAAGAAATTCCGTTATTTCTTTTGATGTCATGCGGGTGGTGGGAATATCTTTTACGCCGGCGATTTGTACTTTGTTGGGTAATTCGATTATTTCATTTTGTAAGGGAATGATACCGGCGTCTTTATAAAACTGGAGAGCATTATCAAGACCGTTGTAGTATTCATGATTCCCCATTACGCCGTAAGTACCCAAGGCGGGTTGTAACTGCGCCAAGCGCTTAGCGTATTGTTCTCGGCCGGGGCCGTATTCAAATAAATCACCCAGCACGAGTACCATATCGGGCTGTTCTTTTTCTATTTGTTGCAACGCGCGGTCAAAGCGTTTCAAAGAAACACCTGTTCCGAGGTGTGCGTCGGAAATTAGCGCCAGTTTCATTTTGGGTAAATTTTCGTTTTTTAAGGTGATGTGTTTGACGGACGGGCCGGTAAAACCGTTCCATAACGATACTGTCCATAACGCTAACATTACAGCTATACTGCACCACCCTAGCCACGTGTGCACCGGCAAGCGCAACAATTGTGCCAGCCATTGCAAGCAAGCAAAGAAGGCTGTTGTGCAAAAGGCTAAAAACGCAAACCCAAATAAAATGTATGCCCCGTAATAAACGGTACTGCCCCACCAGGAAGACGTGTTTTGCATGTGGTGTGAAGCCGCTATGCCGCCGACTATAAAAGCGGTTAGTAGCAGTGGCAATAGAACGGCAGGCCATTTGAGGCCCAGCATAGGGAACGCGCACGCCAGCCACAAACCTGTGGTGGCCAGCATGCCGAAAATCACACATACCATTACGATAAAAAAAACTGTCATTGTGTTTAATTCCTTGTTTTGTAACGAGACCCTTCTTTATATTTTACACAATAAATAAGTATAATATAACTATATCGTATTGTATAGTACGTAATTTTATTATTGGAGTTTGAATACTATGACCGTAAAAGTTCGTTTTGCGCCGTCACCGACCGGCTTTTTGCACATCGGCGGTGTGCGTACTGCGTTGTTTAACTATTTGTTTGCCAAGAGAAATAAAGGTACTTTTTTATTGCGTATTGAAGATACGGACGAAGCCCGCTCCACACAGGCGTCCACAGATGCTATTTTTGAAGGGATGCAATGGATGAATTTGATGTGGGACGAAGGCCCAATGCCCGACGGCACCGATAAAGGGCCCGATGCCCCGTACTATCAGGCTATCCGCGCCGATCAGGGGGTGTACAAAAAATACATCGACCAATTACTGGCCGAAGGGAAAGCCTACAAATGCTATTGCACCGAAGAAGAATTGGCCGCTAACCGCCAAAAATGTTTGGCCGAACACCGTCCGCCTAAATACGACGGTAAATGCAGCCATTTAACCAAAGAAGAACAACAAGCGTTAGAAGCACAAGGCCGAAAATACGTTATCCGTTTCCGCATGCCGCAGGAAGGCGATGTGGAATGGGATGATATGATCCGCGGGCATGTAAAATTTGCCAGTAAAGACTTATATGATTTAGTCATCCAGAAAACAAGTGGCTACCCTACCTACAACTTTGCCGTCGTGGTGGACGACCATTTGATGGGTATGACGCATGTCATTCGCGGAGATGACCACATCTCCAACACCCCGGCCCAAATTCAAATCTACCGCGCATTGGGATGGAAAGAACCGGTGTTTGCGCACTTATCCATGATTCACGGGCCGGACGGACAAAAACTATCCAAACGTCACGGTGCGACCAACGTGGTGGAATTCCGCAATATGGGTTATTTGCCCGAAGCACTCAAAAATTATTTGGCACTTTTGGGGTGGGCCACATCGGATTCCCAACAGTTATTCGCTCCCGGGGAATTGGAAGAAAAATTTGATATTTCCGGTTGTCAGCCCAGCCCGGCGGTAATGGATCCTGATAAATTAAACTGGATGAACGGAGAATATATCCGCGCCACTTCTATTGCGCGCCTGACGGATTTAGCGATGCCGTTTATTGAAAAAGAAGGCATTGATGTATCCAAGGTAAGTCGCGCACAACTGGAAAGTATTATTGCACTGGAACAGGAAAAATATAAACTGCTCACGGAAATCCCCAACTTAATACGTTTCTTTTTTGAAGAACCTGTGTTTGAAGCCGAAGCTGTGGAAAAAGTATTCGGCAAACCCGAAGCCAAACAAGCCTTGCAACTTATGATAGCGGCTTATGGCGCAGCGGAAGATTTTACGGCGGAAAAGTTGGAAGAAATTGCCCGTGCGACGGCCAAAGCAAACGGCTTGAAAGCCGGCCAGATTTTCCACCCCATTCGCGTGGCCGTTTCCGGTCGCACCCAAGGGCCCACATTGTTTAAAATGTTGGAATGTATGGGTAAAGAAACTGTACTGGCCCGTTTGAACAAAGCATTGGCATATTGCAAATAAAAGTTAACGCATGAATTATTGGGTTTTTGACGGAGAAGATATTGTCGGCCCGCTCGCACCGCAGGAATTAGCGGCGCGGGCCGATTTTTCCGTTGATACATTAATTTGTGCGGAAAACGAAAGCGAAAATCAGGACGCCTGGCGTCCGGCCGGTACATTTGAAGAATTGAAATTTGGAGAAGACGGCCGTTTGTTACAAGCTATTGCTCCGGCTCCCAAAGAAAACACATTTCGCGCACCTATTACAGCGTCCGTTACACAAACAGTTTCCGTTCCGCAACAGCCAGAAAAGCCGGTAGTTATCCGTCTGTCCAAGGAGGAAACGGAACCGGAAGAAGCGGAAGCGCAAACCGTGCGGCTGGTGCAGGGCGATGATATTGTTCTGCCTTTAAAAGAAAAAACGGAAGATGCTTCGGCTGCGGAAAAACCGCAACAAGAAACAGCTCTTGCTGATAAGC
>Ga0310786_10004777_pt1 | contig 18692 bp, 14 predicted proteins | sample AusTroGonzalo_MG_FD_203881 | JGI IMG/M metagenome (GOLD analysis project Ga0310786, IMG submission 203881) | Bovine rumen microbial communities from tropical cattle in Woodstock, Queensland, Australia - Gonzalo_03 (v2) (version 2) | ecosystem: Host-associated > Mammals > Digestive system >... | reverse complement strand
TCAGGGAATCCCGGTCCGGGAGGCTGGGCAGCGATACTTATTGCCGGAAACTATAAAAAGGAGCTTTCCGGCGGTGAGGCCAATACCACCAACAACAGGATGGAACTTGAAGGCGTCATAAACGGGCTCCGTGCTTTAACGCGTCCCTGCAATGTGACAATCTACAGTGACAGTGCTTATGTAGTTAATGCATTCAATCAGAATTGGCTCGACAAGTGGATGAAGAACGGCTGGAAGAACAGCGCGAAAGCCGAAGTCGCCAATTCGGATCTTTGGAAGGAACTTGTCGTACTTACTACAACGCACAAGGTTACTTTCAGCAAAGTTAAAGGCCATGCTGACGATGAGCTCAACAACAGATGTGATGAGCTCGCCGTAGCAGAGAGCCGCAAATTCAAATAATAGAGGCGATTTGGGGAAATGGGCAGAATAGATTGTTCTGATGACATGCTTTTCGAGAAGACCGTGTCTAAAGAAACCAAGTTTACGGGACGTGTGTTTGAGGTCGAGGTAAAGACCATCACGACTCCCGAGGGCGTTACAAGCCACAGGGAGATAGTCAAGCACCACGGCGGGGCATCGATCCTTCCCGTAGATTCAGAGTTTAACTGCTATTTCGTCAAACAGTTCAGAAGTCCTTTCGAGACTGTAATGACAGAAGCTCCCGCAGGAAAGATCGAACCCGGTGAAGATCCTCTTGAATGTGCAGCAAGGGAGATCACCGAGGAGACCGGTTTTACGGCGGGGAAGATCGAGTATGTCGGCAAGATGGCGGCAACACCCGGATACTGTTCGGAGATAATTAGTCTGTACATTGCTACGGATCTTCAGTTTACTGGCGGAACGCCTGATGCAAACGAATATCTCAGAACGATAAAATGTCCGCTAAAACAGGCTATTGAAATGGCTGAAAGCGGTAAAATAGAAGATGCGAAAACGCTTGTACTTATCTACAAAGCGGCCAGGAGGTTCGGCATTTGAGCAGGTTTGAGAACAAAAAGGAAATAGTCGGATTAGGGTTGTTCTTTCTGGCAGCCGCGATAATCCTCATATTCTACCTGCCGGTAAGCCTGACAGGAATCATCGGAAGTTTTGTTAAGACCGTATTCTTCGGTCTGATCGGTTGCATGGCATATGCAGTTCCGCTCTATGTGCTTTATGTTGCTCTTGATGTCTTTTTCGAGAAGAGAGAGGGTGTATCAGGAGTCAGAGTCAGGTCGGTTATCCTGCTTCTCGTAAGCTTTGCTTCGCTGCTTGCCATGATCACCATGGACTTCGATTATTTCAGAGAGATCAGTGCAACAGATGACGGTAAGGTCTCAGCTATAAAGGCTCTGGGAACTCTTTGGGAATCAGGCGGAAACCAGGCGCTCATCTGCAGACCCGGATCAGCTACGGTATTCCCGGGCGGACTCGTCGGAGGTGCGATAGCCGTTGCTCTTAACGAGGTTACGGGTAAGATCATCGCGATCCTTGCAAATATCGTGTTCATCATCGCTCAGATAATCGTAGTGTTCCGCGTATCTCTCAAGGCTACCGCTAAGAAGACATACAAGGCTATCAGCACTGCTTCAAACAAGGTCTATAAGACCGTTGTTTCCAAGAAGGATCCCAGAAGAGATCCCGGTTATTCCATTTATTCAGGCAAGGAATCTTTTGGTCAGCCTCCCAGAAGACCTCAGGGAGTTCCTGCAAGACAGAGCGGTGCTGCTATCATTTACGGTGATAACAGCGCGCCTGCAACAACTGCTGTTCCGGCAAACAGCCGCAGACCTGCAAGTGCTTCTGCACAGCCTCTTGGCCCTTCGCGTCAGGGAAGACCGGATGCTTTTGATTCTTCACTCCCGATCGACAGCAGGACAGGATTCGTCGATGTTGCGAAGATGACCGGTGATGCAAATGCTGTCGGCAGGACTGATCCGGGCAAGCTTACATATAACGAGAAAGAATACAATGTCAGAGACGGTGAATCTCCCGTTGCCAATTTCGAATATACGGCTGATGCTGTCACCATTCCCGGAATGATGAACAGGAAGCAGGCCAAGGTACCGGAGTTCCTGGATCCCAACTATAAGGAACCGGATTTCTATGACCTTACCCAGGATGACGTAAGGCAGCCTGCCCGCAGTTCTGACAATTACGAAGAATTCAATCCTTATGAAGTTGACGATGATACGGAAGGTTCAGGTTACGACTATACCAATGATGCTGAACGCAGGGTTAGACGTCCTGATGTAGATCTAGGCGCATTGGATAGTGCCGCTGAAGCTGGCAGCAATTTTGTAATGCCGACGGCTGCCCCTGCACCCAGGAAGCCGGTATCTGCTCCTTCAAACGGACGCATTACGATCAATGCGGGAACAGAGGATACCGAGAACTTCTCAAGGACAGAAGGCAGGATAATGAAGACAAATGAGGATCCTGCCAAGACAAAGAACCCTAACATCGAGTTTACTGCAGAGACTCAGGAACGCGAGAAGGCTAAGAAAGCCCGTGACAGCAGGCTCAGAAGATACACACCTGCGCCTACGTCGCTCCTTTCACCTGACGAAGTTCAGCGTGATGCAGGCAACAAAGATGCAATGCTCCGTGAAAAGGCTTATAAGCTTGAGGATGCATTGAGGAGTTTCGGTATTGAAGCAGAGGTTAAGAATATTACCCATGGTCCTGCAATTACCAGATTCGAACTTACGCTTAAGGTCGGAACAAAGGTATCCAGGGTCACACAGCTCGAGAACGATATCAAGCTCGCCATGGCTGCTGTATCGATCAGGATCGAGGCACCTATTCCGGGAAAGAGCGCGATCGGTATCGAGATCCCTAACGACAAGCCTACTGCTGTTCATTTGAGAGGACTTGTTGAGACTAAGGAATTCAAGGCTGCACCACCTCTTACAGTCGCACTCGGAAGAGATATCCCGGGCAGACCTATGTATTGTGACCTGGCAAAGATGCCGCATCTCATGATCGCAGGTTCAACAGGTTCAGGTAAGTCCGTTTGTATCAACTCGATCCTTACAAGTATCCTGGTACATACTTCTCCGAAGGATGTCCGATTGATCCTTGTTGACCCTAAAGTCGTTGAGCTGCAAATGTATAACGGAATACCTCATCTCATCATGCCGGTCATCACTGATCCGAAGAAGGCTGCTGCAGCTCTCAACTGGGCCGTAGTGGAAATGCAGAGAAGATATAAGCTTTTCGCTGAAGGTCAGGTAAGAAACATCGGCGGCTTCAATGAAAAATATGCAAACGATCCTACGGTAGAGCATCTGCCTTTTATCGTTCTGGTAATCGACGAGCTTGCCGAACTCATGAGCGTTGCCGCAAAGGAAGTCGAGACTTATATCTCACGTCTCGCCGCTCTCGCAAGAGCAGCCGGAATCCATCTCCTTATCGCAACACAGAGACCTTCTGTTGACGTCATCACGGGTGTCATTAAGGCGAATATCGGTTCAAGGATCGCATTCGCAGTTACATCAGGTGTCGACTCCAAGACTATTCTCGACCATGTCGGTGCAGAGAAGCTTTTAGGTAAGGGCGATATGCTTTATGCTCCGATGACCGCTCCCCAGCCTGTAAGAGGACAGGGTGCATTCCTTAAGGACGAAGAAGTTGAGGTTGTTGTTGAATACCTTAAGAATAAGTACGGTTCTATGTACGATGAGGACATCATCAACGAGATCGACCGTACCGCTGAAGGCGCAGAAGGCGGTGCTTTGGACGCAATGTCAGGCGGAGACTCTGGCTCTTCCAACGATCTTTTCGAGCAGGCGGTAGAGACCGTTATTGAGAACGGAAGCGCTTCAGTATCTGTTCTGCAGAGACGTCTGGGAATCGGATATCCGCGTGCCGCACGTCTCATCGATGAACTTGAGAAAAAGCAGATCATCGGACCTTTCGAGGGCAGCAAGCCCCGTAAGATCCTTGTCACCAAGACCGAGTGGCTTGAGATGAAGGCGAGGAACAGCTGATGACTGATAATGCTGTCCGTGCCGTTGAGCTTTCTAAATCCATGGGCAAAACTTTCGGATTCGCCGAGAGTCTTACCGGTGGAATGATCTCTTCAGAGATCGTCGGCGTACCCGGAGCATCTGCGGTTTTCGCAGGTTCAGTCGTTTCGTATACGAATGAAGTCAAGATGAACGTTCTCGGAGTACCCGAAAGCGTTATCGAAGATAATACCGAAGTGTCAGCAGAATGCGCAGAGGCAATGGCTGAGGGTGTCTGCAGGACTATCGGATGTGATTACGCAGTAGCTGTAACAGGCATTGCAGGCCCTACGGGAGATCTTCCCGGAAAGCCTGTCGGTACAGTCTATTTCGGTTATTACGGAAATGGTAAGACGGGATCGTTCAGACGCAATTTCGAAGGCGACCGTCTTGAGATCAGAAATAAAACATCAGAGTGTGCGATCGAAACATTGATCGCGGCATTGGAAGGGAAGATATAAGTGTCAGAGAATACTGCGGAAAAACCGGCGGTGCAACAGACAAAGAAGAAAGGGATGAGCTTCGGTTTATCCGCGTTTATAGTCGGTCTTGGATTGATCATAACCAAGGCTTCAGGACTTCTAAGAGATATTATCGTTTCAGACAGATTCGGTGTGGATCCGGCAACTGCCGATATCTACCGAGATGCTTTTACGCTTTCGTTTACTATCCCGGATCTTTTCTATAATCTTCTTGTCGGCGGTGCGATCTATTCGACGGTTGCTCCTTATCTTTCGGCTCAGCTTGCTACAGGTAACGAGAAGAAGGGCGTAAGGACAGTCAGTATCTTTATCTCAGTCGTATCTGTGGTAATGATCTTTTTCTGCACGCTCGGAACGGTTTTCTCTGAACAGTTCTATTCGCTTTATGCGCTTAACAAGAATACAAATCCAATAACACTTCAGCTTGCTGCACAGGCATCAAAGCTGCTTTTCCCTCAGATCTTTTTCATTATGCTGGCGGCTCTGTGTAATGGTGTTTTGAATTCTTACCGAAGGTTTACCATTACATCGTTCGGCCCCGTTATCTATAACATTCTCGTACTTTCAGCCATTGCTTTATTCGGTGGTCAGACACAGCAGAAGCTCATGATGACCACAGGCGGAATCATGGCAGCTGCTGTCATCTATTTCTTCTGTCAGTACTTCTTCGGCTTCAAGCAGATGAAGCAGTTCAGGTTCAATTTCAACCCGGTTGATAAGGACTTCATTGCACTTTTCAAGAGGGCTATTCCGATCCTTATTTCAGCATCTATCACTCAGATCAATATCGTTGTTCTGAACTTCTTTGCAAACAGCTTCGACAAGGGCAGCATCTACGGTTACCGCAACGCTTCTACGATCTGGCAGATACCTTACTCCGTATTCGTTGTTGCGATCACTACGGTCATGACTCCTCAGCTGGCAGGTGATTATGGTTCTAATAAGTTGGAAGACTGCTCCAAGCTTCTTTCCAAATCAATGAAGAATGCACTCTTCCTGTCAATACCTTCAGCTGCATTTATTGCAGTAATGAATCTTGATGTAGTTAAGGCAATCTATCAGTGGTCTTCCAGGTATACAGATAAGAATGCCAACACCGCAGCTGTGTTCTTGCTGGGTTTCTCGTCAGCGATAATTACGGCAGCAGTCATTCACGTTTTCAATCAGGCGTTCTATGCAATAGGCCAGACACGTATTCCGCTGCTTGCGGGTATCGTGGGACTCGTGCTCAATCCGATATTCTGCATTATCTTCATTAACCTCGGCATAGGTCCGTTATCTCTTTCTTTTGCATATTCCGCAACTAACTTCTGCCAGATGATATTGTTGTCTGTGCTTTACTGTAAACGCAAAGAACTCGCGCCGCACGGAATAGTAAGTTTCCTCGTTAAGTCTTTCATTGCAGCTGCCGTTATGGCTTTGGTCTGCTTTGTTTTCGACAAGTTCGTTCCCGGTCAGGGACGCAAGATCCAGCAGCTTATGATCTTCGGATTAAAGGGAATTACAGCTGTCATAATTTACTTCCTCATTGCTATCTTGCTTAAGATGGAGGAAGCGAATTTCTGGATCAGGAAGTTCAAGGGAAGATTAAGTAAGGGAACAAAGAAAGCTTCATAAATACCCATACATATCTTGGAGGTGACTGATAATGAACGAGAACATTTTTACACGCAACGAAAAACTTGCTCAGAAGGTCATCAAGGGCCTCAATTCCCGCAACATGACAGGCTATTATGCCGCATCAGCAGAAGAGGCAAAGAAGATCGCTCTCGATCTGATCCCTGAAGGTTCCATGGTAACTATGGGCGGCGGAATGAGCGTTCATGAGATCGGTCTTGTTGATGCTCTTAAAAACGGGAATTACAATTTCCTCGACAGAGATCAGGCTGAGGATAAGAGAGCCGCTATGCTCGCCGCATATGATGCCGATTTCTTCCTTTCAAGCTGCAATGCGATTACCGAAGACGGTATCCTGATCAACATCGACGGAAACGCAAACAGAGTATCGGCAATCGCGCAGGGACCCAAGAAGGTATTGTTTATTGTCGGTATGAATAAAGTTTGCAGCGATGTTGACGGCGGCATGAAGAGAGCGCGTAATGTTGCAGCTCCGATCAATGCGCAGAGGTTCGGACTTGATACGCCTTGTACCAAAACAGGTTCATGCTTCAATTGCAAATCACCTGATACAATTTGCTGCCAGTTCCTTGTTACCCGTTACTCAAGACACGCTGACAGGATCCATGTAATCCTTGTTAATGATTCTCTTGGTTTCTAAGGAATAATAAAGAATATTAAAGAAAGCCCGGGCAAAAATCCCGGGCTTTTTGATTCGGTTTGTCGGTTTTTGTCGGTAAAAGCCCGCAAAGCCTTAAGAACAATATGTTCTGTTTTGTCGGAAATTGTACCATTATTGTCACACTTTATCTGTTGACAAAAGTGTATCATAACAATAGAATTAACTCATAAATAAGAACAAATGTTCAACGCATTGATTGGAGGCTTTTATGGCTAAGAGTAAGAATTCAACTAAGAGTGCAGTAGCACCTGTTCAGGATCAGAGCGAGCGCAGGAAGGCACTTGATGCCGCAATGGCGCAGATCGAGAAGCAGTTCGGCCAGGGTGCCGTAATGAGACTCGGTGACCAGACTCATATTGATATCGAGACTATTCCTACAGGAGCATTGACACTTGATATCGCACTTGGTATCGGCGGACTTCCCAGAGGAAGAATCGTAGAGATCTATGGACCTGAATCTTCAGGTAAGACAACTGTAGCTCTTCACTGCGTTGCTGAGGCACAGAAGCAGGGCGGCACATGTGCATTTATCGATGCTGAGCATGCTCTTGATGCTAACTATGCTGCTAACATTGGTGTTGATATTGATAACCTTCTTCTTTCACAGCCTGATACTGGTGAGCAGGCACTCGAGATCTGCGAGACACTTGTACGCAGCGGATGTATTGACGTAGTAGTTATCGACTCTGTTGCAGCACTCGTTCCGAGGGCAGAGATCGAAGGCGAGATGGGTGATTCCCACGTAGGTCTTCAGGCAAGACTCATGAGCCAGGCTCTCAGAAAACTTGCTCCTGTTGTAGCTAAGTCAAATACTATCTGCATCTTTATCAACCAGCTCCGTGAGAAGGTCGGCGTTATGTTCGGTAACCCTGAGACCACACCGGGCGGCCGTGCTCTCAAGTTCTATGCTTCTGTAAGACTTGATGTAAGAAAGACAGAGACTCTCCGTAATGGTACTGATGTAATCGGTAACCACACAAGGGTTAAGGTTGTAAAGAATAAGGTTGCGCCTCCGTTCAAGGAAGCTGAGTTTGATATCCTCTATGGTAAGGGCGTATCTTCTGAAGGATGCATTCTTGATCTTGCCGTTGAGAATAACATCGTTGATAAGAGCGGTTCATGGTTCGCATATAAGGGCAACAAGATCGCTCAGGGCCGTGATGCTGCAAAGACATATCTCATCGAGCATCCTGACGTAAGGGAAGAGATCGAGACTCTCGTAAGAGAATCTTACATGCCTGCCGATGATGAAGATGATGATTCCGCAGCACCTGTAGCTGCAGCTGATAAGGCAGCAGCTCCTGCAGCAGAGGAAGATGACGATATCCTCGGTATCGATCTCTAATAGTTGGTCAATGTCTGCCGGAACTGTTTGACTATACGGTTCCGGCAGAACTGTTTATACGCATATGAGTGATAAAGAAATAAAAGAAGCAGTAACATGTGCCATCAGGCACATTGGTACCGGTGTGTATTCATCAGGAAAGATCCTCGTATACCTCGGCAACAAAGGCTATGACGAGTCTGTTTGTTATGCAGCTGTAAAAGAACTGGTAAATACCGGTTATATCGATGACCGCAGAGCGGCACGTAAGGTTCTTGCCGCGCGTTCAGGCAAGAAGCAGGAGAGCAGGAATTATATGCTCCAGCGCCTTCTTGAAGCAGGAATCGATTCTGATATAGCAGAAGAAATAGCGTCAGGTTTGGACAGCGATGTTGATACATGCAAGTTGTTATATGAAGCCAGCTTCGGTTCTCCAGAAGAAGATTACTTTGACAGGGAAGATGAGTTCATCAAGCTCGCACAGCTAAGAGGATACGGATTGGAAGCTTCAAGGAAAGCTTTCAGAATGTATATGGAATCAGTCTGATATCCTTTATCTGGCTAGTTCTATTGCTTTTTTGTTCAAGCCGTAAAGAGAACTTGAATTTGACCATACATGGATTACTGCCGTGGCAGAGTTATTTTGCAGGTGGCGTGTAATTTCGATATCCGTGTCAAAACTATCGTTAGTCCTTATTCTTATTGTGAATGAGGGCTCGTCTGCCGGGACTTTAGGTAAGATTTCTTTCCATACTCTGTTGATGACATTCATTGCTTCATCTTCAGTAATGCTTTTATAACTTACATCTAACCCTGTAATTACATATTTTGTCCTTTCGAACAGGTTCTTATAATCATCACCGTTTTTGTAGTCCTGAAAATCAACGGAGACGATACTGATCCTGTAATTCATATCAGATGGAAGACCATTCTTTTCAACAACATACTGAACGAATTCGTTGAAGAAACCTTCATTAGTCTCTTTGAACTTGATTGTAAGGTTGTCTGAGATATCGTAACTTGTGTTGTACCAAAGCTCAAAACTTATATCAGACGGAAGGACAGGGGAATGACCTTCAAATGACATGCTGTTTTTTGATACCACATCATAAGTCATATTGGCAGCGGCTTCTTCGCCATATAAAGCAGTAAGATGCGGTTTGATCTTTGCCTGAACAGAACGCTGCATTCTATCCAGATTTGTTTCAGCCAATATGCTCGAGCACAGCATTGTTAAGATGATGGTACCAAAGAAGATTAATGTTGCTTTAAGGAGATCTTTGTTTTTGACAATGTGGTTTTTGAAGAAAAAGAACTGATAAATAAGACATATGACCGGAATAAAAACCATAAACTTATCTACCAGGACAAAGAGCATGGCAGAAAATCCAAAGAACCATGCGAAGAAAAAGTAGCCGGTGAAGCTTTTATAAATGGCATAGATCAACGGAAGGAAAGAGATAAAGAAAAGCGCAGTACCGAAATATTCAGATACTGTTGATTCAGACGGGTTGTTATCAGTTCTGTTTTCCATTTTGTCCCCCCCAAAAAAACTTCTTATACCGGTATGTTAGCATGAGGCTTTTCGAAAATCAAGAGAAATATATCGAATATCGATAAATATTTTCGGAAATACGAGAAGAACAAGAGATGCAGGCAAGCCGCGCTCTTATTTGCTATAATGCCTACATTATGGATAAAAGAACTGATAATAAAAATATTAAGATCACTCTTCTGGCTCTCGGATGCTCCAAGAACCTTGTTGACTGCGAGACAATGTCAACATTGCTCAAAGAGGCAGGCTATGATGTTGTAAATGACGTTCCCGAGTCAGACATTGTTGTCATTAATACATGCGGCTTCATTGAATCCGCAAAGAAGGAAGCAATAGACAATATCCTTGCAGTTGCTGATTATAAAGTTCCAAACGGCAATGTTAAGAAGATAATCGTTTCCGGATGCCTTTCGCAGAGATATCCCGAGGATATCCTTAAGGAGCTTCCTGAAGTTGATGCGGTGTTGGGTACCGCTCATTATGGTGACATCGTCCAAGTTGTCGCAAAGCTTGCTGCCGAGTTCGATAAAGAATCAGAAAAGATAAACATTACTGATGGTGTTGGCGGCTATAAGCATCTTGTGAAGGAGAGGGAGATCTCTACCGAGGCTTATGCATGGCTTAAGATTGGTGAGGGCTGCCTTAACAGGTGCAGCTTCTGCGCAATTCCGCTTATCAGGGGACAGTTTGTTTCCCGCCCGATGGAAGAGATCGTAGAAGAAGCTAAGAGCCTTGCTGCCAGAGGCATTAAGGAATTAGTTTTAGCTGCACAGGATACGACTAATTACGGAATAGAACTATACAAGGAAAGAAGCCTTACGAAGCTCTTGAGAAGTCTTTCGAAAATCGAAGGCATAGAGCTTATCCGTGTCATGTACGGTTATATGGACGGGATCACTTCAGATCTGATCGAAGAGATCGCGAATAATCCCAAGGTTGCGCATTATCTCGATATCCCGATCCAGCACGGCTGCAATAAGATCCTTAAGGCAATGCACAGGAGAGATACGGCAGAACTCATTACTTCCAGGCTGGAATCCATAAGGAAAGCTATTCCTGACTGCATCATCAGGACGACAGTCATGGTCGGTTTCCCCGGCGAGACCGAAGAGGATTTCGAAGAACTTAAGGCAAACCTTAAAAAGTGGAAGTTTGACCGCTTGGGATGCTTTATGTTCTCTCCTGAGGAAGGAACAAAGGCTTACGATATGCCTGACCAGGTAGACGAGGAGACCAAGCAGAGAAGATACGATGAGATCTATGAGCTTCAGAGGCAGATCTCTTCTGAGCAGTCTCAAAAGCGCCTCGGTACAGTTACCAGAGTCAATGTCTGCTCCGTATCCGATGACGGCATTTTCTATATCGGCAGAAGTTACGGCGAGTCTCCTGAGGTAGATCCGGTCATATACATCGCTTCGCAGGCGGAAGAACTCAAGATCGGGGACTTTGTTGACGTCAAGATCGTCGATTGTTCAGATGACTTTGACATGACGGCCGTAACGATTGACGGAAACTGAAATTCGGTTATTATATTCGTGTTAAAAATATTGGTGTCAGGTGCGTTTTAAATGAATTTACCTAATAAATTATCCTTAATGAGGATCATTCTGGTCCCGGTAACCGTTCTTTTTATGCTGCCGATAAACCTTTTCGGATGGCAGCCTGAGGGATGGAACAACTTTATCAACAATAACGGAATGATCGTAGCGGCTATCGTATTCATCGCTGCTTCACTTACCGATATGGCAGACGGCAAGATTGCCCGTAAGTACAATCTTATTACTGATTTGGGCAAGTTCCTTGACGCTCTTGCAGATAAGATCCTCGTTATCAGCGTAATGATCGCATTTGTTGAGCTCAGGAGATTTTCCGGTTGGCTCCTCATTATCGTTGTAGTCAGAGAATTCGCAGTTTCCGGTCTCAGAATGATCGCAGCCGCAAATAATGACGTTATTGCCGCAAGGATGGTAGGCAAGGTTAAGACAGCAACACAGATGGTTGCCATCTCATACCTGATGTTTGAACCGCTCCTTCTTAAGATCTTCGGATTCGGTTTCACAGGCTATGCAAACCTTCAGACCAACGTCATAACCATAATCGGAGACGTCCTTCTGGGAATCAGCATGGTTCTGGTTGCATATTCCGGAGTGGATTATCTTATTAAGGGAAAGAAGTACCTCAAAGGCTGATTCTCAAAAAACTTCGATAATCAAAATATACTATTGACAAAACAGGTAACATACATTAAAAACAGTTTGTGGATTTAGTTAATCATACTACCTAATCATACGGAGGAATTATTTATGACAAACGAAGAACTTTTTAACAGCATTAAGAGAATGATCGTTGACCAGCTTGGTGTTGACGAGGATACAATCACAGAGGATTCTTCCTTTGTTGACGATCTCAATGCTGACTCCCTCGATATGGTCGAGCTCGTTATGGCTATGGAGCAGGAATTCGACATCGAGATCCCTGACGACGTTGCTGAGAAGGTTGTCACAGTTAAGGATGCTGTTGAGTACATCCAGAACCTTACAGAGGGCTGATTTAAAAAGGCTTCTAGCTTACTAATTTGTTAAGTATTGCGGCTGGATGCGTGAGCTTCATGCATTCAGCCGTTTGATTATAACGGTGGATTATGAACACGGATTTTTCTGAATTTGAAAAGAAACTGGGATATGTCTTCAAGGACAAATCCCTTCTTGAGACCGCGTTCACTCACACCACTTATGTTTTCGAACAGGGTGGGGGACACTGGGAATCCAATCAGAGGCTTGAGTTTATCGGCGATGCCGTAGGCGATCTTGTAGTAGGACGCATGCTGTATGAGATGAACCCTACCGCCGATGAAGGTTATCTTTCCAAGATGCGCAGCATCTCCGTATGTGAACGGTCTTTCGCTGAAGCGGCAAGAAAGCTCGAAATGGGCAAATTCCTGCTCTTGGGAAAAGGCGAGGAACTGACCGGAGGAAGAGAGAAGGATTCCACGCTCGCAGACTGCTTTGAGGCAGTTATTGCGGCAGTGTATTTTGACGGCGGGTTTGAAAAGGCCAGAGAAGTAATCACGAGAAATCTTTCCGAGACTGTCAGGAAGGCAGTAGACGGAGAGATCTTTCTTGACTACAAGAGCAGGCTCCTTGAACTTGCCCAGATGCGCGGCAACAGCCATACGATCAGGTTTGAGACCGTGGCAGAAAGAGGTCCGGCACACATGCGTGAGTTCGATGTCGAGGTTTATGCAGACGACATATTGCTTGCGACAGCAACCGGACACAGTAAGAAGGATGCGGAACAGAAGTGTGCGGCAGAAGCTGTAAGGATCTACCGCGAGAGGTTTCCGGAAGGCAGTCAGGATAACTAATGTATCTTAAAAAGCTTGAGCTTCAGGGATTCAAATCTTTCCCGGAATACACATGCATTGAGTTCGACAAGGGCATTACGGCCGTTGTCGGCCCTAACGGCAGCGGTAAATCAAATGTTACCGACGCCGTTAGATGGGTATTGGGCGAGCAGAGCGTAAGGCAGCTTCGCGGCGGCAAGATGGAAGACGTCATCTTCAACGGTACTTCTTCAAGAAAGCCGATGAACTATGCCGAAGTTACTATTACTTTCGATAATTCAGATAAATACGTCGACTACGATTTCCCTGAGATCTGCCTGACCAGAAGGCTTTACAGGTCCGGAGAATCCGAATACCAGATCAACAAGGTCAACTGCAGGCTCAAGGACATCACGAGTCTGTTCCTTGATACGGGTCTCGGAAAGGACGGTTATTCCATCGTAGGACAGGGCAGGGTCGACGAGATCCTTTCAAGCAAGTCCGAAGACAGGCGCCGTGTCATGGAAGAGGCGTCAGGAATCGTAAAATACAAAGTCCGTAAGGAAGAGGCTGAGAGAAAGCTTAATTCCACTGAACAGAATCTCTTAAGGATCAACGACATCCTCGGTGAATTAGAAGAGCGCAAGGGGCCGCTGGAAGAGCAGGCCGGAAAGGCAAAGCAGTATAACGCAGCTTATGAGGAGATGAAGCTCCTTGAGACTTCGCTGCTCGTTCACAGGATCAATGAGGCGGAAAAAGCCATGGGTGATTCCGCAACGCTCAAGGACACTCTTGAAGCTGAGATCAAGGAACAGCAGGATAAGTATCTCGAACTGCGTAAGAACAATCAGTCGGTCATCAACAAGAGTGAAGAACTTGATGAAAAGATCGAGGAGGAAAGACAGGCTCTTTCCGACTTAAGCGAGAAGGAACATGACCTTGTTATCGATAAGAAGGTCTCAGAGGAAAGACTCAAGCAGACCGAGACTCAGATGAGCGAATACGAGTCTGAAAAGGAGACGATGCTCGAGCGTATCGAGAGCCTCAAAAAGGATCTCGAAGAGAAGAACGAGCATGCTGCAGAGCTGCTCAATGAAGCTAATGAGGCACGTAAGGAAAGCGAGAAGATCGCTGCCGAGAAGGAAGAGGCCCAGAAGCAGTACGAAGAGCAGAACAAGGACATGGACGAGATAGGTGCAAACCTCAAGTCCAAGACTGATGAGCTCTATGAGACAAGAAGAAGGATCGACGAACTCAAGGCGCAGATCAGCGCAATAGATGACAGGATCAAGGGCTTGGGCGATGAACGCCAGGCTGCGATCGACAGCGGCAAGGAACTTGCTGAAGCACTCAAAGAGGCTGATGCAAGATGGCGCGATATGAAGCTTAAGACCGCTGAGGTCAAGTCTGATATCGAAGCTCGCAACAAGAAGCTTGAAGAACTTCACGCAAGACAGGTCGAGCTCAATAAGTTCTTTGAAAAGTACAACAGGGAGCTTTCCGCAGAAGAGGCCAGACTCAAGACTTTGAAGGACTTGGAGCGTCTTAAGGAAGGTTATCAGGAATCTGTAAGGAAGCTCTCTGATGAGGCTTCTGTAAATAAGCATGTTAAGAGCCTTATCGTAGGTATCATCGGTGACCTTATCGAGAGTGATCCCAAATATGCTACGGCCATCGAGACTGCTTTGGGTACGGCCATTAATAACGTCGTTACCAAGAGCGAAGCTGATGCGGCAGAACTCATCGACGTACTTAAGACAAAGCATCTGGGAAGGGTTACGTTCCTCCCGATCGAGAATATCAAGGCCCGTCCGATAGAGGATAAGGTCAAATCAACGGCTTCCAGGATATCAGGTTATATCGGGATCGCTTCCGAACTGGTCAAGTATGACCGTGACCTGTCGAATATCATTTCCAACCTTTTGGGAAGGATAATCGTTGCAGATAATCTGGATAATGCCAGAAAGATAGCATATGAGACCGGACGTACGGTCAAGGTAATGACTCTTGAAGGAGATTCCGTTAACCCGGGCGGCTCTCTTACGGGCGGTAGTTTGAGGAAGAATGACCGCGGCGGCGGAATCCTCGGAAGACAGAAGGAGATCGAGAAGCTTACCGCTTCCGTCAAATCCCTTGAAGAAAAGCTTTCCGACTCAGAGGAACAGCGCCAGGAGATCGATGATGATCTCGGAACTTTGGAACGCGAGCTTTCACAGCTCGGCGAACAGCTCAAGTATTTCCAGCTTGAGGAAGTTAAGGCTGAGAGCGATTACCGCAATACCGAGACAAGGACTGAAGAGAATAAGAAAGCTGTCGAAAAGGCAGAAAGCGACAGTCTTGAGATTTCCGAAAACCGCCTGAGAATGACAGGCGACGTTGAAGAACTCGAGGCTATCGAGAAGGAGATCCAGAACGATCTTGCAGAGTTTGAGGGAAGCGTTGCTGAGATCGAAGAGCGCTCAAAGGCATTTGCCGAGAGGACTCAGAAGCTCACCGACAGCCTTGCCGCTGCGGTAGCTCTTTCCGAAAGAAAGATCACAGAGCGCAACGGTGCTATCGAACTTGCCGAGCATATCAAGGGCCAGATCAAAGATGTCGAGAACAGCATTAAGACACGTGATGAAGAGGCTAAGGATATAACCAAGCGTTCCGGAGAGATCACAAGAGAGATCGAGGTCTGCGACAAGGAGATCGAAAAGACTCTTGCGCTCGAGAAGGTCTGCGAGGAAAAGATCGCTGCCCTGAATGAAGAGAGGAGCAAGATCAACGCTGAGATGTCGACCTTTGCCGACAGGCTCTCGCAGGCAAGCTCCGCGATCAGTTCTCTCGAGCAGAAGCTCAACAGCCACGTCGCCAAATACGACAAGTACATCTTTGAGATCGATACTGATAAGAATAAGCTCTGGGAAGATTATTCCGTCACTTATGACAACATAAAGGACAGCGTACAGCCTGTTGAAAAGCCGGCTGAGCAGGGCAAGCGCATAACGACGCTCAAGAACACCATCAGACAGCTCGGTACCGTAAACCTCAATGCCCTTGAGGAATACAGGGAGCTTTCTGAGCGTCTGGAATTCATGACAAGCCAGAGGGATGACATCGAGGCAGCAAAGAAGGACCTTGAAAACGTCATCGCAGAACTGACTGAAAACATGAAGAAGGAGTTCACGGAGCATTTTACGATAATCAACGAGAACTTCAAGAGAGTCTTTACGGATCTCTTCGGAGGCGGTACGGCCGAGATCATCCTCGATGACGAGAATGACGTCTTAGGCTGTAACATCGACATTAAGGCACAGCCGCCCGGAAAGAAGCTTCAGACATTGTCGCTGCTTTCGGGAGGTGAGAGGTGCCTTACCGCGATCGGACTTCTTTTCGCCATCTTGGAGCTCAGACCTTCGCCGTTCGTAATCCTCGACGAAGTCGAAGCTGCTCTCGATGACGTCAACATATCGCGTTTCACTGACTTCGTAAGAAGACACTCAGACAAATCGCAGTTCATCATGGTTACCCACCGTAAGGGTACGATGGAAGCATGCGACCAGATGTACGGTGTTACGATGGCAGAGCGCGGTGTTTCCAAAATTCTGTCTATGGAGCTTAAATAATGGGACTGCTTGATATCTTTAAAAAGGGACTTACGAACACCAGGAATTTCTTTGCGGGCGGATTTAAGAAGATCGCTGCCAGCACGGGACATTTCGATGAGGATATGTTGGATGAGCTTGAAGAGCTCATGATCCGCGCAGACTGCGGAGTTCCTGCATCTGAAGACATCATCAGCCATGTTAAGGAAGACATCAAAAAGACCGGAGACGACAGCCACGAGGCAGTTCTTGGTTCCGTCAGGAACAGGATGATCGAGATCTTAGGCGAAAAGTCAGTTCTCGAACTCGTTCCCGGCAAGCTCAATATCGTTCTCATGATCGGCGTTAACGGAACAGGTAAGACCACAACATCCGGAAAGCTCGCTCTCAGATGGAAGAACGAAGGCAAGAAAGTCATCATGGGCGCTGCAGACACATTCCGTGCGGCAGCCGTTGACCAGCTTAAGGCATGGGGAGAGAAGACAGGTACAACTGTCATTTCACAGGGTTCTGACGGTGCAGATCCCGCCGCCGTAGTTTACGATTCCGTTCATGCCGCGCTTTCACGTAAGGCTGATGTCCTTATCGTTGATACTGCCGGCCGTCTTCATAACAAGAAGAATCTCATGGACGAGCTCGCAAAGATCCGCCGCATAATCGCCAGGGAAGCACCTGACGCTGAAGTAAAGGCACTTCTCATAATCGATGCCACAACAGGACAAAATGCCGTAATCCAGGCTGAGAGCTTCGGTGAGGTCACCGGAATCGACTATGTCGGCATTACCAAACTTGACGGAAGTGCCAAGGGAGGAGTTGCCATCGCGGTCGCTTACCAGTCCGGCAAACCCATCGTTCTGGCAGGCCTCGGAGAGGGTGCGGAGGACCTTGTGGATTTCGATCCAGAGATCTTCGTAGACTCGCTTCTCGAAAGTTGATTTTTTTATACTGAAATCCGCTCAAAAAAGTTAATTATTTGATTGCCAAAGCATTTATTTATATGTATAATGCTTTGGGTTTTTAATGGGGCAATAGGAAAATTTTGTCTATTTGCTCCAAAAATCATAAAAAATTCTATTAGAGAGGGGACCAAGGTATATGTTGTCCAGTTTACTTACAACTTCCTGGTTAATTGTACTTGGCGTAGTAGTCCTTGCACTTATCTACGTTGCAGTCAATTACTTCCGCATTAAGAAGATGCCCGAAGGAACACCTGAGATGATCGAACTTTCAGGAATCATCCGTTCCGGTGCGCAGACCTTCCTTAAGACGGAGTACAAGAGCATCGCCATCGTTGTGGCTGTTGTTGCCGTTATCTTCACACTCTTCGTTGAGAAGACAAGCGGTATCACATTCCTCATGGGTGCAATGATGAGCTCTATCGTTTGCGTTCTCGGTATGCAGAGCGCTACATACGCTAACGTTCGTACATCGAACAAGGCAAGAGAGAGCCTTTCAATCGGAGAGACCGTAAAGGTTGCTCTTTGCGGCGGTTCCATTTCCGGACTTGCTGTTCAGGGCTTCGGTATGCTCGGTTTCCTCGCAGTTCTCCTTTGCTTCGGCGGCATTCATCATGATGCTTCAAGCCAGGGCTTCGTTCAGATCGGACTTACCTGCAATCCCTACATCATGAGAATATCCACATATTCACTCGGCTGCTCCATCGTTGCTATGTTCAACCGTGTTGCAGGCGGTAACTACACAAAGGCTGCTGATATCTCTTCAGACATCCTCGGTAAGCTCAGACATGACCTTCCTGAGGACGACTCAAGAATCCCTAACACGATCGCAGACTTCATCGGCGACAACGTTAACGATATCGCTGGTAACTGCTCTGACCTTCTCGAGTCATTCGTTGCTACAATGTCCGCTTCCATCATGATCGCTGTTACTCTCTTCCAGACACACGGCGGTAAGGTTGCTGATTCCACATTCAACGCAACAATCCTTTTCCCTGTAATCCTCGCTGGCTGCGGCCTCGTAGGATGCCTTATCGGTCTCGGCCTCGCTAACATCAAGAAGATGGGCGACAATCCGTCAAGAGAGCTCGACCTCTCAACATGGATCTCCGCAGGCTGCACAGTCGTTTTCGGCGGCGCTGCGTGCTACTTCATCTTCAAGGACGGTCCCCTCT
>Ga0310786_10004776_pt1 | contig 18693 bp, 13 predicted proteins | sample AusTroGonzalo_MG_FD_203881 | JGI IMG/M metagenome (GOLD analysis project Ga0310786, IMG submission 203881) | Bovine rumen microbial communities from tropical cattle in Woodstock, Queensland, Australia - Gonzalo_03 (v2) (version 2) | ecosystem: Host-associated > Mammals > Digestive system >... | reverse complement strand
CGCACACCATCCATCGTATACAACTTCGGCTCTACAAAAAGCGACAGCTCCTTCCCCACTGGCGCAGCCGCGTCGACGTCTACATCGAGCAGCCAATTGCCCTTCAGGACATTCTTGTCGACGGGTCTTGGCGTCACCGTAAAATCTCTGATGCGCGTCTTCGGCCTTGCGAGAAGCCAGGTTGAGCGGGCGATGCCGGAAAGACGGAACATGTCCTGGTCTTCGAGATACGATGCGTCCGAATAGCGGTAGACTTCGAGCGCAACGACATTCTTGCCTGGTCTAACGAACTTCGTGACATTGAACTCTGCCGGATTTCGCGAGTCCTTCGAGAAACCAACATACTCTCCGTTGACCCAGAGGTAGAAGAACGAATCGACCGCGTCGAACTTGAGGAAGATTTCCTGTCCGTTCCACTTCTCGGGCACGTCGAAGTCGCGGCGGTAGGAGCCAATTGGATTACGCGCAGAGTAAGCGGTCCAGTCCTTCGGCGGTTCTCCCATCACGTCCGGCTGGTCGCGCTTGAAAGGATACGTCTGGTTCACGTAGAGGGCCGTTCCCCAACCGCCCTTTCCGTTCGCGCCGTACGCCTGCCAGGAGCATGGCACCTTGATCGTCTCCCAGCCCGAAACGTCGTAGCCCGGCTTCTCGAAGCCGACTGGACGCGACGCGGGATCTGGCGACCACTTGAACTTCCATGCGGTGTCGGAGTCGAGCGAGATCGTGCGCTCCGAGAACTCGGGCAGAATCTTCAATGCGCTTTCAAGCGTGTCGAAGCTCGAGAACGCCGAGCGGCGCTCCTCGCGCCCGAACGACAAGTTCTCAGGCTCCTTCCACTCGTTGCCAGTAGGTGCGGCAACAAGCGACGCAGATGCGATGCAAATGGCGGGAATAACGACTACGGCATGATTCAAATTATTTTTCATGCCGCAAGTATACCAAAACACCTGCCGAAATGAAACGCAGAATGAAAGCCAAATGATTAACGGGCGGCTAGCCGATGATCCGAGGCCACGCGCCGCCAATGGTTCCTTCGTGGAACTCAAGGTCGTCCGCGGCAAGCGCAGACTCAAGCTCTTCGGCACTCCCCTTGAAAAGCCCGCCGCCCTTCTTCATGACGGCCTTGCCGACCTCCGCCGGAGGCAGGAGCTTGACCATGTCGCGCGCACGCCATATCATCTCATGCCACTTTTGGGACAGGTCGGAGAGATCGTAATCGGCAGAGTTTCTTATAGCCATTTCGAATTCAGGACGCGTATAGTTCGTGCGCGAACACATCTCGAGAATGTAGTTCGGCGTAAGCCCCAGGTCCTTGCCGTTCGCCGCCCATACAAGCAGTCCCAGCGGCTGAATGTCCTCGGAACATGTAATGGTGTCCACCCAGTCCCTCGGCACACGGCGTCCCGCAAGCGCCAGCAGCTTGTTGGTCGCAAGATCGAAGGGATGAAGTGTAAGTCCAAGCAACTCGTCCTCTACAAGCGGAAAGAACCTGTATGCAGAATCTTGCACCCACTGAATCTCAGTTGCGTCTCCATCCCTGGAGACCACGACTTCCACGATGTAGTCTCGCCTGCGGGTATAGCGGATGTCATAGCCAGCCGACTGCAGCACGGCGCAGTCATGGTCCGCAGCGCGTTCAAGCGCCGAATAGCTACTGTTGAACACGTCTATGTCCGAGGACACGCGCGGACGCTTGAGCTGATGATTGAGCGCAAGTCCACCGGCAATGTACGTTTCCCCGCCGTCTACGCGCGAACGGGCAATCCGCTTGAGTATCTCGGCTTGAAATGCGGTGACAGCCATGACCTGATTCTCCCTATTCTCCGAAACGCCTCCGCGTCGCCGTATGTCTCAATCGACGAAAGCACCTGCTCCAGTTGTACTTCGTTCTGAGGGGGTCGCGACAAGTCCGCAAACCAAAGGCATACGTCGCGGTAATCGCGAACGACAGACTTGTACGTTTCAGAATCGACTATCTCCTGGATTGTCATGGCGAAATTATACCACACGGCGTCCCGCGGGCGCAATGCCGGAATTGCCAACTCTTCCTGCAATCATGAAGCGATAAAAGTTGACGACGCCTGGCTTTCAGTCCGGAACTACCGTTTCACATCCGAGGACGCCTTGGAGAAAACGGCAGCCGAGACGAATGCGGTGAAGGGAGCGACGAGCACGAGGCCGAAGCTGCCTACAAGCGTCTTCACTAGCTCGGCCGAGACCAGTGTCGAGCTCAGTATGTCAAAGAGCCGCGTGCCCTGGGCGGCAAACACCATGAGTAGCGCGATGTACCCACCGGAATAGGCGAGCAGCAGAGTGGTTGTCATGGTGCCTACGACAGCGCGACCAATGCGCAGTCCCGAGAGGAAAAGCTCGCGGAAGCCAAGCGACGCGTTGTGGAGTTTCACCTCGCACACGCCGGCGGAGATGTCCATGCCAAGGTCCATCACCGCACCAGAGGAGGCAAGCACTATCGCGCCGATGAATACGTCCTGGAGGTCGAGGAACGGATACCCGGAGTAGAGCAGCTGCTGCGCATACGGCATCGTGGCGCCGTTGACGTGCATGACGCGCGCAACGAGATGCGCCAGCGCAAGGGAGGCCGCAACGCCCAGCATGGAACCGGCGAACGCAGCGAACGCCTTTCTGGACCATCCTGCCACCAGGTACATTATTACGCCCGTAAGGCACGCCACAGTGAGGAACGACACGGTAGACGCGTGCCATCCACGCAGGACAAGGGGAATCAGCAGCTTCCAGACGGCAAGGCAGCTGAAGGCGAAGCTGAAAAGCGCCTTCGCGCCGGTCCATCCGCCAAACACGCACAGAAGAACGCAGAACGCGCCGAAGAGCGCGATGCACCACCCTGTCCTCCAGTGGTCGCGCGCCACCAGGGCCCCTTCCTCTTTGTCGTCGGCAGGAACGACAACAAGCGCAGAGTCGCCGACCTTGAACTTCTTGTCGAGCTCCATCTGCGCGCGCAGCTCGTTCTCCGCCGGGACTACGCGGCCGTCGGGGAGACGGACCATGAGATGCTGCGTGCCGAACTCCAAGAATCCGTGGAGCTGGAGCGAAGAGTTGTCGACTTCGACTACCGTGGCGCGAACCGAACATGCACTGTCGTCCGCGAGCCTACGCGGCCCAGGCGCGAAGATGAGCGCAACGCACGCAACGGCGAGAACGGCTGCCGGGACAATGCGCCTCATGACAACGGCCCACAAATCGCTGCTCACGGATTACAACTCATAAAAGCTCTTCATGATCTTCGAGATGTCGGTGTTCTCGATGAATCCGGAGAAGAGCTCCGAGTTCACGCCCTTTGCGGTAGTGAGCACCGGCATCGCGGTGTGCGATCCGGAGCTCCAGCCGATGCCGCACTTGTGCGACATCATGAGCCTGCACGCGTCCGGCAGCAGATAGCGCCTCTCGCCGTCGTAGTCCTTGTTCTCGGACACCTTGGCCTTGCGGAACTCCACGTCATGGACAAACGCCTTTTCAAGTTCGGCTATTTCCTCCTTCTTCAGGACCATTGGGTTGACCTTGCGGTCACCGTCGAACTTGAATCCATAGGCCTTGGTAATGAGCGACTTGGCGTCTTTGAAAGTCAGGTTGGGGTTCGCCTTGAAAAGCTCCCCCATCTTGTCGCCGAAGCGGCCGGTGGACATTGTCTGGTTGGCGAGCCTGTCCATGTACAGGGCGTATCCAGTCCCGGCGAATCCCATCGACATTCCGCCGGTCTCGTGGTCGCCCGTAACAACGATGAGCGTGTCGTTGGGATGCTTCTCCTGGAACTTGAGTGCCACCTTCACGGCATCGTCGAGCGCAAGCACGTCGCGCAGGTTGGTGGCGGGGTCGTTGCTGTGTCCCGCCCAGTCGATCCTGCCACCCTCGGCCATCATGAAGAAGCCCTTCTCGCAGTCGAGCATCTCGATTCCTTTCTTGACCATCTCGGCAAGAGTGGGCTGCGAATCGTTGGCGTCGATGGTGGTTTCGAGCGGGCCGTTAGTGAACCTCGTCATTACCTTTCCGGCCGAAGGCTTCAAGGCGAGGAATTCCTGCTTCGTCTTGACGATGCGGTATCCCTTCGAGCGGACGTATTCGTACGGATCGCCGCACGTGGCGAATTGCTTGTGCTTCTTCGAGCTATGGTCGTTGACATCAAGCCCTCCGCCGGCGAAGAAGTCGAACCCCGAGTCGGCGAGGTCGATCGATATGCCGTACGCGTCCCCGCGGTCCTTGCGGTGCGCGTAGAATCCGGCTGGCGTTGCGTGAGTGATGGTGACCGTGGATATGATGCCGACCTTGTAGCCTGCCTTCTTGGCGAAGTAGGCGCTCGAATACAGCGGCTTTCCGTTCGGATCGACCCCGGAGTAGTGGTTCTTGGTCTTGTCGCCGCAGGCGATTGCGGTGGCTGCGGCCGCGGAGTCGGTGACGAGCGAGTCGAAGCTGCACGTGCGCGTAGTGGCAGTATGAGGCATGGTGTTCATCGCAAGCTGGCCCTTGCCATCCTTGCGCGAGAACTCGTCTGCTATCATGCGCTGCGGGACGGACATGCCGTCGCCGATGAACAGGAACAGGTACTTGACCGGCTTCTTCGGTCCCTGGGCCAACAGACCTGTCGATGCAAGAGCCAGCAGACAGAACAACAGCTTTTTCATGTTTCCTCCTGAGTTTTGTGAATTGACAAAGTTCCAAGACTACTGCTTTAGCGACGCGCCCGTGGAGGCGTTGCCAACGAAGCGCGCGTAACGCTCGAGCCAACCGCCCCTTATCCGAGGCGTCCACTTCGCGGCCTTCCTTGCGCGCGCCGCGATCTCCTTCTTCGACAGCTTCGCGTTTATTGAACGCGCGGGGATGTCGATGGTGATTTCGTCACCGTTCCGGAGAAGCCCGATGAGCCCGCCTTCCGCGGCCTCGGGGCTCACGTGCCCGACGCACGCGCCGTGCGTAGCGCCGGAGAACCGTCCGTCCGTTATGAGCGCCACGCTCTCGCCAAGCCCAGCGCCTATGATGTAGCTCGTGGGGGCGAGCATCTCCTGCATGCCCGGGCCGCCCTTCGGTCCTTCGTAGCGGATCACGACGACGTGCCCCGGCTTGACCTTCCCACCGAGGATTCCCTCGCAGGCCTCTTCCTGGGAATTGAAGCATATGGCCTTGCCGGTGAACTTCATCATGGATGGCGCGACGCCGCCCTTCTTGACTACAGACCCCTTCTGCGCCAGGTTGCCCCAGAGTACGCAAAGCCCGCCGTCTACGGAATACGGATTGTCGAGCGGACGAATCACGTCGTCGTCCGAGATCTTCGCGGCCTTGATCTGGCTGCCTAGCGTCTTGCCGCCGACCGTCGGGCAGTCGAGATGGAGGAGCTTGCCCTTGCCTATCTCGGCAATGCGCTTCAGGACGGCCATGATTCCACCCGCGCGGTCAAGGTCGCTTACGTGGTAGTGTCCCGATGGCGCGAGCTTGCAGACGTACGGCGTGCGCGCGGAAAGCTCGTTCATGCGCTCAAGAGAATAGTCCACGCCGGCCTCGCGCGCAATGGCCAGGGTGTGCAGCACGGTGTTGGTAGATCCGCCCATGGCCATGTCGAGGGTTAGGGCGTTGTCGAGCGACTTGCGCGTGACGAGGTCCCTTGGAAGCGGCCCGCCCTTCTTCGCCATCTCCACGGCGCGTTTCGCGGATGCGCGCCAGAAGTCGATGCGGCGCTTGTCTGGTGCGGGAATCGTGCCGTTGCCTGGAAGCGCAAGGCCCAGAGCCTCGTAAAGGCAGTTCATCGAGTTCGCGGTGAACATGCCGGAGCACGAACCGCATCCTGGACAGGACGTCTCTTCGACCTTCTCGAGGTCTTTCGCCGTGATCTTGCCCGCGTTTTCCGCACCGACCGCCTCGAAGACCGTGTTGAGGTCGCTGTCGCCATTGCGGAGCGGGTGGCGTCCCGGAAGCATCGGCCCGCCAGACGCGAACACCGTCGGGATGTTGACCCTGAGCGCGCCGAGAAGCATGCCTGGCACGATCTTGTCGCAGTTGGGGATGCAGATCATCGCGTCGAAGCAGTGTGCGCGGGCGATGCTCTCCACGCTGTCCGCTATGAGCTCGCGCGAGGGAAGCGAGTATTTCATCCCCTGGTGCGCCATGGCGATGCCATCGCACACCGCTATCGTGTTGAACTCCATCGGCACGCCGCCGGCCTCGACGATCGCCTGCTTGACGATCTCGCCCACCTTGTTGAGGTGGCAATGCCCGGGGACAAAGCTCTCGTAGCTGTTGCAAACCCCGATGAAAGGCTTCTTGAGATCGCTGCGCTTGATTCCCGTGGCGAAAAGCAGACTGCGATGCGGGGCGCGCTCCTTCCCCGCCTTGATCTGGTCGGATATCATCATTTTCATGTTGTCTATTATACCAAATGCACTTCACCTACGGCAATACGTAATCTACTGAAGTCAGATTTTCCAAAGACACTTGCGGCCAACGGGTTTCAATCCGGTACTTCCCCTTTCGAGCCCCAGCTGCGGAACGACAAGGGACAGCAAAAAGTTCAGCGCCGCTGCTTCGGAAATATGGTATACTATGCATAACGATTCAACAAACCAGATGGAAGCCCAACATGGAATTCGAAGAACTTGTGAAGTCTTTTGCCGACAAGTACGGGATTGCGGACTTTGCGGCCGTCGATGGCATTGCTGCGCTCAGCATCGACGGCATGAGCATCGCGCTCATGTACGACGGCACGTCCGACTTCATGACGATATATGGCGAAATCGGCATGCCACCTCCCGACCCCAACGGCCCGTTCGGGCAGGTGATGCTTCAGGCGAACCACCTCTTCGGCGGGACTGACGGTGCCGTGCTATGCCAAAACCCCGAAACCAAGTCCTATGCCATCTTCCGCCGCCTTGACCTTGCGCGAACCGACGTCGAATCGCTTTCGGCGTCAATCGAGAGAACCGTAACACAGGTGTCGGACTGGAAGCAGATTCTAGGCGGATTCCTCAAGGTCGAGGACGAGTCGAAGAAAGCGGCGGAAGAGTCCATGGAAATCTCGCCCCTGTCGTCTGGACCGTTCATACAGGTCTAGCCCCGCATCCTGCCCGGCGGGCGCGCACGGCGGATTTTCGCTTTGACATGCGAACGCAAAACAGGTATAATTACGCCATCATGAAAAATATCGCCAGGGGCATTCCGAAGGTTGCGGTTTCGCTTTCTTCGACGTACATCACGAACCGCCAGATACTTGGCGGCATCCTGAAGTTCATCAAGCTGAACTCCCCCTGGGACGGAGCGTTCATAACCGGCCGTTCTGACGATCCTGCTCTTGAAACCATACTCAACGAGAAGACAAAGGGACTCATAACAGACGAACTCACGCCAGAGGTAAAGGCTCTTGTCGAGAAGTACAACATCGCAACCGTGACCGTCCTGCTTGAAGACAGCGCGCCAACTACGATCGGGACGATAGCCTGCGACTCCACTTCGCTCGGAAAGATCGCCGCGGAGCATTTCGTGAAGAGCGGCTTCAAGCACTTCGCCTACGTTGAGGACCTCGCCAGGACATACTGGTCGATGCCCCGCTACGAGGGATTCAAGTCGACGCTGGAGTCCGAGGGGTTCACCTGCTCGTTCTACCGTTCGCTGAAATCGACCGCCAACCGTCCGAAGGACGACCACTCCCGCCTTGCAAGATGGCTCGAGGCCCTTCCCAAGCCGTGCGCCGTGTTCGCGGCAAACGACGTCCGCGCGCGCCACATTATAGAGGTCTGCCGCACCAAGAACATAACGGTGCCGGGTCAGATAGCCGTCATGGGCGTGGACAACGACGAATCTCTCTGCGAGACGGCGATGCCTGCCATCACCAGCATCGAGTGGAACACCCTGGACTGCGGCTACCGCGCAGCCGAGTTCCTCGACAAGGTGATACGGACCGGACGCCGCCCGGATACGCAGCAGCGGTTCATGTACAGCGGCTACAGGCTTGTCGTGCGCGCGTCGTCCCTCATGAACGCCACCGGCGACCCGCTCGTGGAGGAATGCCGCGAGTACCTTGCGGCGTCGCTCGACAAGAAGCTCACGACCAACAGCATCTCCGAGGCGATGAACATTTCGCGCAGGACTCTGGAGCGCCGCTTCTACCTGGGCGCGGGGCACACGCTGCGCACCGAGATACAGATGATGCGCATGACGCTCGCAAAGCAGCTTCTCGAGGAAACAGACTTCCGCCTGGAGGACATCGCATTCAAGTGCGGCTTCTACGACGTGAGCCACATGCGCCAGACTTTTGCCCGCTTCGGCGCTCGCCTTTCCGCGAAGAAGCAGCGACTGAAGCCCTGACGCCGCAGGTCGCACCCATTGTAAAACCGGCCGCATCAAAAAAGGAGCATCCAAGTGAACTCGGTTTCGGCACTCACGGCGGCTGTTGGACTGGCCGCCATCACAGCAGCAGCGGCAAACAACCCATACGGCGCGTGCGCACACGTTACTCGCGGCGAGCCTGCAAAGCGGACTTGCGCGATGATGCGCCAGGCCGGCATGGGCTGGGTGCGTAGCGACTTCGACTGGAGCGCAGTCGCACGAAGCGACGGGTCCTGGAACTTTGCCAGGTTCGACAAGGTGGTCGAAGAGTGCGAGTCCGAAGGAGTGCAGCTCCTGCCGATCCTTGGATATTCCGTTCCGTGGGCAAGCCCCACCCACGATCACCTCGACGCCTGGGAGGAATATGTGCGCCAAGTCGTCACCCGCTACGGCAGACGGCTGCCCGTGCTTGAGGTGTGGAACGAGGAGAACATCTCCGCGTTCTGGAAGGCCCCCAATCCGACTAACTACCTCGCCGTGCTGCGCAGGACATACGAGACGGCCAAGAAGATCGACCCATCGGTACGCGTTGCGTTCGGTGGAACGGCAGGCGTGCCTTTCGGATTCATCGAGGAGGTCTACAAGCTCGGCGGCGCAAAGTATTTCGACATCATGAACATCCATCCGTACTCCCATCCGCGCCGACCGGAAGGGACGATGGATGCGCAGATCGAGAAGCTGCGCACAATGATGGCGCAGTACGGCGACGCCGAAAAGCCGATGTGGATCACAGAGGTCGGCTGGCCTACGCACCACATGGGATTCTCGGCGGACGGACTCCTTCTGGCCGGGCTCAATGTGGCGCGTCCCGATGCAAACGCGTGGCGGATGGTATATGTGCCCGCGCGTACCGAAGACGATGACGGCGACGACGAAGCCATACGCGCACTCCTGCTGGACATCCTACCGCAGGGTTCGAGCGTGGAGATATGCCGCTCGGCAGACCTGGCCCAAAGGCTGTCCATAGGCAACATCGACGGCATCGTATATCCGTTCTCGGAGGACTATGCCTGCGATTCGTCGGATGCCGTCTACGAGTTCGTAAAAGCCGGCGGAGTGCTTGTGGACTTCGGCGGCATGCCCATGTGGAACGCTTACCGGATGTCCAAGAACGGCAAGATGGAACTAGACAAGAACGCGCAGCCGTGGCGCGACCGCCAGCGCCTGCGCATAGCGGAGACTGCCTGGTGGACCGACAAGCGCTATCCAGAGTCGATTCCCGTGCTGCCGACTGCGGAGGCAAAAGGCGTGAAGACGCCGCCAGGGGGATTCAACGGACAGCGTTTCCTCACCGGACGCCTGCTCAAGCCCGGCGATTCGTTCGTTCCGCTCCTTTCTGCGCCTACAAACGGAATCGATGCGGTTGCAGCGGCCGTATACCGGTTCGACAGCGACATGAAGGGTGCCATTGTTGTAAGCGGCATCTTCGGACGCGGCAACGGCGGCACGAGCAGCAACGAACGCCAGGCGCGGATGGTTGCACGCTCACTTGGCATCGCGTTTGCCGAAGGCATAGAGAACTTCTTCTGGTACGAGTTCCGCCAGCCGGACGTTGATCCCTACGACCCGGAATCCTTCTTCGGCATCGTCCACGACAACTTCGCACCTAAGCCTGCATACGGAGCCTACATGACGTTCGTGTACGCCCGACCCGTCGGTTCCGTGCAGACTTCTGCCGCTTGGCGTTCACCCGACGGTTCTGTCTATTATCCGCAGTGGACGCGTCCCGACAAGCGGAAGGCCGGAATGATCTGGACAACCAACTCCGCGCACGAACGGAAGCTCGAGTTTACATCTCCCGACGTTACGTTTCTCGACGTTGCCGGCGCTCGCATCCGTCCGGAGCGCACGGGCAACGTCGTAACGCTTACGATTTCCGGTTCGCCCGTCTACTTTTTTGGCGGCGAGCTGAAGGGACAGCCTTGACGCCGAAGTCGATTATCTTGTCCAAGTCGCCGTGCCTGACGATCCGCAGCCTCAGCTGCGCGCCCCGCGGCATCCTCTCAAGCTCGGGCGGCATGGGAACCGTAGTCGAAACCTGCTCTCCCGTCCTTCCAGTGTAGGTTATCTCGGCAAGTCGCTTGCCGTCGCGCGAAAACCTTACGCCTGAAAAGGCTCCCTTCGTCACAGGCACGTTCGAAACAAGGAATTCGTGCGTTGGCGCTGCGAGCCTCTCCAATGCGGCGGAATCGAGCTTCATCGGCGCCGGACGTCCAATCAGCCTTGAAGCGGCGCGGAGTCGCTTTTCAAGGGAGGCCCGTATCGTCGGAGCCTTGTCTGCCGGGAGTATGGTGCAGGTAAGCGCCTTCGCCATGCACGCTACTATCCTCCGCGGCACTGCCGCATAGCATTCCGCGAGTGCGATCCAGCGGCGGAAGTCGGTCGGCTTCTCCTTCGCCTCGCGCTCGCGGTCACGCGTTCGCTCAGCGCCACGTCCAAGGCGCGACAGCAGCTCGCCGTAGTAGAACGGGAACCACTGGCGGTCGAAGTCCAGGTTCTCGGCGAGAAAGTCGACGAACTGTTCGGGCACAGCTTCCGCCGGACGGTCGCGATACCACGAAAACACCGTCTTTGCCCCTGCAACGGGGTCTGGCTTGAATCCGCATGCGATCTGCTCGTCTATCCAGCGGCGGAAGAGTTCCGGCACGCCGCAGAATGGAAGCTCGTCTACGATCTTGCGCTCCTTTGGAGAGAACGCGTAGCCAATCGACTGGAGCCACTTCACCTCGTCGGCGAAGCGGACCATCGCCTCGGCGCCCTTTCCAGCCGGAGCGAACTTAACCGGATGGTACGCGGCCCAGAAGAGCGCGGCAGACTGGTCGTCGGTTAGCCGCGCAGGCTTGCCCGAAGCCGCAGTGCCTGCGAGAATCTCTCGCGCTAGCCTGAGGATGTCGGAAGATGCCGCAATCACTGCCGATGCGTCAGATGCCGAGATGGCGGCGGACTTGCGCTTCACCGCATCGGCGAAGAGCGCGTCAAGTTCGACGCGGCTCATTTCCGCCCTCCTGCGAGTGCCTCTAGCTCGCCTAGGGTCGAACATGCGGAGAATTCGCCTATAGGCACCTTTGCGCCAAAGTCGTTCTCCATCATCGCGAGAAGCCCGAACGCCTTCAGCGAACACCATCCCGCAAGGTCGCGGAATCGCGTTTCGGGGCCTACTGAAGGCTCCTCGAGAACGGCCGCAGCCCTTTCGTAAAACGCCCCGCAGCCTGCTTCCGCCGAACCGGGGTCCCGCAAAATCTCGTCTGCCATCTCGATGTCTCCTGGCTTTCCATATCCCCATGCGCAACCTATCGACCTGATTCCGTTAGCGCGAGCAGCCTCGAAGTCGTTCGCGCTGTCGCCTACCATAACGGATTCGGAGGGAGCCGCCCCTTCGCGCTTCATCGCCTCGGCGAGAAGATCCGGCTTCTTGAGCTTGCCGATGGGCGTGTCCATGAACATGTCTGACGAATACACGCCCTTGAAGAAGCGCCTCCATCCGAGCTTGTCCACTAGAAGACTCGTGGCGCAGTACCGCTTGTTGGTCACGATGTACGCGTTTGCGCCGTCCGCCTTGATGCGCCCGAGCCATGCCTCGATGCCGGGATACGGCCTGGTGTTCGGGAAGCCGCCGTCGTCGTAGTGGCGGCGGAACAGCGCGCGCATGCGGGCGATGAGCTCCGGCGTTGCGGCGTCTTCGCCGAAAAGTCCGCGCGTGATGTCGTCTATGGGCGGCCCGTTGCGGAAAACGGAGTCGAAGTCGCGGTGCGGCAGGTCGACCTCTGCCAGCGCGTTCTTCCACGCGAGGCGTATGTCGGCGTCCGTGTCGCAGAGAGTGCCGTCGAAGTCGAAGAAGTAGTGCCTGTATTTCACGCTATCAGAGCTCTTTCTCGGTGCAAAGCCAGATGCTTACGCGAACGCCGATCGGCTTGAGGTATGCCGCGATTTCCTCGGCGCGACCTGGCGCAACCTCGCATGTTATCACGATTTCGTCGGCCTTGAGCTCCGCCGCGGCCCTGGCGGCTGTGTGAAGCGCGCCGTAGACCCTTAGTCCGCCCACATAGCGCCCCTTCAGCAGCGGGTCGTCGTCGAGAAGCCCCACAAGCAGGCGCGTGTCGCGGCCGGTGCTGCGGATGAGTTCCCTGCGGAAAGCCCTGTAGCGAAGGCCCGTGCCGTAGGCTATCACTCGCGTGGCCTTGGAATCGCGCAGACGCACGCGGCCGATCGCGTAGAAGATGTCGCGCACCGCCACCCTCAGGAACCGTATGCTCATAGTGAGCAAGATGGAGGTCGAGCAGAAGAGAGCGGTCAACGCCGAGATGCGCGGCAGCATCACGTCGGCCAAAATCGCGAGCACGGCGCCACCGAGCGACCCGACGATGCATGCCGTGAAGAGCCGCAGGTAGTTCACGACCATTGCGCGTCCCCACGCGACCCTGTATACGCCGGTGACCACGAACATCACGAACGTGCACCCGACGAACAGCGGGACGCCCCTGTGGAACTCAGCCCACGAGATTTCGACGCCGAGTATGCTCATCGTCGCGAGCCACGAGAGGAAGAGCAGAGTGCAGTCGGCAATGACCATAATCGGCACTGCGAGCACGCGCATCCTGCGGAAGTTGCGGAGCGACCTGTCGTGCGCCGCTATCGAAAGGAGCCTCCCGGCGTCCCACAGCTCGATGCGCTGCATGTCCTTGAATATCACTGCCACGCCGATCACGAACACAACGATGTAAAGCGCAACCGCCCTGTTCTTGAGAAGAAGTCCGAAGAGACCGGTCATCACCAGCGCCGCGGCCATTGCATACAGTACGAACGCGGCCGTGCGCTGCGAGGACACCTGGCGGAGTATGCGGTGGTGGAGATGGTCGGCATCGGCCTGCATCACCTTCGCGTTCCCGCAGTCGACGTTCTCCTTCTTGCGGAGAAACGCGCGGAGCGTGCGGCGGAATATCGCAAGCGACGTGTCGAAGATCGGCACGCCCATCGAAAGGAGCGGCACGCCTATCGAAACGAAAAGCGAGTCGGACGAGTTTGTAAGAAGCGGCAGCACGGATATCAAGAACCCGAGGTACATCGACCCGGTGTCGCCGAGAAAGACGCTCGCCGGGTTGAAGTTGTAGCGGAGGAAGCCAAGGCACGCACCGCCAAGCGCGAAGTACAATATCGTGTCGCCCGGGCGCTTCACGAAGAAGAGCGCGCCGGCTATTCCCACGCACGCGATGAGCGAAAGCCCCGAGGCGAGGCCGTCAAGTCCGTCGATGAGGTTGAAAGCGTTCACCGCGCCGACGATCCAGAACACGGTGACCATGCAGTCGATCCATCCAGGCATTGACGGGAACGTGCCCGCGAAACCGACGCCCGCCCACAGGTGCGCCGCGAGCGCCACTGCCAGCTGTCCGACGAGCTTCACCTTTGGCGGGAGCGAAAACTTGTCGTCAAGGAATCCAATCGCCACAAGCACGGCGGAAAGCACGCATAGCTTTATCCACAGCTCGACAGGCATGGACCCGATCTTCCCGTTGCCGAAGCACGCCATGATCCCGACCGTGATGGTAACCGCGAGGAAGACGGCAAGACCGCCGGCGCGCGGGATGGGCGTCTTGTTGATGCGGCGAGGGCCAGGCTTGTCGACCATGCCCAGCGCGATGGAAAGCCTGCGGCAGACAGGGACTAGGACAAGCGCAAGCACCCACGCCCCGAAAAACGGCGCCCAGTAGTCCGCCGACTTGGAAAGTGCCTCGATAACCGCGTACAGTGCTCTCATTTGAACACCTCCTCAAATGCCGCAAGGAAACCTTCAATGGCGCGTTCAGGCCGCTCCACGAAGCCGCCGCCACGCGGCGGCATTGCGTACACCGTCACCATCACCCAGCGGTCCACGCGGTTGAGCGCAGTCCGGTCCCAGACGTCTCGCGCTATGCGGCTCATGTGCGAGGCCGTTATGAAACCCTCCTGGTTGAAGAACGTATAGGCCAGTGCGCACGCGCTCGTCTCGCCGCGCATCACTGATATCACGCGGTATGGGCGCCCTCTTACTGACAGGTTGTGCGGGTTCATCATCAGGAACCCCTGCGCGGGCAGGCACAGCTCCGGACGGTGTATGGACGACTTCGTGATTCCGCCCAGGACCGCAGTGGCGACGAACTGGTAGCCCGATGGCGACACGTACACGCGCTTCAGGAGCGAAGTGTCTTTCGGCAGAATCGTCTGCTCTCCGAGCGAGATTTCGTGGAGGTCGGAGCCGCAGGCTGGGCACTTGCCGGGACGGTCCTGGTCCAGTTCGCGTCCGCAGAACGACTGGCAGCAGGTCTCCGAATGGCAGAAGGAAATGGTGTCGGACTCGAACCCCGGGATCGTCTGCGGAAGCGCGACTTGCGGAAGCTCGCATATCTTCGGCGGAGGAGCCGTAAAAAGAACGATGGCCAGCGCAACTACCAAGGCCGCGCAGATCGGCTGCACTGCGAATGCGAATAGCGCAGGACGCGATACGGGAAGCTCGCTCGCGGCTGGTGCGGCTGTCTCGGAAGCCTCCATATCGGAACGACGTTTCTCGGCCTTCATCCGCGCAAAGCCGTCAGCGGCCCTCGCCACAAGGTCAGAGCATGCGAGCATCAGGAGAATGGCGACCGCGAAGATCACGTAGCCGGAATAGTCGTGGTAGAATCCAAGCGCGACATCTGGATTGCATATGGCCGCAACGATACAGATCGTCACGATGCGCGTCACGTTGCCGAGAACGGCGATGGGAACGGAACATGCGAACAGGGCCATGCGGCGCGGCCACGTCTTGTGGGCATACCACGAATACGCGGCTGTCAGCGACATCAGGGCGAAGAGCGACCTAAGCCCGCTGCACGGCTCGGCGATGTCGATTGCGAACTTGCCTGCCCCGGCGGACTCAATCGCGGTGCCGTGGCGGATCACCTCCATGCCGAACCCGTTCAACAAGCCCACCGCAAAGGACGACGCGAACAACCGCAGATGAACTGTGACGATGTCAAGATACGTGGAAAGCGGAATGACAAAGCATAGGAAAATCGCCGGAAAGAGGCATATCGACGCCACGCGGCGTCCCCAAAAGGCCCATGGTAGCGCTATCGTGAACAGAATGAACGAAACGGCCTCTATGCGGACCTGCAGGCCGCGCGACCCGAAGAAGAGCAGCACAAGCGAAAGGACGAGGAGCGCAACGCCTCCCCATGCCGGCGACGATGCCGCCTCGCGAAGTCGCTTCCGCTCAGTCCATAACACGTAGAGCGAGAACAGAGGAACCAGGTACCCGTGGGACATATCCTCCTGCGGATTCGAGAAAATCTGGCTCAGCCGGACGAACATTCCGCTGTATGCGTACAAGGCGGCAGCCAGTGCCAAACCGAAGGCAAACTTCGTCAGCAATGTCCTCTCAGATGGTTGTGAACATAATTCGGCTTTTTTCATTATTGCAATATTATACCAAAAGCGGTAAACTTTGTCCCATGAAAAACAACCTCAAACGGCGCGTATGGGTCGAAATAGACCTCAGGCGCATTTCTTCCAACTACCGCAAGATAGCAGCGGCCGTCAAGCCAGCCGCGGTGCTCGCCGTACTCAAGGCGAACGCATACGGACTTGGAGTCCTTCCCTACGCCAGGACGCTGGCAAAGACCGACTGCGCGGGATTCGGCGTGGCCGAGCCGTTCGAGGCGATGCAGCTCATGGAGTGGCAGGCGAACGAGAGGCCGGGCGAGACGATTCCGGTGCAGATACTCTCCAGCATTCTGCCGGACGAGATTCCGGCTATGGTCGAAGCCGGAGTTGCGCTGCCAGTCATTGACCTTCGCACCGCGAAGCTCATTTCCGCCGCGGCCGCGCGGCTCCACTGCGTGGCAAAGGTGCACTTCAAGCTCGACACGGGAATGGGACGCCTTGGCATCCGCGCCGAAGACGCACCTCAGGTCATCCGCGAAGTCAAGGCCCTTCCAAACCTCGACTGCGAGGGGATCTTTTCGCACTGCCCCATGGCATACGACCCGGAGAACACCTTCACCGAAGACCAGATCGAGACGTTCCTCGCCATACTCCGCGACGCGGCGAAAGGCGGGATACACTTCCGCAAGGTGCACATTGCGGCGTCGGACGCAATCAACAACTTCCCGCGCTGCGCAAAGCCGCCCTTCACGCAGGTACGGACGGGAATCAACCTGCACGGCAGCTTCGACCCGTTCGGACGCAAGTCGCTCAAGGTCGAAAGCGTCCTTACCCTCAAGACGCGCATCGCCCAGGTGCGCGATCTCCCTGCGGGAACGACCCTCGGATACGGCAGGACGTGGTGCCTTGCGAGGCGAACGCGCGTGGCGACCATATCTGCCGGCTATGCCGACGGCCTGCCGCTTGCGCTCACGAACCGCGGACACGTTCTGGTGAACGGGATTCCATGCCCGATAATCGGGCGCATCTCGATGGACTACACTACGGTGGACGTTTCGCACGCGCCAAAGGCGAAGCCCGGCGACGAGGTGATCTGCCTTGGCGAGGCGAACGGGCACAAGATAACGCCCGACGACTGGGCCACGCTCAAAGGCACGCACGCATACGACATCATTTGTTCCTTCGGAAACAGGGTCGAACGCGTGTACGTGTAGTTCACTTCGCCTCGGCCGGAGCGGGAGATGCAGGCTTCTGCGCGTCCGTCTCGCCGGACTTCCCGTCCGTCTGTCGCTCTATGCCCTCGAACACGTAGAAGCACGTGATGCGGGGACGAAGCGCATTAACGACCTCAAGCGCAGGGCCAATGGTCGAGCCCGTCGGGAGAAACACGAATGCCGTAAACATCTTGTCGCCCTGCTTCCCCGTTTCGGCGACAAGCCTGAGGAGCTCCGCCTTGCTCTTGTATTCGTGTTCATGCGGCCTCAGCTCCGGATCGATGGAGTCGGAGTCCTTGTCCCAATGCTCCTCCACGAACACGAACTTGCCGGCGCCGTTCCCCGCCGGGTATATCTCGAAAGGCTGGGCGATGCGCTGCTTGCGGTTGCGCCAAGAATCGTCGGGGAGAAACGCCTTGGCGAAGAACTGGCCCTTCTCGAATCCGTTGAGCTTGGCTACGGTGCCGTCGAAACCCACGAACAGTCCAGCGCATGCCTTGGCAAACGCAATCGGCGTGTCGGGCGAGAACGCCAACCGGAGAAAGATGTCCAGGCCCTTCTTGCTTTCGGCGCGGACGTATTCGGCCGCCTCTGTGAAAGTTCCGCTGCAGAGCACCGCGCCTTTCCCGTCGACGATCTTGCTCGTTGCCGGCGACACGCTGCACACGAACTCGCGGACGCGGTCAGTCTCCTTGCGCTTAAGCGAAATCTCGACGAGATCGCCCCGCTTGAACTTGCGTCCGACCTGAATGCGTCCGTAGGTGCTGGACTGCTCCAGGGCAGCGGGAAGCTGAAGCGGTGAAGGCGAATGGCTGTACATTGCAAGAATGGCGCATGGGATGTTGGTCGCCGCGACAAGCGAACCATCGGCGGCCAGCTCGCCGCCGGTGAACACGATGCCTTGTCCGACCACATTCTCGCCGTTGCCCGCTTCGTCCTTTATCACCGCGCCCAGTTCAAGCTCCTCGCCGCCAACGGGACGCACGCTTATGCCGAGGTGCTCGCCTTCGGGCCAGAAGCGCGCAAGGTCGTTGTTGGTCGGCACCCCGCGCGGAACGTCAAGGGACACAACTGCGGCGACTATGTCCTCCGGCTTGGCAAGCGACATGAACATCGACTCGTACGCGCGGTCCGAAAGAGGTCCGCACACCAGAAACTCCGCCGTATCGCCCAAGTTGAGTCCCGTTGCCTCAGCAAGGAACACAACAGTACCGGCAGACTTGTCAGTCACCACGTAGCCTGGCGCGGAGCGTTCCTTGCTCCACGCGGCAATTCCATTCGTGCTTACCGGGCTCCAGTCGGTCGGACCTGTCTCGGCTACAGCCGCTACGGAAAAGAGCGCAACCGCGGCGACAGCTGCGGACATGGCGTTGCAAGAGAATGCGTTTGATCTCATTTTGATCCGTTTCGTATAGTGGCTTTTTCAAAAGCGCCGAGGTTTCAACGCAGCGAGGCGGCGGCGCGCTTGAAGCCTTCGGCGCTACGCGCGATTATTGCCTCGTCCACGGAGCAGGAGAGTCTGATGTGCCCGGGGAATCCGAAGCCGGAACCGGGCACTCCGAGTATCTTCTCCGCAAGAAGCGCGTCGACGAACTTCGCGTCGTCTCCTCCAGGAGCGGCCGGGAAGAAGTAGAACGCGCCCTTCGGCATGGTGAACTCGATGCCCGCGTCCGCAAGCACCTTCGCCATCAGCTTGCGGCGGCTGTCGTAAATCTCGAGGTCGACAGATGCGTTCACAAGG
>Ga0310786_10004775_pt1 | contig 18694 bp, 23 predicted proteins | sample AusTroGonzalo_MG_FD_203881 | JGI IMG/M metagenome (GOLD analysis project Ga0310786, IMG submission 203881) | Bovine rumen microbial communities from tropical cattle in Woodstock, Queensland, Australia - Gonzalo_03 (v2) (version 2) | ecosystem: Host-associated > Mammals > Digestive system >... | reverse complement strand
TGAAGAAGTGAGAAGTTATTGAAACACCACTTGCAGACTATTTGTTGAACGCATACTGAAATCATCGAGAATTAGTTGAAGAAAATGATTCAAAAGAAGAATCAAAAGAAGAAAAGAAAGCTGAAAAAAAAGTCAGCAAAAAGAAATAATTTAATCAGAATCAATCACAATGAGCTATTCAACACTATCAGAATTCAAAGCATATCTATGAATCGATTCGTCTGACACAAGCAAAGACGCAGTTTTAACACAAGTTTTGAGTTCAGCAAATTCAAAATTGAATCATATCTGTTGAGTTGATGATTTCACATCTTGAAAAAGAACACAAATCATCGAAGAAAGATGAATTTATGAAACAGCAAGATGACTTGAATTCTATTTGAAGAACAAGCCAGTTGCGAGCATAGATAAACTGAATTGAAGTTCTGATGTTTGAACAAAGTGAACTGATTATCTGATTATTTATGACAGACGTGCAATCTTCAAAAAGCTTCAATTGAATGATTGGTGAATGCTTGAAGTCGAATACACAGCTTGATTTCAATCAATACCAGATGATTTGAAACTTCTTGAAATGATGTTGTGATGTTGAGAATTACCAGACAGATTGAAATCTGACTATTGAATTTGAATATCATCATACAGACTTTGAGATGAACAAATCACGTTTTGAAGCAAATCGTGAAATTGAACAATGTCTTCTGATGACATATATTTCAGTTTCACAACACTTCTTGATAAATACAAGAACTTTAATTTGCCACTATAAAAAATCAATGCTATTCAACAAAAAAGCGACACTTTACACATATTCAAGAAACGAAACGACACAAATTGCAAGTTATTCACAAAATTGAACAACATTTGCTTGCAATATTCAGCCACTTTCAACAAAAGACTGAATCGAATGAACTGATTTCTTGAAAACAAGAAAAATCTATTCAAAGAATCAGTTGAATGTGTGAGACAAAGTTGTTTGTGATTGAATCACATATATTGTTGATAGAATTGAACATCGAGACTGAACAATGAGAAAGTTCTTCAAATCATTTATAATTGAAAGCAATTGAGACTAATGGACGTCAAACTTGAATGAGACCGAGACAAACTTTTCAAACTTTGAGACAGTGTTTCGTCAGCTGTTCAATTGATTTTGACTGATGTTGCATTATTGATCCAGAACAGTGCCAAACAAAACGCACCAGTTCGAAGACGCGACCAATACCCAAACACACCAAGCAATCAAAAAAGACGTTGATGAACATTGAGAAAAAGTATTTGAACAGATTTCAATTTCATTCAAAGATGAACAGTTGTTGTTTGAAGTGATGTCAAATATGCAAAAGTTCGTGAATATGTGAATAATTTGAACCCACACACGAGAAAATATTTGCGAAGATGATATTCAGACAACAAGATACAAATCAAGAACATAATCACAAATGATTTATCAAAAGAGTTGAAATAATATGCCACAAACGATTACATACAGCTTCAAATCAATATGAGACAGAATCTATTCTGAACTTCAAGAACTTGCAACGTGAAACAATGCAAGAGTTTGAGCAGTATATAATCACGATGTAAAAATTGAATGATGAATCAGTCTGCCAGCGATAGTTATTACACCAAGCAATTGAGCAGTCAGTCTTCTTGACAGTTGTTCGTATGAAAATCAAATCAACTATACTGTCAGACTTTTCGACAGAACACAGAAAAACTATTGAACTATTGAAGACAATATGAGAATAGTTGCTGACCTTGTTCTGCAAAAATTGAAGAAAGTTTGAACAATTACCTGGAATAATAGCAATTGAAAGACAGTCAAATGTGAATTTGATTACGAACGATGATTCACAGATACACAAGAGCCGTTGCGTGTGTTTGAAATCACGTGCAGATTCACATCGATTGAAAAATAATTTATATCTTAATTTTCAAGAAAATGGCGAAAAGATGTAAAAATTGCCCAGAGAAAGAAGAAATCACAAATGTTGAAACAAAACAAGAAAGAAAATACAGCTTCCCAACTTTGTGAATTACTGTTGAAGCAAAGAATCTTGAAGAAGCTTACAAAAAAGTCAAAGCATTGACTGAATATAAAAACAAATCTGTTGAATAATTTATTTCTATAAAAAACAATCAAAATGACAGACGCATTCATTTGAAGAAAGTCAGCAATATGACTTTGAATCGAAACAACAAGATGAACAGCTGTTGCGCCAGTTGTATGGCTACCAAAAACAGCGTGAGTTCTAAACCCTACAACAGAATCAGCAACTGATGATTCTTGATATTGAGTTATTGATGAAACATATGATTCATACACAACAAAAAACAAGTCTTGAATCAGTCTTGAATGATTTGTGAAAAATGATTCAATTTGATATTTATTCAGACTTGCTTTGTGAAGTTATGAAAAATTGAAAGTTTTCACTTGAACACCAAGCTGATGAACACCAAAAAGATGAGATTCTGTTTCTTGATGAACTTTGAGAAAAGTTCTCAAAATAGGTTCAACAACTTATTATTGCTTTGATTGAACAGTTTCTGCGTGAACAATCACAAATTGAACGTGGACGATGACTGCAACAGCTGTTTCAAGTTTCACTGTTCATTTATTCAGTAGATTGAACAACAACACACACCCAAGTGCTACAATATGCGACATTGATCCAGTGTCTGCTTCATACGCACCATTCTCAATGATAAACACATTTGAATTGTCTTGTGAAGTTGCAGATTATATGAAGTATTCTGCTGAATTCCAATGAAAACAAATGCAAGCATACGCAGAATGAAGTGAACCAGAACCTGCATATTCTGATGAACCTGCATTCACTGCTTCAATGGCGTGAGTGAGATTCGCAGACAATGAATCTTGATTGAATACTGCAACAGAAATCTGTATGCAATCATTCAGAGTTGCAATCAACAAGAATCTTGCAGACATTCAATGTTTCGGTTCAACAGATGTTGATTCATTATACAATCAACAGTTCGGTGTTGAATGAGATTGTGAAGCATTATTCGATGACACAACGCTTCGCGATTACGCATTGAACAGTCAGAAAAAAGCTGTTCGTTTCTATGCAGAAAACAACGCTGATTGAGATTTTTCTGCAATATATGTTGATTTGTTCAAAGTATGATTGAATGACTGGACGAAAACAGACGCAAACAATGATATTGTGAAACAAACAATGTGATTCAGTTGACAATATTCAAACGATGACGGTGCAACAATCGAAATCGTATTGATAAACTGAAATTCAACTTGATACTAATTTTATTCAATAAACTTTCACAACAATGGAAGCAAAAATAATAAGAGTTGACAATATGGTGAATGTTCCTGTTCACACAATAAAATTTCTTGATTATGATGAAGAAACAGTTCTTGCAACTGAAAATGTCTATGATTGAGAATGTGCAACAGCGCCAACTGATCCAACTCGTGAATGATATACATTCACTTGACGAAGCCCAGAATTCAGTGAATCTGCAAAAGTTTATGCAGACGCAACATACGTTGCTGAATATACAGAAGATTCAGACGAACCAGCTGAATCATAATATAAACGGCGACTGCTGGCTTTCTTTCTCTTGTGCCGTGTAGTCGCCAATTTCAAACAAGAGATTTCATTTATTATTTAATCACAAGAGAAAAATGAAAGTAAAAATCAATTGAACAGATGTTGAAGTTGAATTCAAATCTGTTTACACAAGATGAATTGACAAAGAGTTTCAGAAAATTCTTTTCAATTGAGTGAAAGCAAACACGAGCATTGCAATGAATTCAAATCAATGAATTGATATGAATCTTGAAAATGTTCAAGACGCAAACGATTATCTTGTAAAAGCAATGACAAATCTGAATGAAGAACAGATTGCGAATCTTTCAATAAACGATTACAACGATATTCTTGCAGAAATCGAGAAAATCAAAATACCCAGCAAATAGTGAATCGATAATCAATCAATTCATCAAAACGCTGAAAAATTGAAAGAATATGTCAAAAGAACATCGCGACTATGTATTGATAAAAGAATTATATCATTGTTCGCCAAAAGAACTTGATGAACAAAGTGAATTCATTCTTGACTTACATTTCAAGATGTTGCAAGAAGAAAGAAAAAATGATTATATCGAACAGAAAAGAGCAGAACAGAAAGCAAAAATGCAATCTTTATCAAATAAGAAATAATCAATGGCTGATTCATCTCAATATAATTTATCACTTGTAATTACTGCGAACAACAAAGCTGTTGAAGAATTGAACAAGCTTTGAACTTCTGTTGATAAAGTAAAATGATGAGTTTTGCAACTTTCTGATTCAACGAAACAGACTTTGAAGACTATTTGAGCAACAGCAACAGTTGTTGCTTGAAGTATGGTCGCACTGTGAAAATCTTTCATTGATTCTGCAATGGAAAATGAGCCACTTCAAAGAAGTTTTGAAAGACTTTCTGAATCTGCTTGAATTGCAAGTGATGAGATGATCCAAGCAATGAGAAAAGCTTCAAAGTGAACTGTTTCAGATACAAAATTGATGTCGGCTGCGAATACTGCCCTTTCATTGAATGTCGTGAAATCTGCTGATGATATGGCGACTCTTATGGAAATTGCAAGAGTGAAATGACAAGCAATGTGAAGAAGTATGGAAGAAGCACTTGATGACATCGTGAGATGATTATGAAGAAGTTCGCCAATGATTCTTGATAATCTTTGAATCGTTATCAAACAAAGTGAAGCACAAGAAGAATATGCAAAACAGTTGTGAAAGACTGTGAATGAACTTACAGAAGAAGAAAAGAAACAAGCACTTGTGAACGCAGTTGTGAAACAATGAAAAAAAGAACTTCTTGAAACGTGAGAACTTCAATTGACAATGGCTGAAAGACTTCAAATTGTGAATGCACAACGAGAAAATATGAAGAATACAATTTGAGACGCATTGTTGCCAGTTGTTCAAAAAATAATGGACGTAATCACGCCAATCATCACGAAAATTTGAGACCGAATAAAAGAACACCCAAAACTGACTGCAAATATTATGCTGACAATTACAGCAATTTCTTGATTGATTGCTGTTGTTTCTTGACTTGCGTTGGCTTTGCCTGCAATCTGAACAGCAATTTCAGTTTTGAGTTGACCTATATGACGAATACTTTGAGCAGTTGTCTTGCTTTGAACTGCACGAGCAAACAATCGATGATGAATCAGAGACAAAACAGCAGAAGTTGTTGATAAAATTTCTGCAATAATTCAGCCACGACTTGATAAACTTTCAGAACGACGAGACAAACGATGATGAGTTGTGATTGAAGTTGTGAAATGAGTTCGAGATTTAATCACTGATATTTTTGCAAGTGCAATTGATGTGATTTGATGAGCTTTGCAAATATTCTTTGATTCAATCAGTGTGTTGATTGCAATTTTCACGTGAGACCGAGAAACTGCACGAGAATGAATCTGTGATATTCGAAAAACACTTCGAGATACAACAATGAAAGTCGTTGACAATTTATTTTGAGACGCACTTGACTGGATCGCTGACAAACTTGTTTCATTTTGAGACCGGTTCAATCAGAAACGAAATGCAATCAAAAATCGAGTTCTTTGAGTTGCGAATGCAATGCGAGAATGATTGAAGCAATGATTTCAATTTCGAATTGCATTGTTCACGTGAGACCGAGAAACAGTATATTGAATCGCAAATCAACGAATGACAAGTCTTGATACAATGTTGACTTCTGCATTCTGAGAAACACGAACGAACATCAAAAATTGATGTCAACAGTTCATTGATGATGTGATTTCAAAATTCACAGCATTGAAAGACAAAGTGAAATCAATCGTTCAATCAATCAAAGACGCGTGGAATTCAACAAAGAATGCAGTTTGAAGCGCCGCACAAAAAGCCCGAGATGTCGTTTCATCACCTTTCAAAGCTTGATGATGAGATGTTTATGCGTGAAATTCATACATCGTTTGAGAAAAATGACCTGAATTGTTTGTGCCAAATCAGAAATGAAGTATTGTTCCGACAAATCAAATCACAAACAACAACTGAATTGAAATCAATATCAATGGCGCAGTTGTGAGAAATGATAATGATATTCAAGCGATTGCAGATGAAATCACGAGAAGAATCAAACTCGAAAAAAACTTTTGAATTGCTTAATAAATAAACAATGACAACAATCATCAATGGAAGATTACTATGAAAATGAGAAAACGCACAAATAATGGCGTGAAATGCAACATTTTCATTCAATTGATATAATCTTGCGAACTGAATCACGACAAGAGTGATTTCTTGCAATTCTGATGATTTGTGAAAAATAGATTTTGAAACGTTCAATTATGCAATGCAAGATTGATGATGAGTTCTTTGAAGATATTTCAGAACACACACAATCAATATTTGAATCAGTATTTCAGAAGAAACACACGAGAAACTTCTTGCACTTATGGACGAAATCAAATATCAATGTTCAGCACTTCAAGCACCTTTGAGAATAAAAAGTTGAGATGTTGTTCGTGAATGGATCGCAACTTGCACATCATTGAAATTCAATCGTGTTTCATATAATGTGAATCGATTGTGAAATGTTCAACTGACGTTTCAAGCAACAAACCCACATTCACACAGTCTGAAACCTTTATCATTGAATATTACAAGTCAGACTTGATTGTATAAATATTCAATCTGATATTTATGACGTGCAACATCATATTTCACTTTGAGTCTTGCAATCGAAACAAATTGAACATATTCAATCTATTACAAAATAAATTGATTCAAAGTTCAAATCGCAAGCAGAACATATCACGCGTGAGATATTGTGAAGTTCGACTGAACGACAAAGAAAGCAACTGTAAACTGAACAGAAGTTGAATATGTGTGAAGTTTCAGACCGATGAATTATTGAGACAACCCAATTGAAATATATTACTGATGAACATATACTGCAACTTTATCTTATTATGAAAATTATCTATAATGAAGACATACGTTGTGAAGACATACAATGTCGATTGAACATACAAAGAAACAATCAACCCGAACAGCATTTTGAATGAAATTTCATTTTCTGCTTGATTGAATTGATGACAATGACAGTTGAACATTCAAACAGATTATGCGTTCGCAGATACATCATATAAATGATGAGAATATGTGAAAGTTCGGTTGTATGATGAAGCACACGTTGACTGAAAACAGATATACTATTGATTCATATCAAAAATTGAAAGAAAATCTGAACAATCAAGAGAATACACAACATTCACTTGTTTGTGAGTTTGAAGTCTTTTGAAAGCGATTCAATACACAAATTGAAGCTATTCACAGACTTGTGCAAATATGATGAAAACAATCAGAACATTCTTCAATACATATTATGCGAATGTGATTTCTGAATGAAGTATTTCAGAAACAATCGCAACAACACAGAATCGAACGCGAAATTACAACGATTGCTTTGATTGTTTTGACACAATCGCAGACGCAATCTGATATAATCGAATTGTCGATTGATTATGAAATCTTGATTTATTTTTGCCAAGCACGAGAACAAAGCACATTGTTCATCTGTGAGAAGAAGTGAATTCAATCACAGTTTCAAACAGCATTGAAGAACTTGTGAATGAATATCGTCTTGCAAGAAACTGATGAACTGTTCAAACTTATACTGACGCAACATCTGTTTCAACATTTTGAAGAAAGATGAAATATGAAAGCAATACAAGTTTGAACAGTGCAACGACACAAAATCAATATTGAAACGCATATATTGAACATTACAAAAACCCACTTCAAACAATTCAAGTTGTTCTGAATTCTGAATATGCTTATGAAGACATCAAACCGTGAGATTTGATTTCGATTCTGAATACAGATTTGACGACATTGAATGATTTGATAATCAACAAAATTCAATACAAAACGGATCAAGCAATAATCACAATCGATTATGAAGACACATTGCGAAAAGTTATCAAATAATTTATTTCATAAAAATTTGAAAAAATGGCGTTCGTGAATTACAAAACAGAAAACAATGTATATTCATATTTATCAATTGCATTGAGTTCTGACGCAACAACACTTCAAGTCAATGATTGAGATATATTCCCAGTGAATTGACCGTTCATTCTCACACTTGAACACTATGACGATGATTGAAACTGCACGAAAAGAGAAATCGTGAAATGCACAGAAAGAAACGACAATGTTTTGACTGTTGTGAGAAGTTTTGAACAATGTGTCGCAGATGATACAGCAAACCCAAAAACATTGCAACAATCACCATTCAATTTTGTTGCGTGAGATTCTGTTTCACTTACATTGACGAGTGAATTGATTTCAGATATTCAGAACGAAATCACAAGACAGCTGAACAATCTGAACACTGCACAATGTTGTATTGACACGACTGAATGCAGAGTTTCTGACATTGAAGATTTTATCAATAACTTATAATCGCAATGGCTGTGAATGATTGAAACTACACAACGATTTGTCCGTTAGCATATACGAACATCGAAGTTCACTATTGCAAATGATGATGATTTATCACGTGCCGACAATGAGTTGATAATCTTTGAAACTCTTTGCAATGATGAAGTGTTCGTTTGTATAATGATTCAGCAACAGATGTTGAAGCACCAGTGATTTGATGATACGAATTTTCACATCGAGAATTCACAGATTCAAACTGATGTGTTCAGTGTGTTTCTGACAACCCAATTTCTTTATATACTTGTAGAACATCATAATGACTTCGTATTGTCTAAACCCAAACGCGATATGGCTTGCAGTGTATAATCTGAACACGTGAACAATGCCGACAAACAATGTAATTTTTTCAGAACTTACATCAAATTTGTCGAGCAGTGCAACAAGTGTTGCAATCAAGAGTTGAGAATGAGCGTTGTTCACGCAGTGAATGGTCGCAACAATCGAACAGTTGAATGCAGAATGAAAAGCAACTGCAAGAGAAGTTATTTTGATTTCGTGAATCAGCACAGACACACTGACTTTGACAAGATGATATGAAAAATGTGTGATGAATGATACAGCTTCGCCAAAAGTTCTTTGAAATACACCACAATCATTCACAACGTGAGCAAGAATTTCAGTATATGTTTCAAAATCTTTGTTGAATTGAGTTCAAACGAGACTGGATCAGATAAACAAACCTTGCAACACTTGTGTTTATAATGAATCACTTGAATTGAGTTCTTGCGTATTGAACAACTGTGATGACTGGCGAGACAAACTATATCAAGCAAAAGCAAGCAGATGTTTCAATGATTGCTGATTTTGAGATTGAACAGATTGAGATTGCGTGATTGATGAAGACACTTTCTTGTGTGCAAATTGCAACTATAATTTCAAAAATCTGACAATATGTGAATGAGTTCTCGTCAGATTCAGATGAGCGTGAACGCCGAGAATCAACGTTCAAAGAAAATTCTGCAATATGTGAACGATTGATTTGAGATGATGAGACTATGTTTGAGCGTGTTCAAAAGTTGATTGATTGACAGGTTGCACAGTTTCAAACAACTATTGTTCTGCTTGCTACAATTCAATGTGTTTCTGATGTTGATGAGCTTGATGACGATGATGATATTGTTCTTGATGTTCTTGAAATAATGCAACAACAAATTCTTGATGAAAATGATGAGACTGATGAACTTGATATTGTTGTTATGTGAGCAGTCGTTGAGAAGTTTCACAGTGAGAACTTCCGTGATGATGTTGATGTGAGCCAGATTGATTCAACTGATGAAGATGATGAGATTGAGCTTCAAATACTGCTTGATGATGTAATATATATTCGAATAGACCTTGATGATGATGAGGTTGATGATGATGATATTTGACTTGAAACTGATGAGACTGATGAAATGCGTGATATGAATACAAATGACACGTTGATTGAGTTTGATGAAGTTGATGAAATGCTTGAATATTCTGACGTTGATGAAACTGATGAACTTGAAGTTATTCGTGCAACTGATGTTCATATTCTTGAAACAACTGATGATGAAATTGATGAAACTGACGAATGTGATGAAACTGATGAAGCACTTGATGTTTCAGATGTTCTGCAACTTGAAATTGATGAAACTGATGAAAATGAATTGTTTGTTGATGAGCTTGATGATGAACAGCACATTCAACTTGAACAGCTTGAAACTGATGAGACGCAATCAATAATATGTATTGATTGATTCTTCACGCTTGTGAATATTTCAACAACTGCATTGAAGCACAATGATGAAGATGATGAGACTGATGAAGTTGACGATGATACCAATCTTCACAAGACGCGTGAAAATGATGAAACTGATGATGTTGATGAAACTGATGAAAAGTTTCTGTTGCTTATGTGAAATTGATTCAACTTTGAACTGTGAATGTTTCAGCTTGAAGCTGATGATGTAAATGAACTTGATATATTTCAGATTGATGTGCTTGAACAAATTGAACAGCTTGACGATACAAATCTTGTAAACCTTTTTAGTTGATAAAATCAAAAAACAATGGCGAATGCTTGATGTATAAATGCAATCTGATTTGATTGAACATTGATCCAGACATTGCAACAACTTGATTCAGCAAATATTTGAGTTTGAATTCAATATACAGCACCGAGTCCACTTGATGACAAGCGTCTTGATTATATCAAATACACAGACAAGTGTTGAAATACTTGTTGTATCACGTGAGAAAATGAATTGTTGATATATGCAACACAATGAGTCATCAAAAATCTGACTTTGACGAACGACGACGCAAATGAAGTTGTAAACGTGAAGCGAAATGATATATTTTGAAGCAATTGGAAGAAAACAGTCGTGAGATACAAGACTTGAAGCTTCCCAACATCAATCACAGATTGAACGCTTGCAGTTGAAGAAACAACGATGAATCAATATGCTTCAACTTGATACAACGTGAGTTGACTTTCTGATTGAACAACATACTATTTTTCAGCGTTCGCAGTTGCACAAGATGACACAATAATCGTTGTGCAAACTAAAAGCATTACAACTGATTTTGCAAGACTTCCGACGGAATATCAAGAAGTGGAATACATCACCAGTTCGTGAACACAATACATCAATACTTGACTGCAAGCTTCAAGCACATTGTCGTTTGATTTTACAATCACGCCGAACACTTCATATATTTGAGAAAACGCAATTTTTTGAAATTATCGGTCTGAAAGAGCATTGTTTATGATGTTTTTCAGTTCAAAATATAGATTGCACAACTGATGACGTGTTGTTGATTGACCAACTGCAACAAGCACAAAAACAACAATCACAGTTGACAATACTTGATACACAATAAATTGAACGAAATACAATTGTGCAACACAAAACAACTATTGATGAAGTGCAACAATATCATTGTTCGCAACGACAAACTGACAAAGTGTCAATACAAGATGACACTTTTCATTACGAGAAATGAAAATTTCAGATAATTGAACGCTTGTTCGTGATTTCATTCCGTGCTATCGTAAAAGCGACAACGTCGTTTGATTGTATGATTTGACAAACAATGTTTTCTATACGAATGCGTGAAGTTGAAGTTTCACGAAATGACCTGACGTGTAAAAAGAAAGACATCAAACGATGTCTTTTTTCTTATGGCGTATAGTGAACTTTTGCGAAATAGCTTGTGAAATCTGCAACTTCTCGCACCTTGTTTTCACATATTGCTTCATCAACATATCATTGAATCACATTTGAAAGTCAATCTGGGTTTGAAGAATCGTTTGAAACATATCTTCAAAACAACGATAATCAATTCAAAGGGTATGGCGTTGAACTTCAATTTCAAGAGACTGTTCGTGTTCATTTCAGAACGCCGTCAATATATCATTTCATCGTTGTTCAATTCACAGTCATTGCATAGTGATGTCGTTGATTCAATGGTGAGAATGAAATATTTTTGTCGTCTCGTGCAACATTTTCACGAAGATGATTCCAATATACAAGATTGTTTGTTTGTGAAAATCAGATTCATCGCACAACTTTTGATGATTCATTTGACAAGACGATTCACATTGGGTGGTCGTTCGTGAAATGATTTCAAGTCGGCTTCATAAAAGCCATAATCGTGAATTGTGTCGGAAATGATTCTCAACTGTTGAAAGGTGAACGAATTCTTTTTCTGCTTGCGTTGTTGTATCAACATCATTTCACGATTCAATTTGCAGAATATTGAATTCAATCGTTCACAACTGAATGATTGTTTCAAGATGAATCAACAAACGTTGCATTGCTTTGATTCAAATTGATATAGAAAAGCGTATTCACTCACGGCGTTCGTCAGAATTCCGTTGTGATTGAACTACTTTGCACAACGATTATTGCTGAACATTATTGAAATCGCTTTTTTGTTTTTTCATAATAATTTGAAAAATCTGTTCACGACCACGCACCATATTGAAGAATTGTTCTTGCGAGTTTGATGTTCGCAAATCTGAAATTTGATTGCTGTCAGTTGCTTTTCAAGAATCACATTGACAAGTCTGTCGCGTTTCAAAATTGTGGCGTTCAACTTCAATTCACTGTTTGAACAAGATTTCAATTCATATATTTCTTGATTGTTCATCATTCAATTGAAAATCAATAGTTGATCCGTTGATTGTGAGAAATAGAAACTGTGTTCGATGTTGTTTGTCGTGAACTTCCATTTCAGAAGAATGTGAACAATGCACTTGCACTGCTGAAAGCAAGAATGATTCACTGGCTTCAAACGTCTCTTTGATTTGAAACAATTGTCAAATCGACTGCTTGATTTCACTTACTGAAAAATCGAACATTCACAGTCAATGGCTGTGTTGTAAAGACTTTCTTTCACGAACAATATATTCAGTTTGTTCAAGTAAAGTTCAAAACTCTTTGTCAAGTTGAAAGTGTTTCATAATTTGATGTTCAATATCGTGTTGCATTATTTCAATTTCAAGTTTTATCATATACCATTGAATTTGTATCACTTGAATCAATTTTGAAATATGCAAGTGTATTTGAATCTGGCTTCCAATCAAATTCTGGTGTGATTGAACTACTTTGCACAGCGATTATTGTGCAAGAAATCACGAGAAACCTTGCATTTTTTCGAAAAATTTCACGCATTCATCACTTGCGATTATAATACAATCGCATTTATATGATAAAATCAAAAAATGTCTGAAAAACAAGAGAAAAAAAGCGTTTTTGAGAATTGAGTTTTTGAAAACGCAAAACAATGTGTCTTCACAGAAGAACAGAAAAAAGCACGTGATGAATTTGAAAAAAAAGCAAGAGCTGTTTCAGATTCAAAAGCTTCAACGCTTGTGATAAAAATTGATTGATGACTGTGAAGAAACATCGCAATGACTTGAATCATTTCAGAAGTTGCGAAAAAAAGAAAAGTGAAAGTGATTGCTTCACGACCACTTGCTTTCTGGTGAAACCCATACATTGAAAGTGTTCATTGACTGTGAGACAGAAGACTGTTTCAAGATGTGATTCGTTGAAATGATTATGTTGAAATTGAACCTTATACAAACCCAAGATTCTTCAATGATTGAGAAAATCGATTGAAAATTGTATGAGAACAATTCTGATTCAACGAAATCATATACCCTAAACTCTTTCTTGCAGAACGAGAAAAGAAAGCATACAAGCTTGATTGAAATGCAGTTCTGTTTCAACCGTTTTGAAGCACAATGGATCTGAATTGAAGCGACAAATCATATCGTTCAATTCCAGTCGAACAAGCACAATATATCGCTGAACAATTGATGAAAAAATGATACACAGTCTATACTTGCGAAAGCGAAAAACAGCCAGAATTGAGATGAGTGAACACATTGAGAAAAATCACTGATTTGAGATACATCGTTTGATTGTGTTCGAAATACAAAGTGATTTGATGTGATTCTTGTCTTCATCACGCAAGTGTTTGATTCTGAATGAAGCCGACAGTTCTTCGAGCTTGAACAGATTCTGCAAGATTCTGATACGATGAAAAAGAAAACAATTACAGAGAATTTGAGATGAAAGCATATACGCCGATGAGATTGCCGATGAATGATTTCGATTTCGACAATTCGAATCAATGAACAAATGATTTCACGATTGAATTCATTGACAAAGTTCTTGAAAAATTTTAGTTCGTAATTCATAAAAAATGCGATTGAAATTGATTCTTATGCTTGCTTGCTGAATTCTATTCATATTCAGTATGATAAAATTCGACATTGCATTGTTCAAGTTCTTGCTTGTTGTGAGCTTGATTGCAATTATTTTTATTTGCGTTTTTATGTAAACAAATGACAGAAACACAATGAGCATTGTTCTGAATATTCTGATGACTGACAGTTGCTTGAATATTGGAATATTTTTCAATCAGTAAAGAATGATTGATTGTGATGACGGTGATGTTGATTCTTGATTTGATTTTTTGATTGTTGAGTGCAAAATCAAGATGACAGCAGATAGAAAGCAAAAGATTGTCTGAATGATTGGTGAAAAAAACAGTTCGTCGGTTGTTGCCTTTCATCGTTGCACTATGATTGAAACGAACTTGAATGCCGTGAATTGAAGCACTTATCACAGCAATCGTTTGAATGATTGTATTCAGTGAACTATATTCAATCATCTGACACATATATTCAATCAATTACAAAGAAGAACTGCCAGAAATCGACGCATTCAAGATGTTGCTGAACAGTATTGTGAAAATCATCAAAAATCTGATAAACAAAAAGAATGATGAAATCGAGCCAAAAGATGAAAAGTTCAAATATGAAGACGGTGATGATGATTATATTGATAAAAAAAATATTGAATAACTTTACATCTTAATATGTAAAGAGATGAAGAAAACAAAAACGTATATTTTGAAGCGAATCATATTCATTGTGATTTCTTTGATTATGCGATTTTTATTTTTTTGAGAAGTATGATAGATTATATCATTTATAGAATCACATCGTGGCGAAACAAGAAGAAAATCAAGAGAATCATTTTAGCATATAAAAGAAGCTTGAATGTGAAAACTTGAAAACAATTACAGCATTCACCACATTCTGCCAAAAAGTCAGCACGGAAGTAGTGAATCAATCAATCTTGAACTTTTGAGAAATACGACACATCGTGCAATTCATACATTGTTTCAGAATCAGATGATTGCTGAACAACTAATCACAACAGTCTGATTGTCTGAAAAAGCATTGCGTGAAGATGTGCGTGAACGACTGCTTGAAACGTTGACTTCGAGAAACATTCTTGATCCATACGAACGATATAAAAAAGACGCTATTTTATAAACGATAATTCATAAAATGTCAAACAACATAATTGACGCACAAGTCTCAAAGTTGATTGAAGAAAACAAAGAAATGACTGAAAGAATCAATCAACTTGAAAAGACTGTGCAACAAAATCAAAAAAATGATGTTCACGACATCAAAGAGATGTTGAATTCAATCAAAGAATTCAATGAAAAGCTTCTCGATTTTTCGAATACAATCAAATTGCTACAAGAACGAAAAGATTGAATCGATAAAATCATTAAGAAAATCAAAAAAATTTTGCCGATTTAGTCAATTTTTTTCTGAAAAAATTTGTATTCAGAACTGACTTTTCAGCGAAAAACGTCAAAATATTTATGAATAAAAAGTCAAAAAATGGAAGAAACAAAATGATATGAATATTCACATTTGAGAATCTGCAAGCACAACATTCAACGTGAATCTTGCAGAAAATGTCTGTTTGAAACATTGTGCAGACTTGAAGAAGACCAGCAACGCCGTGAGCCTATCAAATGAAGCTAAAAGAACGGCGTTCATATAGAATTTTATTTCATAATATATGCAAATGTTTGAAGAAACAATTTGATGTCTGTGAGATTGATATGAATACACAGACTTTCAGCTTCAAGAAGCTGATATTGACAATCTGCCAGAACTTTACGAGAAAGATGAAATCAGATTCGAACGAAATCAATGAAATCAAGACCGAAGTGAAGTGTCTTGCACGATTTTCAATGCAATCTGATGTCTTGCAGATTTGATAAATTACCCATTCAGTCTTGATGAAATCAAAGAATATGATGAATTGAGCTACACACCAGAGCGATGAAGAATCAGATGACATTGACGATTGACGAAGAATGCGTTCAAACTTGTTGCAAAAAAATATAATGAATCAGAACTTGCAAAAGAATTCTGAAAAGTTGCATACTATGCTGTGAACAAATTCAACGAGAAAGCGATCCAGAAATTGCTTGATAAAAAATACACAATTTGATGAAATTGATGTATCACAGCAGAATATCGTGCAGACTATAAGAAAGACGCACGAGTTGAATGATGTGAATTCTGAAAGCAAACAAACTGACACGCTTTCAATATTATCAGCAAATTATGACAGACAAGCGTGAAAGATTCATACGCTTGAAGAAAAACAACAGATTGAAAGAAAGACTGCAACACATTCTGACTTGCACATAAACTTTCAGAAATGACGAACTATTGACAGCGATTCTATACATTCACACTTGTGAAAGAAGACAATCTTGAAGAAATCAAAAGGTTGAACACTATCAAAGCAGAACTTCTGACACATACAGAATCAGCTTCAAGGTTGCGACATCTGACAAAAAGTATTGAATATCAAAATAGATTGCACGAAGAAAATGAACGAAAAAGAAATGAACGGCTTGCATATATCAATGATGAGTTGAAAAAGCTTTCATAATCAATATATAGAAATCACTTCGTATGAAAAAAGCACCATTTCGGTGCTTTTCTTTTATCTGTAATCAATACAATCATTGACTTGTCATTTTGTTGCAGTGCAGAACATTTGAGCAGTTCATCAAACAAATGTTTTCACAGAAGCAACACCGTCAACATCGATTGAAAGATTTCTTGCTTGTCAGCGTGTCGTTTGGTCGATTGAGTCTTCAATTCATAAATCTGGCGTTGATGTGAAATAGATTCAAAGTGTGTTTGTATCAATCAATTCAATCTTTTCAAATTCTGCAACTTCTGACCGAGTTTCTTTGAAATGATTGATTCTGTCTTGAACTGGATCAGATTTCGTTTCAGTCTGTTGTTGTGTCTGTGTCGTTGTTTGAACTGATGTTGTTGAATTCGAATCTTTTGCGAGACTGTTCAATATTCAACATATGAAAATAAATGCAAGAACGATGAATCGTCGTTGTTTATAAAATGGCTTTTTTGCTTTTTCTTCTGACATTGTGAACGACTTATGATATAAATGAAAACAATATACGGAAACTATATTCAATTTCAATACTTGACATTTTAATGAAAAAATATATATATTGTGTCGTTGACATAAGCTTATGAAAAACAATTGCTTTTATTTGCTTATGTTTTTTTCAAGATGAATGAATTCAATGATATATTACAACAACGGCTTGACTATGAACAGAACGTCAGAAATCACAGTTCACGAGTCAATCGTTTCTATATGATAAGAAATTTCTGAAAATATTTCGCTTCAATTAAGAAAAATTTCAAGATTGAAGAACTTGAACTGTATGAAATAATCAATTATCTTGTATATTACAGAACGACAAAAAATTCAAGATGAAAAATACCGAGCAGAACTGCTGAATACAATGTGATTTGTGCAATCAGAAATTTTTTCAGATTCTGCAATATTCTTTGAATGCGTTTGAAATTTAATCGAGAACAAATTCCGATGTTCAAACAAGATCCAGTGAAACGTGAACCGATGTCAAATGAAGATTTTGAACTTCTGCACGTTGCAATCAGAAAATATTCAAAGTCAGAAGAAATCAGACTGCGTGATGAACTGATGATTGAAATTCCACGAGAAACTTGATTGAGAAAATCAGAAATCGTCAGATGTAAGTTCAAAGATTTTCACAATGAAAACAGACAATTCAAAGTTCTTGTGAAATGAAACAGATATGAATCAGTATTTTTTTCTGAAAAATTACAGAAGAAAGTGTTTGAATATGAAAACATATTGAATCAGAAATACAAACATCTTGATATTGAAAAGCTTTTCATCTGTTTATGACAGAAAGAAAAATGAAAAGAAATCAGTTCTCACTTATTATGAAAACATTTGCTTCTGATAGTGAAAAGAATGAAAGAAGATTGAATGATTCCGAAAAATAAACAACTTTGTCTTCATCAAGAAAGACATTCATTCGCAATGCGTTGTGTTTATTCTTGATTATCGCAACAAGCAACGACGAGATTGATGAGACATTCAGACCCAAAAATCACGCTTCATTATTATCATATGAACGATTCACGATTACTGGATCAGTATGATTCGATTCGTGTATAAAATTTCAACAGCGAAAATATCATTAAAAATAAAAAAGTCAAAACTTTGTAATTTTTTTTCGTTTCAAGGCTTCATACCTGCTATTTGAAAATTCAATTAAGAATTGATTTTTTTCGATTTAATTTTTTTTATAAAAAAAAGTCGTCAAAAATTTGCATTTTTGGAAAATTTTTATATAATAGATTCAGTTAAGTTTGAGAATCGAATGAAAATGTCTTTGATTGCAAAAAATTGATGACTTTTTTCAAGAGATTATTCGTATCGTCAAGGTTCTACAATTCCGAAGTAGCTTATGTCAACCGATACGACAGC
>Ga0310786_10004772_pt1 | contig 18700 bp, 17 predicted proteins | sample AusTroGonzalo_MG_FD_203881 | JGI IMG/M metagenome (GOLD analysis project Ga0310786, IMG submission 203881) | Bovine rumen microbial communities from tropical cattle in Woodstock, Queensland, Australia - Gonzalo_03 (v2) (version 2) | ecosystem: Host-associated > Mammals > Digestive system >... | reverse complement strand
AATCAAGCTGATGTCAAAGATATGTCTTTGCAGAATCATTAGTGATCGACTTGGGGTTTTTGGGGAGTTTTTTTGAAAAATGATTTTGTCTTAAAAATTATTGGACAAAAATCTCGTCAAAATACGCCTGAGAGCTATGAAAACAAAAAAGGGTAGAACGACAGCCAAAACGCCCCAAACACGTCTGACGGGCTTCTACGGGCGAAATAGAGGCATTTAAGTTTTTTTAACATTTTTTAGATACACTCGCATCAATGGATACATATGCATAAAATAGATATGAAAATGAGTAATAATTTGTGGGTAACAAGAATCTGATTTACTGATTTTTGCATAAAAACTCGCCGACAACTTTTTAATTTTTCAGGATATTAACAAGAGAATTGATTTCATTCGTTTTACCGAATTTTTCTTAATATCATCAACTTCTTCGATTCATTTTTGCGAGTTTTAATAAAGTGTTAACGCTTTTGTGAGAGCATACAGATGGTAATTTAGGTATAACATGCTGCGTCATCTAAAAAGTTTGATCGTATTTTTGTGTATATTTTCGGTTTTTCCAGCCAATGCTGACGTTATTTGGCCTTCGATGTATGTAACGGCCGGAGTAAGATCCTTATGGAGCATTATTGGAGGACTGATCGCTGAAATATTAATAGTTAAGTATTTTTTTAAAGTAAGCTGGATTAAGACGATTGTAATATGCATTCCGATGAATTTGGCCAGCGTCGTTGTTGGCAGTGCCATTATATTTATCGGAGGATTGGGAGTAGAAATGTTACTCTATCCTATTGATGCCATATTTGGAATTGGTTCGTTCCATTGGTCACACGCTCTTGCCGCCTATATTTTCGCGATTTTTGTGAATACGCTAATCGAAAGCATAATAATGAGATTATTGATGAAAAACATTAAATATAAAAGAATATTTTGGTGTTTATTCGGAGCAAACGCGATTAGCATAATGATTGCCGCTGTTTACGTAAGAGTTGCGAATGTTCATGTCGGATAAACTTTCACTGATACGAGAAAATTCAACCGACAGTTGTCGATGAGTCCCTTGGAAAACTACATTTTTGCGATTGACCGCAACGTACTATAATATTTGCAGATTACGCGCTTAGCTCTGGGGGAGTACAGAATTTCAATTATATTACGGTCAAATTCGGGAATTTGTTTGCAAAGGTCTTCCGCTATATCAATAGGTGTTTTTTCTTGATAGTTTTTACGGTTCACGTGTGCTCCTTTTCTTACCAAGTATTTTACTATATTTTTGTTTCCCATAATCACGGCGTCATGTAACGGGGTATCGTCATCTTTACCGTATTTTTGATTTATGTTCGCGCCGTGTTCTACCAAATATTTAATCAAATCCAGATTTTCATTGCATATTGCTATAGATAGTGGGGTATCTCCATCCTCCCATTCTTTATTGACTCTGGCTCCACGCTGAATTAAATTTTCTACCGAAGACAGATCTCCCTGTTTCAGGGCATTTTTAAAATCGTTAGATTTTTTATTCTCTCCTTCTAAGTATTCGACGATTTTTTCATTTTTCATTCGTTTTGCAATATCTAAAGGAGTGAGTCCGTTATTATTTTGTTTATTGATATCCGCGCCGTGTTCTACAAGATACTTTACAATATTTTCATAACCCTTTTCTCCTGCTACATGCAATGGAATATTTCCTTTCAGATTCTGTTTATTAGTATCTGCGCCGTGTTCCACCAAATACTTTATAATATTCACATTTCCGGTTTGTGTAGCCATAAATAGGGGAGTGACTCCATCTTTATCTGCTTTGTTTATATCAGCACCGTGTTTTTCCAGATATTTTATAATATTTTCGAATTCTTCTTCTGCCGCTATCGACACAGGAGTAACTCCGTCATTATTCGCTTTGTTGACATCCGCGCCGTGTTTTACCAGATATTCTACGATATATTCATATCCCTTTTTCGTTGCTATAAGCAACGGGGTACATCCATCCTTTCTCTCTTTATTGACATCTGCGCCATGTTCTACAAGATATTCTATAATATCCTTATGTCTATTTTGCGCCGCTATAGATAATGGTGTAGATCTGTTCATTTCAGATGCTTTATTGATATCCGCACCATGTTCTACAAGATATTCTACAATATCTTTGTGCCCATTTTGTGTAGCAATCAACAACGGAGTAATTCCATCTTCCATTTCTTTGTCGACGTCAGCACCGTGATCTACCAGATATTTTACTATTTTTTCATTTCCGTAGGCTGATGCTATACCTAATGGAGTCCATTCGTTATTACTTGCTCCATCGATATTAGCACCGTGTTCTACAAGATATTCCACTATTTTTTCATTTCCGTAGGCTGATGTTTCCAACAATAGGGTAAGACCTTGTTTATCGGAAAGATTGGCTAACTCAGCAACATGCGAATTCTGAAAAATGCGCTTGCGATATTGTTCAATTTGATTCTGGGACATCTCTATTTTGTTTGCTCCGGCCAGTAAAAAATCGCGAATCGCAGACATATCTTCATATTTTCTGATTATTTTCGGTATTTTTTGAAAATTGTTGCTTTTTACGGCGTTCCACAGTTGCTTTCGAGCCATAGCCTGATTCTGTGATATCGCTGTTTGGCGAGTATTACAGTTCTCAAACTCTTCCAGAGACTGATTTTCACTCGTTCCAAACACAATAGTGGGCGCAAACAACATATTTCCGATAATTAAAGCTTTTTTCATTGTATATTCTCCTTTCATTTTCAATACATCTCATTTCCAATGCATCAAGCATTTTTATTGCGCGCAAGATACAGAAACGAATGAACACAGACACTTTCTTAGAAAGACTCTGAATTCAAAAATCTTCCGTGTATATTAAAAAAAACCCACCGACAATTGCCGATGGGCCCTTTTGAAAACTACATTCTTACGACTTATCGGTTTACGACTTATTAAAATCCGCCGTAACCGCCCATTCCGCCAGGTGCTGGCATCGGAGGCTCTTTCTTTTCTGGCTTTTCGGCAATCATGCATTCCGTAGTAGCCATCAAGCTTGCAATTGAAGCCGCGCTCTGCAAAGCGATTCTCACAACTTTTACAGGATCAATGATTCCTGACTTCAACATATCGCAGTATTCACCCGAACGAGCGTCGAAACCATAGTTGAAGCTGTCATTTTCGAGAATCTTTCCGACGACTAAGGAAGCATCCAATCCGGCATTGTCGATAATCTGCCTTGCCGGAGCTTGCAGTGCTCTCTTCAAAATGTCGATTCCCAACTTCTCATCGTCAGAAGCTGCCGTGGTATTCGCCAAAACTTTCACAGCTCTCAACAAAGCGATTCCACCTCCCGGAACGATTCCTTCTGCAACAGCAGCTCTCGTTGCGTTAATGGCATCTTCGACTCTGTCCTTACGCTCTTTGACTTCGATTTCAGTCGCGCCACCAACTCTTACAACAGCGACACCGCCGGACAATTTCGCCAAACGCTCCTGAAGTTTCTCGCGATCGTAATCGGAAGTTGTTTCCTCAATTTGATTTCTCAACTGACCGCAACGTGCCGCAATATTTTCAGCCGCGCCTGCGCCGTCAACGATTGTGGTGTTCTCTTTGTCGATGAACACTCTCTTTGCTGTTCCCAGCATGTTCATGTCAATGGAATCCAATTTGATTCCGAGATCTTCACTGATTACCTGACCGCCGGTAAGAATTGCGATGTCTTCCAACATAGCTTTTCTTCTGTCACCGAACCCAGGAGCTTTTACAGCGGCGACTTTCAATCCACCGCGCAACTTGTTCACAACTAAGGTTGCGAGAGCTTCACCTTCAATGTCTTCTGCGATAATCAACAATGGACGACCTGACTGCGCGACCTTCTCCAAAATAGGAAGCATTGGCTGCAAAACAGATAACTTCTTCTCATGCAACAAAATGAAAGGACTCTCTAACTCGCAAGTCATTTTTTCAGGATTCGTTACAAAGTAAGGTGAACAATATCCTCTGTCGAACTGCATTCCTTCAACAACTTCTAACTCAGTCTGCAAGGATTTTGCTTCTTCAACAGTGATGACTCCTTCCTTTCCGACTTTTTCGAAAGCCTGAGATAACATTTCACCGACCGAAGAATCACCATTTGCGGAAATCGTTCCGATTTGAGCAATCTCTTCGTTAGTAGAAATCTTTTTGGAAACAGTTTTCAACATTTCGGTAACGGCATCCACACCGACACTGATTCCTCTTTTCAAATCAATAGGGTTAACACCCGAAGCCACTACCTTCAAAGCTTCTTTTACAATCGCTTGGGTTAAAACGGTCGCCGTTGTGGTACCGTCTCCGGCGAGGTCGTTAGCCTTGCTTGCGGCTTCCTTCACCATTTGAGCTCCCATGTTCTCAAACGGATCAGTAAGTTCTATCTCTTTTGCTACGCTGACACCGTCTTTTGTGATTTTCGGACTACCGAAACTTCTCTGAATTACAACATTGCGTCCTTTCGGTCCGAGAGTAACTTTTACTGCGCTCGCGAGAGTATCAACTCCCTGCAACATCTTACTTCTAGCATCAACTGAAAACTTTACGTCTTTTGCTGCCATAACTAATCTCCTTATTTATTCAAAATTCCTAAAATATCAGATTCTTTCATGATGACATAATCACAGCCATCAATCTTTACTTCGTTTCCGCCCCACTTGGAGAACAAAACTTTATCACCAACCTTTACCTCTAATGAGTGAAGATTTCCTTGCTCGTCGCGAACACCGCTTCCTACCGCCAGAACTTCTCCTTCAACTGGTTTTTCTTTCGCTGTGTCCGGAATAATTATACCGCCAGGAGTTTTTGCTTCTTGATCCACTCTTTTGAGCAAAACCCTATCTTTCAAAGGTACAAAATTCACTGTACTAGTCATTTATAACTCCTAATTATGTTAATCTTAAAATATAATATCACCTGACCTGCAAAGTTCAATTGAAAAAAAATCAAATGACTTCGAAAAAATTAACACAATTTTAACACTTTTTGAATTAACCTTACATGGATAAACGAATAGGTGATGAATGTATAGAAGTTTTTCGTATTTGTGTGGGTTAGGGGCGTTACTTATGCTCGTTGCTTGCGGCGAGGGAGAAAAGAAATCCGAAAAGGAGAAATCTGCTTCTGCGACAGAAACAACGACGGAAAAGGCAGAGAAAGTTTCAGAAGAAAGTACGAGCGAGAAAAAAGTTATTCCGATAAATGAAGTCGGTAAAAACGCAGTTTCAACATCGGAATCTGAAGAAAATGTTGTTACGGAATCTTCAAAATCAGTAAAATCTTCACCGAAGAAAGCACCAAAAATATTAACTAATGATACCGAATCTTTGATAGACATAATTGAAGCACCGATAGACGATATTGTAGTCGATGAACCTATCTTTCATGAAGAGAAACCAGTTAATCAAGGAAAAGTTGATGTGGAGAAAGTTCAATCTGATCAGCCACAAGCTGTTGACGTACAAAAGAAAGAGCAGACTAATTCGCCACAGGCTATTGAAAAGTCGAAGGAAGAGCAGAGTAGTCAGTCAGCTGTTGAAGTTCCGAAGGAAGAACAGACTAATCCACCGGCTGTTGAAGTAGCGAAAGAAGAGCAGGCTAATCAACCAGCCGTTGAAGTAGCGAAAAAAGAACAGGCTAATCAACCAGCCGTTGAAGTAGCGAAAGAAGAACAGGCTAATCAATCGTCAGCCGTTGAGGAGCCGAAAGAAGAGCAGACTGGTCAGCCACAAACTGTGACAAAAGACGAATCTGCGAATGAGGTAAAAAAGGATCAACCAGATTCGGACAATTCTCCGGTGTATGAATTAGACGAAAAAAATGAAAGTGTTACAGTCGAAGCTCCTAAAGCTTCCGATAATGCCGAAGGCACAGTAAACTCTGAAGTTCCGGAAATTTCAGAGGAAACTATGGAAGGAGAATTTTCAAAAGCCGAACCGTCAACAAATGAAGTAGCAGTCGAAGAAGACTTCATTATGTAAGAGACCTGTACCGAAGATGCTTCCTCTGGCTCTTCGGTTGTTTGATAGGTGAGGGAAGGAAGCTTTCCTCGCTTTTGTTTTTTTCAGGAAGGTTATCGGTTGTTTATGATGATTTTCCTATAAATAGTATAACAACTCCCTGAAAAGTAAGTTACTACCACATAGTATTTATTCCGAAAAAGTGAGATAGCAATAATAATGTAGTTTGGAAACAAGAAGAGGAATGTCAACGAAGAGCAATTTTTTGCGGGGCGGTTTCATCAGTTGGTTTTGAAGAAGACAAAAGAATACATAAAGCATAAAGAACGGTTGAAGGAATTGGGTTCTGAGGAACTGTGAGAATTCTAGATAAAGATTATTTGCAGTCTTTGAGACTGCTCACATCCGACAAGCTCCTGGCTTTGCCGGGACGTTATGACTTGTGCGAACTTCTCGATACGAGAATCGATTTTTAATCGCCGGTTTTTATTCAACAGCATACTGTTCGTATCATAAATGAGGGTAATAAATGCTAAGATATTACCAGACATTAGACGGAGAGAAGCTGTCATACCGTTTGTGTTTCAAGCACGTTATATAGACAATGCTCCTACGTCTGTCGGTGATAGACCGAACAGTGACTTGTGAACTCGCTTTGAGAAATCACGCATTTTACGAGCCTGGTCTCACCTTTTTTATTGTATGTTGTGGAGGCAGACTATGCAAAATCATATGAAAGCAAGAGTAACAAAAAACCCCTCTGATTGAGAGGTTTTTTCTAAATCTTGCAATTCAAATAACTGTCTAGCTACTATCTTCTTTTTCTCTTGTTAGAGGTTGTTGAGCTAGTAGTGCTACTAGAAGTCGAGCTCGGCACACTGATACTGCTAGCAGATGCAGAGCTGTTCTGCAGAGCATTATTCGTAGTAACGGTCGACGTAGCTTGCGGCTGAGTTACGACGCTAGCAGGTGCAGTATTAGTTACAGTCTGCTGTGGCGTTGTAACATTGCTAGACACTGTATTGGTCACAGTTTGCTGCGGTTCGGCGACATTGGACACCGTATTAGTTACAGTTTGCTGCGGCGTTGCAACATTGCTAGAGACGGTATTAGTCACAGTCTGCTGTGGTTCTGCGACATTGGATACCGTATTAGTTACAGTTTGCTGCGGCGCTACAACATTGGATACCGTATTGGTCACGATCTGCGGCTCAATCACTTTAGGCATTCCGGCAGCTAAACTATTAAATCCGCTTGCAAGTTCTATCACCTGCGAAGTCTGAGATGCCGGCTGACCGCCAGAAGAGAATCTATTCGCTATCAAGTCGTTTTCTACTGAAGCTCCGTTCGCATCAATTAACCCTTGGTTTGCAGAATATCTTATTCCTCCGACATCAAATTCAACACTCGGATATACCAAAGATTTCAATGCATTGTTTGTTGCAATAACAGAGAATCTTAATTGGGCTCCGCAATGTTTCCAATATTCGGTGTTTATCAGAGAATTTATTGTCTGTTGAAATGCTGCCAAAGCAGTCGAAGCCGAAGAACGCTTTTTGGTTATATCTTTCACGCTCTTCCTTTCCAGCATGTATTCTGTAAACTCAGCTATAGTTTTCAGCTTTTTGCTCGCGTTATTTAACTCAGTTTTGTTGCCTGAAAAGTCAGGATCCTTTGCGGCGTATGAGAAGGCATCAGCCCATCCTATAAGCATCGAATGAACAAGGCTTACCATTCCCTTATAATAGTTTCCCATGCCATTTTTTAATTGGGTATCCACGTTAACTTTAGAAGATTTTGTTTGTGGCAACAATGACCCATCTGCATTCGTTACAAACAATGCCGCCGCTATGGCACTTAATAATAACTTTTTCATCTTTCCTCCTGTTTAATTTATATTGAATTGGCCAAATTAACGAATCCACTAGCAAGTTCCGTCGCTTGCGAAGACTGGGACTGAGCCTGATTTGTGGAGAATCCCTTAACCGTTATATCGTTTTCAACTTCACATCCATTATTACCGATTAATCCCTGATTTGCAGAATATCTCATTCCTCCGATATCAAATTCAGTATTTGGATATACCAAGGATAGCAAAGCGTTATTTGTCGCAATAACGGAGAACCTTAATTGGGCTCCGCAGTGCTTCCAATAATCAGTATTTTTTAAAGAATTTATAGCTTGCTGAAACGCTGTTAAAGCAGTCGAAGCCGAAGAACGGTTCTTAGTTATATTGTTTATACGGTCTCTGTTCATCATTGACTTCGTAAGCTTAGCTACAACTTTTAACTTTTTGCTTGCATCGTTCAAATGAGTTTTGCTGGTTTTGAACTCCGGGTCTTTCGCAGAATGTGAGAAAGTATCTGCCCATCCTACGACCATCGCGTGAACAAGGCTTATCATTCCTTTATAATAATTTCCCATACCACTCTTTAGTTGAGTATCTACATTGCTTTTAGAAGACTTTCCTTGTAGGAATGACCCATCTGCATTCGTTACAAATAACGTCGCCATTATGGCTCCCAACAATAATTTCTTCATTTTCCCTCCAGTTTTTAACAATCTATATCCAACATTCTATTAAAATAAAGTTAACAATAAGTTAATTTTTGAAATTTTTGTAAAGGATGAATGGTTGTTCATAAAATTCATAGGAAGGTTGTGAATAAACGGTCTTTTTTGTTGATTCACTTTTAATCAAAGTGATATTATTTCACGGACAGTTTATGGTGCGTGAATGCGAATTCGTAAGGTAGTTTTTCCTGTGGGGGGCATGGGAAAGAGGTTTTTTCCGATTACTCGGGCTATTCCGAAGGAAATGTTGGGAATTATTGACAAGCCTTTGATTCATTACGCTTTTGAGGAAGCGGTTAATGCAGGTATCGAGCAATTTATTTTCGTGACTCGGCATGGGAAAGATTCTATTGAAGATTATTTTGATTACATGTTTTCTCATCCGGATTATTTCGATATAAACATGGGAAGCGTTTGTTATGTTCGGCAGAACGAACCGAAAGGTTTGGGACATGCCGTGTTGTGCGCGAAAAATCTTATCAATAATGAGCCTTTTGCTGTGATGTCTGCGGATGACTTTATTTTAAGTTCGAAGTCTTGCATTGGAGAGATGATAAAGAATTACAACGGTATGAATATGGTGGCGACGATGCCCGTTGCTCGAGAACATGTGAGCCGTTACGGAATTCTTGATATTGAACGTCAGGATGGTCGGTTAATATATGCGAAATCCGTGGATGAAAAACCTTCTGTTGATGACGCGAAATCAAATATCGCAATAGTTGGTCGTTACTTGCTTTCCGCAGATATTTTTGAGGTTTTGGAGCATTTAGAACCGGGAGTAAACGGGGAAATTCAGTTGACGGATGCTTTGCTGAAAATGATTCCGTCTTGCGGATTGGTCGGATTTAATTTTGAAGGTCAAAGATTTGATTGTGGTTCAAAAGATGGTCTTCTCGCCGCTATTTTGAGAGTGGCTAGTTGTGATGAACGTTTGAAATATGTAGTAGACGAGTTTGTAAAGGAAAAATAATGAAAATTACAGTAATCGGTACCGGTTATGTAGGTTTGGTTTCCGGGGTTTGCTTCGCAGAATTTGGGTTTAATGTTGTTTGTGTAGATAATAATCTTGTGAAAGTTGAATCTCTGCAACGAGGGGAAGTTCCTATCTATGAGCCGGGTTTGGATAAATTGATGAAGAAGAACATGGATGCGGGACGGTTGACATTCTCATCCAGTACCAAAGATTCGGTGAAAGATGCTGATATTATATTTATTGCGGTAGGAACTCCGAGCAGAGAAGACGGTAGTGCGAATCTGGATTATGTGTATTCGGCAGTTGCTGAACTGGCAGGCACAGTTAATAAAGATGCAGTGTTGGTTATTAAATCTACAGTGCCTGTTGGAACTACGAAATCGGTGAAAAAATTCCTTCAGGATAAGGGAATCGAGATAGATGTGGCTTTTAATCCGGAGTTTCTGAAGGAAGGCGCGGCGATCGACGATTTTATGCATCCGGACAGAGTTATTCTCGGAGTTGAAAGCGAGAAGGCGAGAAAGGTTTTAGCTCAAGTCTACAGACCACTTTATGTGTTTAATGTTCCGATTATTTTCACAAATTTAGAGACTGCGGAACTGTCGAAATACTCTTCTAACGCTTTTTTGGCGATGAAAGTTACATTCATAAATGAGATTGCGAATTTATGCGAGGCTTGCGGCGCTGATGTTAACGATGTCGCTCTTGCCATGGGGCTCGATAAGAGAATAGGTGATAAATTTTTGCAGGCCGGTCCCGGTTACGGTGGATCTTGTTTCCCGAAAGATACCTCAGCTCTGGCGGATTTCGCAAAGGATTTTGGTGTTCGGATGAATTTGGTGGAAGAAACTATTTCTTCTAACGGAAAACGTCGGGAAAAAATGGTAAAGAAGATTCTTGCTGCGTGCGACGGAGATGTTAGGAACAAGAGTATTTCAGTACTTGGGGTGACTTTCAAAGCAAATACTGACGATATGAGAGACAGTCCGAGTATAGAAATAATTGAAGAGTTACAGAAAGCCGGAGCGAATATAAAGGTTTATGATCCGTCTTTTTCTGATCAAGCAAAGAGAATTTTCGAAAATGTTTCATGGGAAAAAAATCCTTATGATTGTTGTAATGATGCTGATGTGGTTTTGATTCTGACCGATTGGACTGAATTCCGTGCTCTTAATCTGAAAGAATTGCGAAAAAGAGTTAAGCATCCGTTATTAATTGATCTCAGAAATATTTATTCGGTAGATGAAGTCAAGGCTTCAGGATTTTTGTATTGTTCTGTAGGAAGAGTGTTTTGTAAGTGATAAAGTCTCTGATATTAGCTTCTTTGTTGTTGTTTGGATCGGCGGATTGTGCTTTCGTTCAGCCGGCACATATGCGTCAGTTGTGTAAAGAAGCTCAAAAATTAGAAGCTAATCTTTCCAAGATGAGGGTTTCTTTGCAAGGCATAAAGAAACGAGAGAAAATGTCTCTGCCGGCGGTAGTTAATATCTACGAAATTCTTTCCAGATATTGTACGGTGTTGGCGAGTATTCAGAGATTTTCCAATATGCTTGTAATCAGTAAATATCAAGATAGGAATGACTTTATTCGTTGTTCTATCGTGATAAAGAGCTTTGCTGATTATTTTAAAACGATCAGTTTGAAGTTGGGGAAAGAAAGTACTGAGTTGGTGAAGCTTCGTAAAGAAAAGAGTAGAATAAACAGTGATTATGCTCAATCTTTAACGAAATATGATGCTGTTTGCAAAAAAATAGAAGAAGAAGCGGAAAAACTCGCGGCTGGTCGAGAAGAAAATGTAATTCAAAACGATGTTGTGTACCATATTGCGACGAAGTCTGAATCTATTGAAGAGTTAGATGCAGAATTGGAAGCTGAAAATGTAGTTGGGGTACTCAGGAACGACAAAGTATGGACGAATTTAGCGCTGAATTATCCGGCAAATGGAAGGATTGTTTCAGAGTTCGGAGATCGTGGAGAGGATGATTCGATGATTTGCTACATGGGATTTGAAACAGAACATGGAGCGATTGTTACTTCTCCAACGAAAGGATTGGTGGTGTTTTCCGGGAGTTTCTTGAATTATCAAAATATGGTCATTCTCAGTAATGGAGAATACCGAATATTTCTCTATGGTATGAAGAAAATTTTTGTTGTTACAGGAGATATCGTTGAAGCCGGAGACTATATCGGAAAAATGGATGAGGGATCAAAGGATAGACCTGTTGTGAAGATGGAATTAAGAAGATCAGGTGAGCCCCTTGATCCGAGACATTGGCTTTTGCAGACAATTGAAAAAGGAAAAAAATAATGAAGAAGTTGCTATTGTTGCCGTTGATGTTTTCTTTGATAGCTTGTAATTCAAGTCAAACGAAATCTGATAATAAGTCCGGAAAATCAGAAAAAGTTGAGATTTCTGCTAAAGAAATGGAGAAAGCGGCAGATTTGGCAGGTAAAGAGCTTCAGTTTGTGTGTGCCTGCATAAAGTACGAATACGTTAATGAAATGACCGACGAAGATATAATTCGTAAGGCAATCGAAGGTGTTATGTCGAATTTGGATTTGCATTCTCGGTATCTGAACGAAAAGGCTTTTAATTCACTGAAGAATTTAACGGAAGGAGAGTTCGGCGGTCTCGGAATAGAGTTTATTCTTGATGATGACGGATATATTCGGGTGATTTCAGCAATAGATGATACTCCGGCATATAAGGCCGGGCTGAAAAACGGGGATCTTATCGTAGGTGTTGACGGTGAATACCTTGGAACAAATACCTCGGATATAGAAGTTGTTGAAAAATTGAGAGGAAAGCCCGGGACTAAAGTAAAACTCAAAATAATTCGCGGACGCAAACCTGCTTTTGATGTCACGATTAAGAGAGATCTCATAAAAATTAAGTCAGTTAAAACGGAAATTCTGGATAATATCGGGTATATCAGAATTTCAACATTCGATAAAAATACCAGCGCAGATATAAAGAAATTTTTGCTGGCCAATAAAAATTTGGACGGGATTATAATGGATGTGAGAAATAATCCGGGAGGTCTTTTAGATGAGGCAGTTGCAGTTTCAGATTTATTCTTGAGAAATTGCAAGATTGTTTCGACAAAAGGGCGGACAAAAGATAATACGATGGATTTTTTCGCAGATGATAAAGATATTGCGAATGGTATGCCGATTGCTGTGTTGATTAACAGCGGAACAGCGTCAGCGCCGGAGATTATGGCAGGTGCTTTGCGCGATAATAAGCGTGCAGTCTTAATTGGAACTCGTTCCTTTGGGAAAGGTTCAGTGCAAAAGGTCATACCTCTTTCAGAAAAAACAGGTATCAAATTAACTATAGCGAAACATTATACTCCAAACGGAGAATGTATTCAGGGGAACGGTATAACTCCTGACATTGAAGCAGGATATGCAAGCATAAAAAAAGTTGACGGGTTATTCTCGTTACGAGAAGAGATTTTTAAGAATGCTTTAGACAGCAAAGAGGCCGGCAAGAAGCATCCTGATGCGAATAAATTGCCGGATTCTCCTGCCAAGAAAGATCCGAAAGATAAGCAAGACGATGAGGAGCCGGATTTCCGAGCAATGTCTCTGAAAGAAAGGGTAGAAAAGGATTATCAATTGAATAAAGCTTTTGATACATTGAAAGCTATCAATATTTATAACAAAATAAACAGTGAGAAGAAGAATGCAAAATAAATCACGGTGGTGTCTGTTTTTCGGAGGATTGATAGCTTTTGTCGGAAGTGTCGAGCTGTGGCACAGATATTCTCGAGATGGGGATTTGGTGTATCAGTTTAGAATTCCTATAGATGAAGATTTTTCTATAGAGGAGGCTGCTTCTAATGATGAAACAAAAAGTGAAAGAATAAGTTTGTATACGCGGACTCAATATGGCGTTCTTCCTCGAAAACAATCCGATCCCGCGAAAATATTTAATGCTTATTCTGCGAATGTTGAATGTAAGGGCGGTTTCGTAAGGGTAGCTATTCTGGTGATGGATGCGACAGAAGAAAAAGTTCAGAGTATCATCGCTCAATTTCCGAAAACAAAAGTATCATTTGTTATTCCGCACTACGTAAATAATTTAAATAGGATTGCGGAAATTATAATATCTTCTGGTCATGAATTTTTTATTCAACTTCCGACTCAGCCATCAATTCCAGTGGATAAAAAAAATAGAGTTTCTCCGTTTTTAGCGAATGCTCCGGCTGAGGAAGTGAAGGAGAAGCTTAGCTATCTTATATCTTCAGTGAAATACGCAATTGGAGTGGCAAACACTTCGAAATCCCTTGTTACAAAATCGAAGAAAGATATGGAAATTATTTCGCAGGAGTTATCACAACGAGGTATGGCTTTTCTGAATATTAAAGATGACAGCGGCATCGAAGAGGAAATCTCTGATAGAATAAAGTTGCTGTCTTTGCGCGCGAAAGTCTTTGAAAAATCGGAAGTTTTGAATGATAAAGATTCTGTTATAGTCACTTCCGATAAATTAGATGATTTAAAGAAAAATCTTCCGAGAAATTTAGCGGTAGTTCCGATCAGTTTTGGTATCAGAGATGCTTCCGTATAGAAAATGTGTTGCGATTATTTTAAGAAAAAATGATCGTATTTTTGTTGCGGAGCGTTTGGATACAAAAAATGCTTGGCAGTTGCCGCAGGGAGGAGTTGATGAGGGTGAGTCTTACGTTGATGCAGCAAAAAGAGAACTTTTTGAGGAGACAGGGATTTCTTCTGTGAGCTTATTGGCTCAAACAGATCAATTATACAGATATGATTTTCCTCAATATTCTCAGAATCAGATGCTGAAGAAGTATGGTATGATTAAATACCAAGGACAGGAATTGTGTTTTGTTGAATTCAATTTTCTCGGAGATGATTCGGAAATAAATTTAATGATCGGTACTCAAGAATTCAGACAGTGGAAATGGGAAACTGCAAGGAATATTTTGAATTCTATCGTGAAATTTAAGCGTGAATGTTACGAAAAAGCCTTCTCTGAATTAAACCTTTTTTGTTAAAACTTTATTAACAATTTATCTAATATAATAAGTGTATGTGGATGAATTTGTTGTTGATTGCTAAGTTATTCAAAAAAAAATTCGGTCAAAGAGGTTCTGTTTTGATTGAATTTGCTTTTTGCTGTCCCATTTTGGTAATTTTAATGTTTTTCGTTTTAGATGTGCCATCGGCTTATCGAGTACTTTTTAAAATGCAAAAAATGTCGGAATTAACTGCAAGTATGATAAGAAATATTCCGGGTAAATACGATACAAAAATTACACGAAATGATTTGAAAAATATTTCTAAGGCCGCCGGAATAACTCTGACTGGTAGATTAGGATCTAACTCGAAACCTTGTCGTCGCTATCCGTTTTATTTTTCGACATATATTTTCTGTGTTGTAGGGAATAGTTCAGGAGGTTTTGATACACAGTGGGTTGTTCATGTAAAAAACAATCTGCATAAGGGGGAAGTTACTGTTGTTGCAGATGATAATGCTTTGACCTACTCAAAATTGAGCGGTGTTAGCACATTTGGAGGAATCAATGAACTCTCTAACTACAGTATAAGAGAAGGGGAAGTAAAACTTATTATTGAAACTGTTGCTTGGTACGATAAAAGTGAGAGTGCGACAATGGAGGGTGTTTCCGGTTCCGGAGGGAGTTACTCCAATATATTTGGAGATTATAAAAAGAATCAGCATACTGTAAGAGGATTTAACAAGGGCTTTTATTTGTTAACTATTCCGGGGAGATCCATTTCCCCAACGGTTAAGGCTTTTGGATATAGTTATACAATTATGCCATGTATTGAGGACATTATTGATGTGGAAAATTGTCCAGAATAGGGGGGGAGGGAAATGAGTAATATGATCGCGTTGATCGGTGCTGGACAGATGGGGAGTGGAATAGCCCAAGTATTCGCCACTGCAGGATTTAGGGTTTCCGTTTATGATATTTCTCAAAAAATTTTGGATAAATCGAAAATTCGGATAGCTCATTCTCTCGCTAAATTAGCAGAAAAGAATCAATTGGAAGAATCTCCCGAAGTTATAGCTAACAGAATAAGTTATGTTGGAAGAATGTCAGATTTATCAGAAAGCCAGATTTTCATCGAATCAGCTTTTGAAAATTTTGATATAAAGAGCAACATATTGTATGAAGTTGCGAATTATTTGTCGGAAGATAGTTATATTGCGAGCAATACTTCATCTTTTTCCATAACTTCGTTAGCCCAAATGTTGCCCTGTCCCGACAGATTTATTGGTTTTCATTTTATGAATCCGCCTCCTTTAATGCAATTGGTAGAAGTCATCAGAGGGTATCACACCAGCGACGAAACTTTTCAGTATTTTTGGGATTTAGCCAAGCAATTGGGAAAATATCCGATTGCGTCAAAAAATACTCCGGGATTTGTGCTGAATCGCGTTCTGATTCCTATGATTAATGAAGCGATTTATGTTTTATCCGAAAATATTTCTTCTGCAGAAGAGATAGACGAAGCATTGAAGTTAGGAGCTCATCATCCGATGGGTCCACTGGCATTAGCTGATTTGATTGGTTTGGATACAGTGTTGGCGATTCTTAAAACTATGCAGAAAGAATTAGGAGAGAGACATAAATATAAACCATGTCCTTTGCTTGAAGAATATGTGGAAAAAGGGCTTCTGGGAAGAAAAACAAAAAGGGGCTTTTATGAGTACGAAGAGACTCTACAAAATAATCCGAAAGAGATGAGATATCAGCGGCGGTTTCATTCTAAAAATTAAATACACTTTTTGAGAGATAAGATTTTTTATATTGAAATTAGCAAGAAAATCTTTTACCTTTACTACGTCTTTGCGGACAGGTGGCCGAGTGGTTGAAGGCACCGGTCTTGAAAACCGGCAAAGGGGTAACTCTTTCGCGAGTTCGAATCTCGCCCTGTCCGCCAATTATCTGTCGTTGTTAGTTAATGAATCGACTAAGCGGCTTTGAGCGAGTTAAAAACTTCCTCTTCTACTCTTTTTTGTTTTATTTTCCTAACAACCACGAGACATATAAGAGCGCATGCCGACATGTACAAACCGTTGCTGAGAATTGTTTGTGTTTGATTTATCAAAAATTCATTCGCAATAAGAGCAGTTCCGCCGAAAATAGCCGTTGTAACTGACCAGGCGAAGCTCGTTCCACTGTATTTTGTTCCCGTTTTGAAGCATTTCACCATGATTGTGAAAAATGTTGCCGAAACTATCGCGTCGATCAGACCATATATCAATTGTCCTGCCACAGCGTATCTGAAATTTCCGCTACTCGCTAAGTACATTATAACAGGGCTGAGGAACAAAGCTCCCAGCAATCCTGCTTTGCATAATTTATATCCGTTATTTTTGTCAGCGAAGATTGCGAAAATCGGAATAAGTAATGTATTAAATCCGACTCCGACAGTTATAGCAAACGCCGCTTGATCTTGCGCAAGGTGTCCGATATTCACGGCGATGGTTTTAAAATAGATATTTCCCGTATATACATACACCGACACAAACATCGAAAAGGCTGCCGTACACAGCAAACCTGTTTTATTGTGTTTCCAGGCAGCGATTATCGGAAATTTAAAGAGAGAATTGTTTGCTTTTGCAATGCGAAAGTCTTCTGTTTCCTGCATATCCCTACGCAGATATATTGAAATCACAGCTAATATCGAGCTCAATAAGAAGGGAATTCTCCAAAAACCCAAGCTTGCGGCAGGGTCGAATTTCGTTACGGCGGTTGCCATTATTCCTCCGACAACCATACCTGCGGCGGACGCAAAAGATGTCCATGATCCCGCTAAAAAAGGATGCTTTTTGTCATGTTCCGTTAATATCACCGTTGCGCCGTTGAACTCACCTCCGACGGCAAAACCTTGTATCATTCTGAAAACGACAAGCAAAATGGATGAAATCACTCCGAAAGATTCGTATGTCGGAAGGACACCTATCGCAAATGTCGCAACAGACATAACTAACAGCGATGCGATCATCGGAGGCTTTCGTCCGTATTTGTCTCCGATATGCCCGAAAAATATCGCTCCGGCAGGTCGCATAAAATAGCTTGCCGCAAAAACTCCGTAGATCTTCAGGCGAGCGAGGTCCGGATTATCCGCAGGAAAAAATATCTGCGACAAATAGTCGGCCATGTACGCAAAAAACGTGAACTCCGCCCACTCAAGCAATGTTCCCAAACTAACAACAAAAGTATTTTTGTAACTATTCATTTTTACGGAACCTTTCTTCAATATTAATCTTCGAAATGGATTATAGTGAAAAATTAACGAACTGCCAATGTTTCCACTGTTTTCACATTTAACTTCATTGCTTTTAGAATATTTAAGTGAGAACAAAAGGGCTCGATGAATATGTGTTTTTGATATAAAGCATATATGAATTTGAGAATTTATTTTAAATTCGGTACCCAACTGTGATACACTTCGGATGTGTGATTGGCATTTGATATGTTACCGAATTTACTTACTTTAGCCAGAATATTTGCGGTTCCCTTCATTGTTGCGTGCTTCTATGTGGATGGTTATTTTTCTCATTTGATTGCCACGGTCTTATTTGTTGTTGCATGCGTAACAGATTTTTTTGACGGATATCTTGCTCGTCAATGGAAGCAAGTTTCAGCTTTTGGGAGGTTTTTGGATCCTGTTGCAGATAAATTATTGGTTTCCACAATTTTGCTGATGCTTTCAGGAGTCGGAATTATAAACGGAGTTCATTTAATTGCCGCGACTATAATATTAGCGAGAGAAATAATTGTTTCAGGATTGAGACAGTTCATGGCAGAAATGAGAGTTCGAGTTCCTGTCACTCGTTATGCGAAATGGAAGACTGCGATGCAGATGTCTTCAATAACTTGTTTGTTATGTTCTGCGATGTTTCCCGAAATGCCAACCATCCGTCAGTTGGGATTGTTTTTGTTATGGATCGCAGTTGTCATGACAGTGTTTACAGGCGCTCGTTATCTGAAATTTGGTGCTGTTAAGATCGCTAACGAGATAGAAAATCAAGATTAGTTCAAAGATAAGGAAAAAAATGGCTGGATGCAGGAAATATTCGAAACGGGATTTTATGGGGCTTCGTAAAGCAGGAGAGCTTGCGGCTCATATTCTGGATTATATTACGCCATATGTTCAAGCAGGT
>Ga0310786_10004771_pt1 | contig 18700 bp, 10 predicted proteins | sample AusTroGonzalo_MG_FD_203881 | JGI IMG/M metagenome (GOLD analysis project Ga0310786, IMG submission 203881) | Bovine rumen microbial communities from tropical cattle in Woodstock, Queensland, Australia - Gonzalo_03 (v2) (version 2) | ecosystem: Host-associated > Mammals > Digestive system >... | reverse complement strand
CATCCTCATAATTAATAGCATCACACTCAATAGTTGTGCCGCTGACCTTCTTGACTTTGCCCATAAAGCCGATGGGGAACTTTTCGTTCATCTCAGCGGTGGCAATCACCTCGCCAACTTTCGGCAGAAGGTTGGCAGGGGTGTTGGCGGCAAACTGGATGGTCAGACTGTCGCTGCTCTCCACATACTGCATCAGGCTCTGCTCGATGACGGTGACGCCCGGCTGGAAGACCGTCGGTGGCGTGACAAAACTGATGGAGTCGATATTGGCCAGCGGGATCTTGCAGATGCTATCCTCCAACACGATCCATTGCATCTGGAGGTCATTGTGGGTCACACCGTCCTCATCCTCGAAGCCGTAGTAAAACTCGGTTATCTCACTGCGGAGAAACGTCCGAATCTCGCCGTCCTTCTGATAGACGTAGATTACGTCGCCTGTCTTCTGGGCAAAGCCCGTCAGAGCCACGAGGGCCATCAATATGATAAGGTGTACTTTCTTCATCATGGCCGTATGAATTTAAGGGTTCTGCCGTTGATGGTGACGAGATAGATGCCCTTCGGGAGCTGGGCGAGCGAGAGGACGGCATCGCTGCCGTCAGAAGTCAGGCGGACGGGCATCTGCACACCGCCGGTATTGTGTACGCTGATGCGGTCGGCTGAGCTGATGCCGTAGAATGTCACGTGGTCTTCATCCACACGGTAGCGGGTCTCCGGCTTCACGGCATTGATGCCCGTGGCGATACCCTTGTAGGTGAATCGCACGACATCCGACTTGTCAAACTCCTGCTTGGTGCCTTGCACGGAGATTATCATCTTGTTGGCTGTCATCTGGATGCGGGGCATCGTGTAGAGTTCCACCTCCGAGGTCTTGCCGTCGGCGTGATGCAGCACCAGCGTCGGCGTCTGTGCTTTCATGGCGGCGGGCAGCATCTGTGCCGCCATCAGCAGGACAAGTAGTTTCTTCTTCATATCTTTCAAGTAATTAATTATGAATTGATGGTGTAAAGTTACGAAAAAAACAGCAAATCATCATCGGTCGAAGGGCAGTTTTTGATGAACTGGCCGAAATTAAGGACGAAAACTTGGATATTATTACTTTTTGTATTACCTTTGCGTCATATAAAGGCAATCATAAAAAGAAGATTATGGGCTATAACATCAAATTCGGCATACACCGTAACCCCCAGAAAGATGCTGACGGCAACGACACTTACCAAGTGCGACATGAGACGAACGCCACCGTCAGCCAGAAATATATGCTCGACTATTTGGAACGACACAATATCATCCGTCCGGAACTGATGGTACAGGCACTCTCTGTGTTGAAGCGGGAAATTGTAGAAGAACTAACAGATAATCACCGACTGCACCTTGAGGGTCTGGGCACCTTCTACCTGAAGCTTGGCTTCCGCAAAAGATATGATGAGGCCGGACAGGAGATGAAAGTCATTTTCACGGATCCCTCCAAAATCACAGGAAACGATGTTACTATTGAGTCGATAGGCTTTACACCAGACAAAGACTTCCTTAAACAACTCAACCGACATGGTTATCATTTTATCAATGCCACAGGTCGTGGCAAAGTGGGTCATTCTGCTGAATACTCCGAAGAACAGATCAAAGCCAAACTCGACGACTATTTCAAGACTCGCGACTATATCACGTGTCGTATCATGCAGGGTTATTTCGGGCTGACCAAATATATGGCACGTAAGTGGTTGGAACAGCTATGTACGCAACCGGCTCCCTATCTCATTGGGCAGAAGATAGGACAAACGGTGACATACCGACGCCGTTGATGTATGAAAGTAGTAAGGAAAGCGATTGAAAGTGCCGTACAAACTAATGGCTTCCCCGAAACAAATCAATCTAGAGTGCCGTCCAAAATCATTGCCGACACCAGTCAACCGACCTTCCGACATAAGGTCAACCAACCCGATGACTCTATGTCAACTAACTTAACGACTCCATGTTGGCCGCTGTTCCATAAATAGCCAAAGCCGCCACTCGCGTCACTCATGGATGGGATGGCGGCTCGATGGTTTTGGGGAAGAGGGGGTAGACCTTACAGCGTGCCTGTCCCCTCTGTGTTACAAAGAGGGTGTGTCAAAAGGCACATCCTCTTTGTAATTTCTATTATCAGCAGTCGTGAGCTCTGTATACAGCTTGACTGCTGACTTTTTTTCTGCCATTATTACCGCCAGAATAGCCCATATAGATCGGAGGGACGGGTCTTTGATCTTTTTTCCCAGAATCAAGGGTGACAAGCACAATGTTGCCCCAGGTAGTCGGGGGAACCGGCACTTGGTTAAAAACTACAGGAGCCAGTCACCCACGACACTCTCCACAACGGTGGCGGAAGCAGCGTCCCTGGCGTACTAGACAAGAATTAGGCTGCTTTGACCGGAGGATGCTATTCGTAAATGTATTTCTTTCCGTTGATGATGTATATTCCCTTTGGCAGATTGTCAGGGGATGCGGTAGAGGAGGATACTTTTCTTCCCGTCAGGCTGTAGATCTCTGGCGTCTGCTCAGACAGCTTTACACCGGCGATGGAAGAGCCGTTCCCGATCGTCACCTTGGGGAAAGCAGGCGTCAGGACTTCTTTCACGACATCTGATCCTTCTTCCTGCAACCTCAGAACGATGGTATACTCTTCATCCGGCAATGTGTCGGGAATGGTAATCGACTTACCCCATGATGTATATCCGGCATTGGATCCCCAGGCATTCCAGTGGTATTGTGTCAGGAAGTATTCCTGGCCCTTGGTGTCGATGGCATAGACTTTCATGTTTCCGCGGAACTCAGCCTGCGTGCGGTTGTAGATATATTCGACTGACAGGTTGAGCGTCTTGCCGGTGACGGAAGCGCTGACCTTCTCAGCATCGAACATGAATCCGAGTTTACGCCCGTCGGCAGGCGCGATGTTCATGGTCAGGATATAAGAATAGCCGTAGTTATCGCCGCCGGCGGTAATCTGATTGTCGAGCAGGAAGTAGCCGTTGTCGCTGCCATTCCAACCCCAGTTGACATGATAGTATGGCGTGGTGCCCTGATAGTACAGGAATCCGTCGATTACGTAGGCATGGCTGCCTTCCTCTTTCGTTGTGCCGCAGCAATAGATGGGGCGGCCCTCCAGCAGTTCAGCTTCCACCAGATTCTCCATCCACGCTCTGGAGGGTGACTTATTCGAGTAAAGGAAGTAGAGTCGGTCGCTATAGCCCATGTATTTGATATAGCCATCGGCGATATAGCCGTTGCCGGTAGAGCTTTGTATAGTTCATGCCGGTTGATGCGCCGCAGGCGGCCATGAGTGTGGCGATGGCCTCGCCTTGGGCCTTGGTATGGACACATGCAAAGGTGCGGCTTTCCATTGTGTAGTTCATACCCTGCATGGTGAGGGAGAGATAGAACTCTTCGCGCTGGTTTTTCTGGTTGCGTCGCTGCACCACGGACCATTCGGTAGTACCCGCGAGCCTGACACCGAGATATAATCTGTAGTTTCCGTCTTCGATATCACCTGGGAGAGAATGTGTGATAGGGTATGATGCCCAGCCATAATTGGGTTTGAGGTCTTTAAAGTTATTAGTATGCCCAGTAGGTTGGATGAAGTGCCCTGTATTGTCGAAGAGTAGCATTTGAAAGTCGAAGGTCATCGTCTGAGAGTTTGTACTGTAGAAATCATGGATATTCAATGTATAGTTGTCACCAAGGGTGATGTCCGAGAAGTACATGTATTGCTGCGTCGTTGTCGTCTCGTTGGCAGTGTATTTGGGGGTCGTCTCCGATGGGTAGGTGTCCAGAATGTTATTCCAGTCGAATCTGGTATTTGCGCAGTCCCAGCTGACAGGTAGTTGGTGTGTCAATGTCAGGTATTCTATCTTGTCGCCAAGCATCTGCGTCGGATATTTGTAGTAGGCCATAATCTCTGCCATGGCGGTGGCCAGACAGCCGGTCGCTGTCCGCTTGCCATTCAGCAAAGGACACATGTCGTTATAGGGCGAGCCCTGGCTGAAAGCGATGTTGCCAAGTAGCGGAGCCAGTTCCATGGGAGAATTGGCCCTGCGCATCGTGGGCGTATGGTCGGGGATGTCATCTATCCGCCATATAAATTCTACCAGCAGGGCTTGCATGGCTGGCGGCATATCGTCGGCTGTGAAAGATTGTGTATCGGAGAATCCTATCAAGGCCGGCAGTCGGTCATCGGTTGAGATGATGGCATAGCCTGACTTGCTGTTTGGTGAAGAATACACCGCAAAGAAATCCTTTTTTATGTCGGGGAAGGCCTCTTTTAGCTGCCTGTTGAGTGCATAAGAGTTAACGGCATCCGAAATGAGTTGATCACGAATCGCCATGCCCTCCAGCGACCTTGCCTTAAGCGAAAAGGCTGTGTGTACCGATTTCGCAATAGAATCCATTTCTGCTTGCGTTCGCTCTCTTCCAAATGCAAATGATGACGTGAATAAAAGAGCAGATAATAAAACTAATGCTTTTTTCATAATCGTATCGTTTTAGTTCATAATCCTATTGTTTCTTTCCCTGCAAAGTTAGTGGAAATCTTCTGTATTTGCAAGAAAAGTTCAGGAATTATTTTCAGGCAGCTTGAGTTCATCCTTAATTTAGGCCAGTTCATCAAAAAGCGCCTTTCGGCTAATGATTGTTTTGCATCTTTTTCGTATATTTGCGACACAATTAACCAATAATTTATTAATGTCAGATGAGACGGATTATCTTTACATTATTAATTTTGCCCATTGCTTGGACCAGTGTGGCACAAGAGAGTTTTGACGTAGACGGTGTGACATACGTCACGACCGGTTCGACTACGGTGTCAGCAACAGCCGGTGCATCTATCCTTACATCGCTGGTAATTCCCGAGACGGTAACCTACGGCGGAAAGACCTACACGGTTACCAATATAGGCGATGAAGCTTTTAAAAATTGCCCACTTACGGAAGTTACATTGCCCTCCACGCTGCTTACTTTTGGTAAAGAACCATTCAACGGCAGCAACGGACTGGTTGTTACCTCGCATGCCGTGCAGGCCCCCGTATCTACCATGTGGAGAAGAATCGCGACTGATAGTGAGAAATGTATCCTTCGGGTACCGGCCATCGCTTTTGATGAGTATTACGACAAGTGGTTTCATAATCAATGGGGCACAAAAAACTATTTTGAAGCCATCGAATATATTGATTATGAGCCAGAGACCATATTTGTGCATTCAGACTTCTCCTTCACCAGAGTTCCCAATACAACACCCGATCTTCAATTGCTGATTTCGCCCGACGCAGGAAGGTTGACAGTGGATAAGGCCATGTCGTTCGGCAGCTTTTCGCAGCAAGTTAATTTCAATGTTGGTAACTATGACCTTAATTTCAGCAGCATGATCTGCAAGGATAAAGTGACGGCACGGTCTGTAGAATTGAGTGCTACACTAAGAAAAAGCAACTGGAACTTCGTTGTATTTCCATTCGACGTGAAGGTGAGTGAGATAACCACCACCAGTAAGTATCCCACCTATATCCGGACATACGACGGTGATGCCAGAGCCAGCTATCGGATGAATGAGACCTGGGTGGATGTAGAGGCAGGTGGAACGCTTCAAGCCTATCAAGGTTACATTATATATAATAGGGGAGCCGACCTTGCTTACGACCAAAGCCTCACAGCAAGTATACCGGCACTGGAAGGCAGCCACAACAATATCTTCCTGGCAAGGGATGTGAGCGTTCCCCTGAACCAGTATCCCAGTGAGTTCGCCCAGGACTGTAACTGGAATCTGACAGGCAATCCCTATCCCTGTTTCTATGACCTCCGCGCACTTGGAATCACCAATCCTATCACTATTTATGATAATGGAGGTTATAATACATTCTCACCTCTTGACGATGCCTGTGTGCTTTGTCCGTTTCAGGCTTTCTTCATTCAGGTGGAGAGCGGGGTAAGCAGTCTCGATTTCCTACAGGAAGGCCGTTCACACTCCAGTTCAGGGAACAGTTATGCAAGGCAAATACAGTTAAACAGAGCCAAGGCCGCAGGAAACCGGCAGGTGTTGAATATCCTGCTTGAGAGCAGCCAGACCGACTTCACCGACCGCACACGCATCGTCATTAACGAAGAAGCCAAGCCAGACTACGAGATTAGCCGCGATGCCACGAAGTTCTTCGCTTCTGATAACAGCCTGCAACAGATCTACACCATTGCCGATGGTACGACTTACGCCATCAATGAGCGTCCGAAGTGCGACGGTGTGGCCAACATCGGTTTGAAGATAGCCGAAAGTGGTGAATACACGCTGAGGATGCAGACGACATCAGAAATGCCAGTCACGCTTGTTGACCGTGAGACAGGCGTCACCCAGCCTTTCAATGCCGGCGACACCTATACCTTCTCTGCTGCGGCCGGTGCCATCAACGACCGGTTCACACTATTGATGGGTTATGCCACAGGCATCGGGAAGGTTACGCGTGAAACATCAAACCTGAGGAGCCAGTCGGCGTATAATCTGAATGGCCAGAAGGTGGGTGCAGATTACAAAGGCATTGTGATACGCAATGGTAGAAAGAACATTAATAAATAAATGACTACGACTATGAAACGATACTTATTCTATCTGACAGCTTTGATTTGTTGGCCGCTTGCAGTCTTTGGCCAGACGCATCACCTGAAAGTGGATATGGAGCCTCAGGAACTCAAGGAATTCTTTCTCGGTGCGAGCATACTGAAAATCCTTCCGGGCGGCGAAATGGACTTTGTTGGCGAGACTGAGGGCGACGTTGCCGCCGGTTCGCTGGTAAGAATCTATCCCATGTTAAATTTTGAGGGTTTCTCATTAGTAAGATGGAAGGAAAACGGCACGCCTATCGATTTGGAAATAAAAACCTCAGAGTGGGGTGAGATATGTGTTGACTACACCATGCCCGACAAGGACGTGGTGCTGACGGCCGTTTACAGCAACGGCTCCGACGATCCTGATCCGCCACTGCCGGATGTTCGTAAGCTGACGGTTAGCGCCGACCACTATGGCGACTTGGACGATGGCGAAAGCTGGGGATATATCGGGAATGTGGTGCGCAAAAAGAACGGCGCGATGTGGGTGCTGTCAGTCGGTCAGACGAACTCCGTTTCAGAAGGTGACACCATTCTGATAGAGGCAAAGCCAAGTAGTCATTGGGAACTGAAAGACTGGTGGGAGAACGAAACCGTGAAACAACTACAGCTGACCAGCGAGGCTGGATACGAGAGGTATTATGAGTATGTGATGCCCGACTATGATGTCAGCCTTGTGGCATACTTTGAGAAATATACCCACAAGTTCAAGGTCAGCGCCGACCACTATGGTGATGTGGGCGATGACGAGGATTGGGGATCGATCGGAAGGGTCTTTCATAAAAGAAACGGCAGGAATTATACACTATCCATCGGCAGAAATAATGAAATGTCAGAAGGTGACACCATTCTGATATATGCACAGCCAGGCAGCCAATATTGGAAGCTAAAGGAATGGAAGGAAAATGACGCCGTAAAGGAGGTACCGTTCACCTGCGAGTCGAAGCGATATGACGGACTTCTTTACGAGGGCTATTATGAGTATCTGATGCCTGACTATGATGTCAGCCTCGTGGCATACTTTGAGCCGACGATTCCATCGCCGGATAACCCAGGCGTGAACCAGGTTGTCGGAGGAACGCTGGTGCTTAACGATTTCAAACCGGGCGGACTGTCGGCAGTGATGCCTCGTTACATTTCTTACAACCGTATCGTCGTGATGGGCGACATGCGTGAGAAGGACCTGAGTGTTGCGCTTGACACTGACGCCACTACCTTTGACCTGACGCGAACCTACGGATATCATACGATTCCTTGGAGTGCGTTCGCCGGCGGCAGTACGCTCGTGCTGAAGCTGGAACATATCCTTCTGCCTTCCTGCATCGACAACATCGCCTCGGGTGCTTTCGAAAAATGCACAAGCCTGAAGCAACTGACAATTCTGGCAACTACGCCTCCAAAACTCGCATACAATACATTGAATTCAGGCGTGACCGTGAAGGTGCCGGAGGCATCATTAGCATTATATAAGGCCGCAGAGGTGTGGAAGAACCTGAAGATAGAAGCCATCACCGAAGGGGTGGGCGACCTGACGCTCCTGCTGCCAGACGATTATACAGACGGGCGGTATAAGAACATGTCGATAGAACTCGTGAATGCGACCACAGGCGAGACGTCGAAGTATATCGTCACCGACAATCAGAGCTATACGTTCCGTACCCTGGTTCCCAACATCCGTTACACGGCCTACCTGAAGATGTCAGGTGGAAATGTCGTAGCATCGATAGGCAACATCTTCATTGACAATGCTGACAAGACCCTTACCTTTGCCAACGTCAAACAGCCTCAGGAGGTCACACTGACCGTGAAGTCAGCTGATGGCACGGACGTGACTTCCGATGTGGAGACCACTTGGATGGACGCATCGGGCAGATTCCTCTGTAAGGGCAATACCATCGGGAATATGATGGAGGGTACCATCTTGAAATATAGCATCAGGCTGTCGGACGAGTTGGCCAAAAAATATGTAATTCCCGATGAGGCGAAACATAGGGTGAAAGCATACGATAACAAGATTGATCTCTGGTTGCGGAACATTGCAACAAGCTATGCCAAGGGGACTGTGACAAGCACCAATGGCATCCGTCTGAAGAATGCTTCCGTGCGTTTCGTGCAAACCGTCAACGGGAAATACACGTCGATCACTGAGACCACGACAGACAAATGGGGAGAATATGACGTCAATGTGCTTAACGTGCCGACAACCATTACGGCAGGCGCCAACGGCTATGTGGCGAAAAGCATCAACAGGGATGACTTTACAGATAACACGCGCTGGGACATCTTCAGGCTGGAGGAGGGCGGTGCCCCGAGGTTGACTGTAAACTATGCCCTCAACTATGCAGAGAACGCAGCTGATGGCAGCACGCCAGCTAGAAGCACCGTATTCAGCGACATGGCCAACGTAGACTTCAAGGTCTATAATTCTACCAAGAAAAAGGAGGTGACAGAGTTCCTGAACAGCTACACGCAACTGCTGTTCTATGACGAGATTAACCCAGGCGACAAACTGGAAATCACCGCCTCGAGCCGCACTAAGGCGTTTGCACCAGTGACCGTCGACCTGACGGTGGGCAGCGACAGTCTTGCAAGCATCGTCTTCCCGTTAAGGCAGCTTGGCGGCATCGATGCCTCGTTTGCCTCCACTACCAATCCTTCAGTAGTCGGCATCTTGTACAACAGCAAGCAACAATTCGTTCAGATGAAGAAGTACGAGGAAGCCTTGCTGAGCTTCCGCGAACTGCCGGATGGCGCCTATACGCTCATCTCGATGAAGGAGGATGACCGTTACAACAAGATACAGAATCTCGGCCAATATGGTGAATTAGGACTGACGGAGGGCGCCGACTATGTGAAGAATGACGTGACGGTGGTCAGCGGCACCATCACAACCGTTGAGAACGAGGTGGTTCCTGCTTCCGAGTTGGGAGGTGACAGTTATACGAACACCGATGCTACCTATTTTGCCGTCAGTGAAACCACGTCGGCCGTTGATTGCTATGTGACGGTCAGGTCGAGGGTGGAATTCAAAGACCAGTATGCCGACGGCGTGACCAGTCCCAAACTCGTGGTCGACATCCCCGATGGCTGTGACTTTGTTGAAAATTCCGTCATCGTGGGCACGAAGATTGTACCTTATACCTACGAAGGACGTAGGTTGTCGGTGCCTCTCGATGCAGGTTATGACCTGGTGAAGTTCTGTCTCCTTCCGAAGACGGCAGGCAATTACCGGCTTGGCGGCAATGCCCAGTTCAGTTATAGTGGCAAGGTGATGACCGAACCGGTGGGCACAGCCGTCTTTAACATTAAAGCCAATGAGAACCTGTCGGTTACGATTCCTTCATCAACCATCGACGGCATCTTCTATGCAAACGGCTTCGCCTCGGTGGCATCCGTCGTGAAAATATATGTGGATGGGCAGCTCAATGCTCAGACTACCGCCAATGCGAAGGGTAGCTGGAATGTGAAATGTCAGCTTGACAACCCAGCCAACCTGTCGTCACATCAGGTGCAGGCCGTCGCTGAGGCCGTTTCGGGTGAATCGGCGACTTCGGATATCCAGACCATTCTGTATGATCAGAACGCCGTCGTGGTGGAGTCGGTAACGATGTCGCACTACAATCCGGAGTTTTGCAGGACGTTTGAAGTGGTATTTGGATTTGATGCGCCTTCTTCATCGAATCCTTCTTATACCGTTTACTATCCCAAGCCGGATTTCACCTTCTCCGTGAAGTTGAATACTGTAGATGAAGCCAGAGTCAGCAATTTGGTTCTCAGCACTATTACCATGCGAGGTGACACGATTACGCTTTATCCGGTGTTCGATCCTGCTTCCCAGACTTGGGTGGCCTCACATACCTATCTGCCTATAAGTTCCAGTATTGATCCGCCGGTCAATGTCGCTGTAGCCTTCGACGATAATGCTCGGAGCGTTATTGATCGTGAAGCTCTGAATCAGGCGGCCAACTTCTTCTCAGAGTTTCAGGAGTCGTTCCGCAAGGAGATGGATGAGCTGAAAGCCATATGGGATGACTATAAGGCGCTGTTGGAGCGCGGCGATGTCTCCCGGGAGGAACAGGATGCCATCACACAGCGCCTGGAGGAATGTCTCGGCGTGGACTTCTCGGTTTATGACAATGACGACCCGATGACCGACGAGCAGCGGCTGGCTGCCATCGACAGATACTTAGGAACCGACTGGCAGCAGGACTACGAGGCGACGGTCAACGACTGCCAGACGTTTATCGGCAGCAGCCTCTATGACCGTATGGTGGGTGCCGTGACCATCAGTCATTGCACAGGACTGACCGAGGCGTCGCTCACGGAACAGGGCTTTAAGAGGATGGAGACCTCCGACGGCTCGGCGGTCTGGCTCCTGGCGACGGCCGACGAGTATGCCTTCGTCGACTTCGCCAACGACCAGTATTTCCGGGTTGACCTGAATGCCATCGATGCCGAGGTGAGAGAACAGATAAGGGAACTGGTAAGGAGAAGGGCTGCCGGCGATATGGACGACCCCGTATTCTGGCTGGCGATGCAGACTAACTTGGTCAACAATTTCTCGAGCGCCTACGATAAGCTTTGCAATGCGCTGGAGGCAGCGTCGGTGTTCCTGACATCGGCGAGGGCTTCCACACAGGCGGCGCTGGCGAACTACGAGAAGATGGACTGGACGTACAGGTTGGCTAACTTCGACAAGGGTACGTGGCTCGGCCTGAAGGCCGATGTGCTGAAAGCCGTCGACGAAACGCTGAACAACTTGTTGAAGCCGCTCGTGAAAGGCATGAACAAGTTGAATGTGGGCAAGGCCCTCGACAGCGCCAAGGTGCCCTTCTGGGGAAAGATGGCGGCGGGAGTGTTCAAGACGGGTCTGTCGGTATTCGCGCTGCTCACCGACGAGATAAACTGCCTGGACCAGATGAAGAGCATCATCGACCTGTCGCACGAGATACCTAACCCCTGCAAGGATGATCAGGCTAATGCGGATGCCCTGAAGAAAAGGGTGGACCATCTGGCCGTTATGTTTGGGATATACCATGTGGGAACCCTTACGGCCGACATAGGTGCCTGTCTGAGTTCGGCGGCAGCACTGCCTGTGTTTGATACGCCGGAATTCGTCACCAAGGGTACGGCGGCCGTCTTCGATGTCATCGCTCTGATCAATGCGCTGTTTGTCAACCCGGCTGTCAACAAGGAGTATGAGTACGACTACGAGATGTGCAAGCTCGAACTGTCGTTGCTCGAATGTAACAAGGATAAGGACAAGAAGAAAAAGCCGAAACAGCAGAAGTCGAGCAGTCCGGATGCCAAGGCGCTGATCGACCCGTCGGGCTATGTGTATGAGGGAGTCGCCGCAAACCGCCTCGAAGGTGTGATGACCACGATCTTCTACCGGCAGGAAGTGGAGGATGTCTATGGCGACAAGCACCAGGAGTCTGTGCTCTGGGATGCAGAGAACTATGACCAGCAGAATCCGCTTTATACCGACAAGGACGGCCGCTATGAGTGGTACGTCCCAGAGGGCATGTGGCAGGTGAAGTATGAGAAGGATGGCTATCAGACGGTTTACTCAGAGTGGCTTCCTGTTCCTCCTCCACAGCTTGACGTCAACCAGGCCATGGTCCAGATTGCCCAGCCGGAGGTGACGATGGCCCATTGCTATCCTACGGGCATCGAGGTGGAATTCAGCAAGTATATGAAGCCCTCAACGCTCAACAATGAAAATATCTTCCTGACACGTGCAGGAAAGAAATTGAGCGGAAAGGTAATTATGCTGAATGAGGAAAAGGATCTCAAGGGCAACAAGTTCGCATCGAAAGCCAGGTTCGTGACCGACGAGAAAATGCCTGTCGGCGAGAAGGTGCAACTGACCGTGAGCCGTAAGGTGAAGAGCTATGCCGACGTGATGATGCCGAATGACTTCACGCAGGAGTTCACCATTGAGCACGAGATCAGCGAAATTGTGGCCGACCCCGTTGTAAGAGTCACATATGGAGCGGAAAAGTCAATTGTTATTACAGCATCACCAGCCGAAGCTTCCGCAGGCAAGAGACTTCAGGTGGTTTCTGGAACCGCGATGATTGCAACTACGGATCAAACAGAATATGTTTTGGACAAAAATGGACAGGCCGAAGTGAAGATTAAGGGACATGTCCCCGGCTCTACGGCTCTGCTGTTCAGCATCAAGGAATACAACGCCAGTGCCATGACCAATGTCGAAGTGCTTGATCCGAATCAGAACTATGTGGCTGAACCGAAGTCGTCGATAGCCAGCGGTTCGGAGGTGACGAAGGGTCAGCAGATTACGTTGACGTGCGAAACGCCGGGTGCGGTAATCTACTATACCCTGGACGGCAGCTGCCCATGCAACGATACGCCCTCGAGACTGGTTTACAACGGCCCGATCACCATCACCGACAACGTGACCGTGATCACGGCGATGGCGGTTGCAAAGGATCTGGGCGAAAGCGACATTGTCACATTCAATTACTATCTCCATGGCTATACGGATATTGATGAGCTGAGTTCGTCGGTCAGCATCTGGCCATTGGTAACTCGTAGTAATGTGAATGTCGAACTCGGAGGCCAGAAAGCAAAAAGTGTTTCTGTGATGAACGTCAATGGTGTACGACTGTTCAACGCTAATAATGTGAACGAACGAATCATCATTGATTTTACCCAGCACCCAATAGGTCTATACATCATTGCAGTAGAACTGAACAATGGAAGAGTGGTAAGGAAAATCGTTAAGAAATAATCGGGTAGCCGCCATCCCGTCCCTAGCGACTAGGATGGCGGCTTTGAGTTTGGTGTTCGCAGATATTCGTTGAATAAAATGGCAGATTCGCTGAAATAATTTGATTTGTGGAGTCATTGTGTCTACCTTTGTAGCATGATTTTTGTATTAACTCCAAATAACGGTGGCTCTGGTGGCTGGCGCTGATATAATTTTTATCTGATTCTTACGTTATTATGTATGAATAGATTATTCCAGATGAAGCAATTAAAACAGGAGAACCTGATTTATCTGGTAGTGTGGGGCATGCTTTTTGCAGCTCCGCTGCTGAGCCTTTATGTGCGCACGGTGAACGATACGAACCTTGTGTTCGATTGGACCGAGGTGTTTCTTGTGTGGCGTAAGTTCGCGGTCTATCTGCTGCAGTTTCTCGTACATAATTTCTTATTAGCGCCTCTCTTGGTTTATCGCCATAAGCGTGCCGCGTATTTCACTATTGTGGTGGTAGTATTGGTGGCTTTTGGGTTTTATCAGTATAACAGCAAGCCAAGATACATTGAGCCGAGGGGGCCCAGACCGCCGATAGAGCAGTTTGACCGGCGGGAGCCACCGCCTTTCGATAAGCATGGTCCCCGTCCGGGGCATCGGCCTGACATGCCGCCTCCCTTTGTCGGTGAGCGTGATATCCTGGCCATTGTGGTGTTGATTCTGATGTTTGGGGCGAACCTCGGCATCAAGGGCTATTTCCGAAGCCGTGACGACCGCAAACGGCTGGCAGAAATGGAGAAGAAGAATCTGGAGCAGCAACTTGAATATCTGCGCTATCAAATCAGTCCGCACTTCTTCATGAACACGCTCAACAACATTCACGCCCTTGTGGATATAGATCCGGAGAAGGCCAAAGACACTATCTTGGAGCTGTCGAAGATGATGCGCTTTGTGCTCTATGAAGGTAATAAGCAAGGCGTGCCACTCTCTCGTGAACTCGACTTCATCCGGCACTATGTTAAGCTGATGCAGTTGCGCTATACGGATAAGGTACGTATTGACACCAGCCTGCCAAGCGAAGTGCCCGACCGCCAGATACCACCGCTGATTCTTATCACCTTTATTGAGAATGCTTTCAAACATGGCATCAGCTATCAACAAAAATCATTCGTTGATGTGAAGGTTTCGGTGAAGGACGATGAGCTGCGCTTCTCTTGCCGCAACTCGAAGGCAGGAGTCTCTAACGAGGAAAAGGGTGGCGTGGGTTTGACTAATGTGCGCAAACGGCTCGACCTGCTCTACGAACAAAACTATACGCTCCGTATCCTCGACGATGTCGATGTCTATACAGTGGAGTTAACCCTCCCGCTCAATTTTTAAATCGTAAATGGTCAAATTGTGAATGAATAAGATGCATATCCGTTGTCTTGCCATCGATGATGAGCCCTTGGCTCTGCAACAAATCGTTGCCTATATCAGCAAAGTACCGTTTCTGGAGCTTGCCGCCCAGTGCCAAAGTGCTTTGGAGGCCCGTACATTCTTGGAAAACGATACGGTCGACGCCATTTTCTGTGATATCAATATGCCCGACCTGAATGGCATGGATTTCGTGAAATCGCTCGCCGTTCCTCCACTCGTCGTATTCACCACTGCCTATTCTGAATACGCCGTCGAGGGATTCCGCGTGAATGCCGTCGACTATCTGCTCAAACCATTTGGCTTGCAGGATTTTCAAAGGGCAGCCCTAAGACTAAAGGAGAGGTTTGAGATTTCTTCTGCATCAACCTATCCTCATCCATCAGACATTTCACATCCTACATCAGACACCTTATCTCAAACATCAGACATCCTCTTCCTCAAAACCGACTACCGCATCGTGAAGGTCAGCATACCAGACATTCGTTACATCGAGGGAATGAGCGAGTATCTGAAGGTTTGGATAGAAGGCGAGCCAAAACCTATTATCACTCTCCTTTCGATGAAAAAGATGGAAGAGCGGCTACCAGAGTACTTCATGCGCATACACCGTTCTTACATCATTAATCTCACCAAGATTCAGGAGGTGAATAAAAACCGTGTCATCATGGATACAAATACGTTCCTTCCTATCGGTGATATGTACAAGGATACTTTCCAAGCCTATCTGGACACGAAATTCTTAGGGAAATAACGATTATCTAAAGATGAGTGTGGTCAGCCTGTCTGTAGTGAACAGCTCGTTGGCTACTTTCTGTATGTCTTCAGCGGTCACCCTGTCAATGCTCTCGTAGAGGTGGGTAATATCTTTCTCCCAGCCGTAGTGCAGGAAACTCTTGCCGAAGTCAAGGGCGAACTGTTCATGGTTGTCGCAGGCGATGGCAATCTGACCTTTCAATTGGCGTTTGGCGTTGCGCAGTTGAGTGGCACTCAGAGGCCGTTGCATCACTTTGTCGAGCTCGCGGCGTACCAGTCGCAGGCACTTCTTGACATCTTTTGGATCACAACCGAAGTAGATACACCACATACCACTGTCGCTATAGTTCACCATCGTACTCTCCACGGTGTATACCAGTCCGTTGCGCTCACGGAGAGAAAGGTTCAGACGGGCGTTCATACCGGGCCCTCCTAAGATATTATTAAGAAGGTAGAGAGGTATACGCAGCGGATGGTGGACATCGTAAGCCCGCGTGCCTAGCATCACGTGCGACTGGTGTGTCCCGAGTTCCTTTGTAATCAGTTGAGAGCTTATAGTCGAGAGTTTATTGTTTATGGATGGTATATCTGCGGTAGGAGTAATCATCTCTACACTCGAGCTCTGCTCGCTTGCTACCGAAGGGACGCAAGTAATCGCGAATGCGCTTGCTACCGAAGGGACGCAAGAACTATCAACTTTAAACTCTAAACTTTTCACTAGTTTCCCGAAGTCTACATCGCCATAAGCAAAGAAGATGGCATTCTCTGGGCGATAGTAACGACGTACAAAGCGCAAAGCATCTTCTGTAGTATAGGTGCGCAGTTGTTCTGCCTTGCCCAGAATGTTGTGTCCGAGCGGATGACCTTCGAAGAGGATATTCTCGAATTCATCGTATATCAGTTCTGCTGGCGAATCGTTATAACTCTCGATTTCATCACAGATGACCTCTACCTCCTTGTCGATTTCATGCTGCTGATACAGACTATGGAAAACGATATCCGTTAGTATGTTCACCGCTTGGGAGAAATGCTCTTTAGAGATAGCGGCATAGAAGGTCGTGTCCTCTTTATTAGTGAAAGCGTTGAGTTCGCCACCCAGCCCCTCGAGGGCGTTGATAATCTGAATGGCGTTATGCTTCTCGGTACCCTTGAAGGTCATGTGCTCGCAGAAATGGGCCATGCCTTCTTCTCCAACCAATTCATTACGGGTTCCTGCAGCTATCTGATAGCCGCAATATACTACCCGCGAAGTTGATGGCAGATGGATGATTCGCAAGCCGTTTGGGAGAGTATGAGTGTTGTATTTTGCCATTTTGGACGCAAAGGTACAAAGTTTTTTAAAGGTATAAAAGTAAAAAGGTAAAAAAGTAAAGTATGCCCACACTTTTTTACCTTTTTATCTTTTTACTTTTTTACTTTTTTATTATCTTTGCACCATCAATTATTAAAACAATGCGAAAAGTAATAGGAATCGGAGAAACTGTTCTCGACATTATCTTTAAAAATAACCAGCCTATAGGTGCTGTGCCTGGCGGGTCGGTATTTAATGGAATCATCTCATTGGGTCGCTCAGGTGTGCCTGTTTCATTTATCAGCGAGACGGGTAATGACCGTGTAGGGGAGCGCATCATCTCTTTCTCGCGTGAGAATGGGGTAAATGCTGATGATATCGCCGTCTATCCGGAATCGAAATCGCCAATCTCATTGGCGTTTCTTAATGATGACAACGATGCAGACTATGTCTTTTATAAGGATCATCCACACGATCAGTTGGACTTTGTCTATCCAGATATCCAGCCCGATGACATCGTGATGTTTGGTTCTTATTATGCCGTTAATCCTGTGATCCGTCCGCAGATGGCGGCCTTCCTCGATCATGCCAAGAATAATGGTGCCATCATCTATTACGATGTCAATTTCCGCGCCTCACACAAGCATGAGGTAATGAAACTGACGCCCAATATTCTGGAAAACCTGGAGTATGCTGACATTGTGCGTGGCTCATCTGAAGACTTCGATATCTTATATAAGAAGAGGGACGCTGATACCATTTATCGTTCACAGATTGCCTTCTATACCAAAAACTTTATCCTGACACAGGGCAGTAACCCTGTGGAGTTGAGAGCTGTGGGCGATATCAAGAAGCAGTATACAGTTGAGAAGACAGAAACGGTAAGTACCATTGGCGCTGGTGACAACTTCAATGCGGGCTTTGTCTATGGCCTGATCAAATATGGTGTAACGCGTGAGATGATTGTGTCGGGCTTCGACGAGGCAACATGGGATCAGCTCATCGCTTGCGCCCAACAGTTCTCTGCGAATGTCTGCAAGAGCATCGACAACAGCGTTGACCGGACATTTGCCGATGAGAAGAAACGAGAGCTGGAGACCTGCATGAAGGAAATGGAAGAAAGAGATTTAAAATTATGAATATGATGAGTGATACTATTAAGTATATCGGTGTTGACGATCTTGACATTGATCTGTTTGAGAGTCAGTATGTAGTGCCTGAGGGCATGAGTTATAATTCCTATCTCATTGAAGATGAGAAGATTGCAGTATTGGATACTGCCGACCGTCGCAAGGGTGAAGTGTGGAAGGCGAACCTGAAGGCCGTACTCAATGGGCGCCAACCTGACTATCTGGTGGCTCACCATATGGAGCCAGACCACGCTGCGCTCATTGCCTGGATGCTGGAGACCTATCCTGGCCTTCAGCTCGTATGCAGTGCCCAGGCTGTGAAAATGCTGCCCAACTTCTTTGAGGGCGTTAATTTCGAAGGTCGTGTAATGACTGTCAAGGAGGGCGATACACTCTCGCTAGGCCATCATGAACTAAAATTTATTGGTGCTGCGATGATACACTGGCCAGAGGTCATCATGAGCTACGACAGCTTGGACAAAGTGCTCTTCTCTGCTGATGCATTCGGCAAATTCGGAGCATTGGTTAAGGAGACCGACGATTGGGCCTGCGAGGCGCGTCGTTACTATTTCAATATCTGCGGCAAGTATGGTACGCAGGTACAGACGGTGATGAAGAAATTGGCTGCAGTTGATGTTCAGACTATCTGTCCGCTGCATGGTCCTGTGCTCAAGGGTGAACAGCTGGCTGTTGCCATTAAACTGTACGACACATGGAGCAAGTACGAGCCCGAGAGCGAAGGTATCCTGATTGCCTACGCTAGCATTCACG
>Ga0310786_10004770_pt1 | contig 18702 bp, 7 predicted proteins | sample AusTroGonzalo_MG_FD_203881 | JGI IMG/M metagenome (GOLD analysis project Ga0310786, IMG submission 203881) | Bovine rumen microbial communities from tropical cattle in Woodstock, Queensland, Australia - Gonzalo_03 (v2) (version 2) | ecosystem: Host-associated > Mammals > Digestive system >... | reverse complement strand
GTCAGCAGCAGCAATATTACCGTGTTGAGCAGACGCAGAAAAAGAGTTTTCCTAAATCTACTCCGCTTGACGGACCTACGCTTGCTGTCCTCGTTCTTGTTTTCTTTTTGCATGACATTGCCTCTCGTTTCAGGTATGATAAAAGGGGTTCAGTCCCCGTCCGGCTCACCCGTCCGAGGGCCGGCATCTCCAACAGAAGACTTTGCGCTGCCATTAACTTCACCGCGGACTCTGAGATGTTCGATAAGGCCTGAAGAAATTATGCCCGTCGGGATTGCGATAAGGCAAATACCCAGCACCGACACGACAGCACCTATGATCCGCCCAAGCGTGGTGACAGGATAAAACCCACGCGTCCCCGACTTGGTGAACGTCTCGATTGCCCACCACAGCGCAGAAATCGCGTTCTCGAACTTGTCTGGTTGTGCATCGTGTTCCGCCGCATACATGAGGAGCGACAGGAAAAGAACCATCAATGACATAAAGAACAGCACCGCCAGCAAGTCCTTCGCCTTGTCCTTGATGACTGCCCCGATAGCGGCAAGGGCGTCGAAATGTCGGTTCAGCTTGAATATGCGCAGAAGCCGGATAAGTCTCAACGAACGGATGCCCAGCATTCCCGGAGGAAGGAAGTATGGCATATAAAACGGGAGAATGGCCAGCAAGTCCACAATTGCCATCGGGCTGAGAACATACTTGATTCGCGACGAGAACCACCCCTTCCCATACCGCAAATCGGCTGTCCATATTCGAAGCAGATACTCTGCGGTAAAGGCAACAACAATGGCCTCCTCCGTCTTCGTCAGGACAATCATCACTTCTTGTGGCAGGTCGAATGTCACGGCAAACACTATGAACACGCTCGCGATGATAAGCAGCATCACGAAGAAATCGAATGCGAGCGTCATCTTGGAATCAGACGCGTCCGGCTGAATGGTCTCGTAGACCCATCGCTTGAATCGCAGGTAATGTTTCATCATCGGCGGCCTCGACCATTCCTCTTGGTGTCGTTCGAAAACGTAGGCCTGTCCAATCCATGCATCGACAACATCTGAAAAGCCTTGCTTGCGGAATTGTAATAGTTAAGCGCCTCCTCGTGCCTGTTGTCGCCGATAAGCCCTTTAATGTCCGCCTCCACCCTGGACCTAATGCCGGCGAACTTCATGACAAGATCTGGCCGCGATTCTACTAGTTCAGAAGCTTGCATTCCAAGAGAGTACAGTTTCCTTCCTTCCTCGGCGGCAGCATTGTACTCATCCACAATTCGCTTGCCAACCTGGCCAAGATTAAACGTTGTTCTAGACGCGAATGAAAGGGAACCGCGGAAGTCCTGTTCCGCATAATTTCGATGCAACGACTCTAGTTTCGCCAGTTCTTCGGCAGCGGAATTTATGTCGCGTGTCCGGCTGTTCCTGTCTTGTCTCGTACCCTTTCCTGACGCACTTGGGGAAGCGTCTTCGCAATTGACAACCTCGCGCCGAACTCCGGTCGAAGGAAAGACTGCGGCCTTGACCAAAACCGCCAGCAAACAGAGCAAGCCAGCTAAGGCAACCCCGATCAATGCAACGAACAAAGGATGAAGCCTGGCCCACTTCAAGATTTGCGCACGCCTTTCCGCCGCAAACTCGACTCGCTCAACCAACTCCTCCAGACGATTTCGGCTAATCCCGCAGGCGCTTGCCAGCCGTTCCAGTTCCAGGCGCTCCTGCTCATCTATCACACCATCGTTGCTCTTGAACCTTGAGGCCTTCCCGAGAAAGACCTTTTCCGCCTGCCGTCGGGCTTTGCGGCGTTGACGGTTGTTCTTGTCGTCGAGGTCTTTCAACTGTTCGCGCACCATCTTAACAATCGTCTCTTCAAAATCCGTCTCGCGATCGATAAATGAAGCTTGCGCCGTTTTCAGCATTGCCAGGCTTTCCGGAAGCGACTCCGGGAATGTCAATCGTTCGCCACGGACTGCGACTGGTATTATCTGGACGCCATTCTTGATTGCATGTTCTATCTCCTTCCGCACCCAATCATCAGGATTTGCGCAACGGTCAAGCGCACCAGGCGTAATCACAGAAAGAAAATATCTCGAATTTTCTATAGCCCCGTAGATCTGCTGATTAAACTGGCCCGTCTTTAACTCCCGCTGGTCAAAAAAGCATTGAAAACCCTCTATCCGGAGGTAATAAGCAATACTCCTGGCAAAGTCCAGTCCGCCATCACGGCGATAGCTGATGAAAATGTCATACGCCTTGTTCTTTGACATATTGTCCCTCTACAGCGTTATAAGATTACCTTCTTGGATTTTGACGTAAAACATCACTCAGCCTCCAACGCGGCTTCAAGGATCGCATGGAGCTTCTCGCCGTGTTGCTGTAGCCACGCCTTGGCTTCATGCGCTGTCTTCTGGGCAGAGGAAAGCTGTTCCCTATAGTTGTCCCAGCCGACATTGGCGGACACGCACACATAACCGATTGCGCAGAGGACGCAGACAAAGAGGACAAATTTTAGCATCTTGCTGACGAACTTGAAAAGCGCAAAAACAATTAGAAGCGCCACGCAAACAACCTTCAGTTCATCCGCGCGCGAGTTCTTTAGCCAGTCCACAAAAGCAGAAAAGCCCTCGCTTACGGCATTAGTCGGCTTAGACTCGGGAATCTGCGCGCCATTCTCGACAAGCGAGCGTTCCTTGTCCCTCCCACCGACAAGCAGCACGAACGCCCTGGGCGATATCTTAGGATCGTTCACCACGCGCCCCGCCACGCCGTCGCGGATTTCCTCGGCGAACTTTTTTTCGAGGCAGACGGACACCTTTGTCCCGTCCGCCACCTCATCGAGTGAATCAACGCGCCCGACGTAGGCGTCATACCACACTACAGGCGCACCCTTCTTTAGCGACTTGCCTTCCTGAGAGACGAAGAAGCACTTCTTCTCGCCGCACCCCACAAGCAGCAGCATTGCCACTGCAAACGCTATTGTTGCAACTTTGTTCATAGGCTCATCCTTTCCCGAAGTTCCTAGGAAGACCTCGGAAATCATCCTCTATTCAACTGTGTCACCCCGACGAAATGTCCAACCACTCTTCCACCCTCGTCACACGCGAAAACGTCAACCCAGTACGAGGAGGCATCGACAATCCCGCCTGGAAGTCGCAAAGTCGTCTCATAGACCTCATACGGCCTCATGTCGGAAAGTCGTATGCCGCCAAGGCACGGATAGCACTCGCTGTCAGGCTTCTCATAGACAAATTTCTTCGGCCGTCCATAAACGACAAGCGCAACCCCTGAAATCGGCTCCGAGGCCACAACCTCCACTTTCAGGCTGCCGCCGTCCCACGTTGCATTGAGAATCTTCACTGCATTGTCGAAACGCATTGTCATAGGCGTGGGGATAACATCGGCCTTAATTGCCTCTGCCGAAGGAATGAGATCTGTCTCCTCTCCGAGGGGCCTGACGAACTTGTCGCATGCCGTTTCAGCATAGACATAGTTCTTGCCAAGCCATGCATACTGAATTGGCTTGTTGCGGTTTGCCGTCCAAGCGAGGGGGACGTTGACGCCTACCGCCGCATGACTCGGAATTGAAAGAATGGCGCTTTCAATTCCTGCGCGGCGGAGAAGTTCTGCATAGAGGATTGACGAATCCTCGCAGTCCCCTCCTCCCAGCATCAGCGTTTCCGAGGGGTATCGCGGCCAATCAGTCGAGACATTCAGCGGGTCTTTTACATATGCCACGCCCCCCTGGACAAACGCCAGCATGAACTCCGCCAACTGCGTCGGGCTGCCATCGGGGAAGTTCGCGTCAAACATGCCGCGAAGCTCTGCATAAACCATGCCAACAAAGTCCCGGTACGGGTCGTTGGTGCCATACTCGAGGTAGCTGTCGCCGCAGGCCCTGGCGCGGAAATGCGAATTGACAAGTCGATTGTAGGAGTCACGCGACGCCGGATCGGCAAACCCAGCCCCGATTCGGAAGTCACGCCGACCGTAATTCCACGAAAACGAGATGCCAAAGGTGCCGACCGTCGGCGGAGGAGGCAATGTTGCCACCTTCGCCCAGGCGCCGCCTGAAGCAAGGGCCGTTGAGTCGAACTCCCTGCGTTCCTCTATCCACGCATAGTCGGCGTCTACGGGGGCAACTGGTTCTGCAAGGCCTTCAATCTCCGCGATTTCACCGGCGATCCTGCGCTCAATTGTGGACAACGTCTCGCCCGCCATGCGGACATCCTCGTCAAGTTCCCCGATCCTTGACTCATCAAGATAGTACGCGGAACAGGAGAAAGACCTAAGCCAGCGAAGACGTGCGGCATTGTCTGGCTGCGCTTCCATTAGGCCATAAGCCTCATGAAGTGCATCTACAAGCTTCCGCTGACCGTTCATGCCCGTAAGAACATCCTTGACCAGGCGATCGACGACCCTACCGCTGTTGATCGGCTGGACAAGCCATGCGACAGCGCCTGCCACCGCCGTGTCACAATCACGGAGACGGAATACCGGCAATGCCGCGTAGAACGGGAAATCAGGAACGAGGCGCCGCATGACGCCGGAAAGAAGATGCGTCAGAACCAGGGAAAAATCGGGATTCTCGGTATTCCACTTTCCGACGACTCCACGCTGTATCTGCGCCACCATGGCGCGGGGATCCATTTTTCGCGGCGCAAGAAGCATCCCGGCGAAACAGGCGGGATAAGAATATTCCCGTGGGGGCGACAATGGCATCTCCTGCCCGTAGCGGTTGACGAGACCAAGCAGCGTTCCGGATACCGCGCGGGGAATGTCGCGGCAAGAAGGCAAGTCAAAGAATCCAAAAGTGCGCCCAGAGGCAACGACGGGGGCCGCAGGCACGCTTACGGGCTCTATATTCCATGAAAGAGCGCGGACTGGCGTGTCAAAGTCCATTCCGTCGCCTGCCCACGGTCGTATCTCCATCTGGCAGCAGCACGTCGCATCGCCGTCATGGAATGTATCCACCGTGAACGCAGAAACGGCGGCATCTGCGTCTGCAGAAACGTTCTCGCCATGTTCCGTCCTTCCCAGGAGAAGACGTTCTGCATGGGCAAAGTCGACACTGCCCTGAATACGGCCTTTTTCAACCCAGTGCGCGATGGAAGAGACGCCGGTGCCGACGGCAACCGTTTCCCCGCCTACCTGTGCACGGGGGCGCCCGAGGCCAAGCAACGGATCATCTCCCAGCTGAACTATGTCCTCGTCAGTGTACGGCAACTCGCCAAAATCCACCTTGACCCCAGCGTTGCTCTTCACCGATTCCGACTTCTCAAGCACAATGTACGGCCAAAGCGGCGTTCCATAGGCGGGCTCCTTCCATTCGTCCTGCCGCCATATCTCAAAGACGGTGGCATCCGCCGCTTTATCCGCCTTAATGGTATGCCGATCCGAAAGCGACACCCCAAAGCGCTCCCATGCGGAAAGATCTACAGGCTGGCCTGGCACGACAAACCGCAGAAGACTCCGCAGATGATGGATCCGCAACGCCACGGCAGTTTCATCTGGGATTGTCGGGAAGATCGGCTCGTCCGCCAGAAGCGCCTCAGACTCAGACGACACGCTTAGATATACGGCCTCGGCGTCGCCAATTGTCAACCTCAGCGCCATTCCAGACCGCCCCGCAAGGGCGGTCTGATACAAGACCGCATCGGCCGACTTGTCGTCGCCGATTTCATCTAGCCTCGCAATCACACGGACGGACCCTCCCCCGCCCGAAGACAGCCGAGATTCCAGCTCACGGCATTTATGCAGCGGCGTTCCTTTCTGATAGACGACAACCCGCAGCTTCGAATCTATGGCGAGGCACCGCCTGACTATATCCTCGCAAACGGCAGACGGTTTCAAGCCATCGCGGACAACCAACGGCATGCTCCACGCTGGATCGCATTTGCGAGGCAAAAGCGTAACTGCATTCTGCTTGTTGAAATCGGCAGACCCATACAATCGCGACGCCAAGAACAACTCGCCGCCATTTTCGTTCAAGCGCGGCAAGGATACGACGAACTGCGGCCTGATGTCGCACGAAACAAGCAGAAGCCGCATCTTGTGGAACAGGAATGGCAAGTGCGCCCGCTCCATGGAAGAATACCCCATGAAATCGTCTACGAGTATGACTTCAAAAAGGCGCAGAAGTTCCCGTAGCGGAGTTATGTCGTCGCCTTTCAGAAAGAGTTCGCGCCCTTCAAAGAAGATTCGCTCAACATCGCGCGGTGTGGCAAACAGGATGTTTGGCGGCACGATCTCAGACGCGTCACGCACCGCACCAGCGCCAGCTTCATCCTCTTCAGAGTACTTCTCCTTGAGAGAATCGATCCACTTCCTCGCACTATCCGATTGCAGGATACCTGAAGAGAGGAACGTTTCAAGAAACAAGCTCGAACACCTTTTCTGGAGACGAGCCGAAAGCACTTCTGCTTGATGAGAGTCCACGACCAGATAAAGGACTCGCTGGCGACGGGCCATGGCAGCGTATAGCGCAGTTGCAAGCAGAACTTCCGTGCGACCACTGCCTTCGTCGCCCGAGAGAATCATATCGGACGCCATTACGTTGCCCTTCTGCGTGGCCAGCCTGGACTCCTCCCACGCATCACGGAAACGCTTGAAGAACTCAACTTGAAGCTCTGTCGGACGACGAGACTCCTCCCCGCCCATCAGCAACCAGAGGTCGTCCGCCTCCGGCGCGTTTGAATTCTCCGACACCGGAGCATCCAAAGCAGGGATGCGGTCCGGCACCCCCTTCCTGGCGGTGTTCATTCGGACTCCATCGGGAAGTTTCTTGCAGAATTGCTCAAGCCAGGCCGGAGGAGTCTCCTCGATCTCGGCATCGCATGAATCGGCCTCTGCTGGCTTCTTCCTAAAGAGATCGAGAAAACGTTGCCAAAGCGACTTGCGACGAGGCGGTTCAGGCTCGGGCGGCAAAGAAGCCAGTCCTTGCGGTTCCGGCGCAGGCAAAGCACGCCGGAAAAGCGTCCAGCAGGCGAAGCAAATCATGGACAATGGCAATAACGCCGCAAAAAGGACAACCCGCATCGCCAATTCCGACAAGCACTGGACAGGAATCGAGAGGCTTCCCAGCCAGCGCTGCACATCGCCGAGCAGAGACAGCAGTGCCAATCCCAGGAAGAACAAGCCCAACACGAACAAGAAAGGCCTACGCGCCGTACGTGGCCGTCCATTCGCATCGAGCCGTTCGTCAGGTCGATTCGCGAACCTAATCCAAATCAGAAGGGCCAGCAATGGTGCAAGGCAAAGAGCGTTCAGCACAAACACAAGCTGGGGAGGGAACACACCAATGCCAAAATGTCCCTGCAGGAAAGTAAGAGCCGCAGGCACGACCCAAAAGAACGAACAAATCGCGATCAACGCCCGCGGGAACGGCAATCTGTCTTCATCATCCGTCTTTCGCGCCACCCCAGCACATGCCATCAAGTAAAGCAACGCCAGACACACCGACAATCCCAGCGTTACGCTTGCCGTACCAGCGACAATCCAAAACAAGACAGTGGGATGAGACAGCATCACCTTCCAGGCGGACAGTCCAGTCAGGAAAAACACAAGGCATACCGCTACAACTGCCGCCGGTATCAGGCACATCCAGAAAAATGCACGCCTTTGACGCGCGAGCGATTCGGGATGAGACGACCATCGGACAAACAGACTTTTCGGGCTTTTGTCTGACATCATGCCACCTCACCTCCCCTACGGCCGTGCTTGAGGCGTTCCTGCTTGGACAAAAAACGAAGGCGCCCGCCTTCCCCAGTGCCGATTCCCCACACGCGAATGTCCTGGAAGAAAAATGCGACCTGCGGCAATCCGTCAAGGACATTCGTCTCGCGAATTTCTATCTCACCGCCGGCAGCACCGCCAAGCAACTGCCGCACATCGGCCAAGATTCCTGCGGCACGCGGAATGAATACGGTCCTTGGCGAGTTCTCCACCTTGTCGCTTTCGACATGGGCGCTCGCCAACGCAAAACCCGAGTCTCCGCGCAGATCGCCGAATTCTTCCGGAAGAACGGATTGCAGGCGTGACACTGCGGCATTGCCCTTGGAATTTTCAATTAAATCAAGTTTCTGGGCCATGACCAAGTCGTCCCCAAACTCCTTGAACCAATTCCGAATGCGCGGGACAAAAACTTGAGCCGGGAAGTTCCCCTGCTGGGTAAGCCCATCCGTTTCTTCGCAGAGCCGAGACCAGAATGCCCTGAATGATTTCTCGCCAGACTCGCGAAACGCCACGCTTATCACCTTGTCGACATTTGAGCCCTTCGCTCCGCCGGCATCCGTCGCATTTCCGTCAACAGAATGCAAGAACCTTGTTTGCGCGGCGAATACCTCAAGCTCTTCTCGTCTGAGATCCGCGCCCTTCGTCGGAATCTGGGAACCATCAGGCTCCTCCGCATCCCCGCGCCTGTAAGACACGTCTACGGTAGGGCTCTGCAACTCACGGCCCACAATTCGCCCCACACGTTCAAGCAAGCGTTGTAAAACCGCTATCGCCGCACGGCGCAACCCAACACTGTGCCGAGCCTCGGCTGTCTTCACTATCTCGACGGAGGCCGCGTGCCGATCATCCATCTTGGCATCGACAGATTCCTTGATGGCTAATAGTTCGCCCACGGCCATCTGCCCAGCCCTGCGGTGGAACCACAACATGGAGACACAAGCTCCAACGGCACCCGCAAAAGCAAGCGACGACAGGACCAAGGCGACAAGCAGGCTCCCGCCCAGCGCCCAAAACGTGCGGAAAAGGGCATACCCGCAGAATAGCGAAGCGGCCACCACGGCCAGCATTCCGTATGGAGCCGTCACATAGTGATTCTGCGCGCGCCCCATTTCTCGTCCGGCATCTGCAAGTCGTTTCTGCGCCTCTTTCCTGTCCAGTTCAGCATGCACCATCGCCCGCCACTTCTCGTATATGATGTCGCGGCCCCATGTGTCATGGGGTTCCTGTTCGTGCAGGCGCCTAGCTTCGTCGTCGATGCTTCCGGGGCTCTTGGCCACTCGGCTGAATACCGCGCGCGCCTCCATCACGCGGTCCTTCTCTTTCTCCCGGAACATCTTGCGCTCGCACTCGGCAAAATGCACACGGGCCTGCGCACGCGCCGAATTCCAAAGAGAATCGTCGTTAGTCTTCCTTACAAGATCATCGACATCGAGTCGATGCCACTCCGTTCCCCTCGGGAGCGAACTGGGCACACCACCGTATTCGGAAAGTCTCGTCTTCAATTCCGAGAAACCGTTATTCTCCCTGTTCTTGACTTCAGGCCTGCGCGACGCGCCTGAAGCTCCGGCTTCACCCTCCATGCCTTCAAGGTGAATCAACCTATAGGCGGCATGTTGCGCGTCCTGAGCAACCTCTGCCACTTTATCCGAGGGGCAGTCCATAAGGTACTCGAAAGATCTGATCAGGTGCACGCCAGGAAGGAATATCCCCCCAGACGAATTCTCTGAAGACAGCTCTATGAGCATTCGAAGCAGGAGTCTCCCGACGATCACGGGCCACAGGCACGCCGCATGCAAGGCGTCATGTTCGAGATCGACCTCAAGGCGCGAATCAACGAAATAACAAGTCTTGAGCGCGCCAGAGTCCTTCAACTCCCCTTCGATCACCCGAAGTTGATCGTCGGAAAGGTGAAAGAACCCCTTCCTTGCCACGACAACGGCCACATGACGAATGTTGCGGTTCTGCGTTTCCGCAAACCACGTGCAAATAGAGTCTCCAAGCGATCGTATCCAACGCGACAGGGCAAGAAGCGGCGCCGCATCGGCAAGGCCTGGATTCCCCTGGACCTCATCGTCGAGGAAAAGCACATGCAAGACGGTGGAACCAAACAGCTTTGCAACTTGGTTCTCGCTCCGCATCCATTCGTCGCCCCTGGTCTCCAGTCCAAGCAATTCAGCGGGGGGAGGAGGCCTCCCTCCCCCCGCCGTTGCCGATTTGTAATCAGCGTCATACGGCCATAAGTAGACGCGATTCCCCGCTCCTTCCCAGAGTGTGCAACCACACATCTCGTACCAGGACGCCGGCATTACCCCCGAAGAACGGAGCGCGTCACGCTCCTTCTCGGGGATGAAGACTACCAACGGGGACGGCATGGCAATATCCTTTTCTCAGGTTGTCGTCACACGTTGTCCTTAGACCTTTTTAGCAATGCGTCAAATACCGGCTTGTCGTCATCGTCGGCACTGTCGCGCATCTGCGTCAGCCAAGCGGTACGAGCCTTCTTGAGCTTGCCAATGTCGTTAGCGCCAATTTCAGGCGCAACCTGCTCGGCGAATGCCGTCGACTCCTTCAAGAGCAGTTCGCGGACCTTGTTGCCCAATTCCACGTCGCTCTCCTTTGCCGCCCCGGAAAGCCCTGTCTTGCCCTTGCCCTGAAGAAGGGCAAGAAGGTTGCAGGCGCTTGTGCAAAGGCGCTTGTTTGCCTTCCAGTCGCATTCGGTATCCGGCTCTGCCCTGCCTTCCTCTTCATTCCAGGCATACGTCTTGCGAGCCAAGGAATAAGACTGCTTGTCACCAGGCCTGAGGATTGGGAAGTGCCATCCGTACACAGCGAACTTCTCGTCGAACGCCTTTGCCGCCGCATCGGTAAGCCCCATGCCCAAGAATCCATACAGCATGGCGTCAAGCGCCTTGCTCTCCTCGCGCTGCGCCTCCGCCTCGTCTTCGTGCATCCACGGACGCCAGCGGTAGCCGGACAACGCCTTCTCGCGTATGTACAGCGGCGAAAGATATCCGATTCCCTTGTTGTGGTTGTCAGTCGTGAATATCGACTCGCCGTCATCGCGTTCCGCCATCTGCATCCAGGCATTGACATCCGCGTCATTGTAGTACTTGAGCGATTCGATCTTGTCAAGGAGGTGCATGCCCTTCGCCTTCTCGACGGCCGACAACTTGACGCCCTCGGAAACAAACGCGACATAGCTAAACGGAGTCACGCTGCCCTTGGCAGTGTCCAGGCCGATTGGCTGGACCTTCGCATGGGGCGCGTAATCGGCGATGTACTTCGATATCTCGTCGGCGGACTCCCCGCATTCGAACGGGAGGAACATCATTATGCTATGATGCGCCCCTTCTGTGTCGGCGATCCACCATGGCGCGCAGGTGCTGGCAAGCGAAGCGGCAATCGACATGCGCAGCTCCTCAACAGTCGGCAACGTGAGAGGCGCCTTGCGGTTCTGCTTGTCTGGCACAAGTTCGGCGCCAAGAGTGCGCTCGAACATCTCCTTCAGGCGTGTCAGGCGCACACCGTTGCCCATAGCCGCGGCAATCGCGTTGTTCCAATGCTCGCGGTTGTGCGCAAGTATCTTCTCGAACGTAAAGTTGTCCTCGAGGAAGTTCTCCGAGAGGCTCACGCTCGCACGCGTCTGATCCATTAGCCTCCCAACGAACTTGCGGTGCGAAGCGCTGTCGTTTGCGACTGCCAGCTTTTCAAGAGACCCGTCCTCGATAGAGCGGCCAATGAAATCTTCCATGCCGTCGCCGACCATGATAGAATCGCCCACGAGATCTTCGGCCTCGGTACGTGTCGCTACAATCGGGCGCAAGATGCGGCGATAGAAGCGCTGGCAGTCGTCGCCGCCGTAAAGCGTGTCTTCGATTCGATCTGGCGTCGCAAAGAGAAGACTAAACGAATCGTCTCCAGCATTGCCGCCGGCCGCCTCCGCCTCTTCGAGCGCAAACCCCGCGCTGGCCTCGCGGCAACAGTTTGCGAACTGTTCGCATGCCGCAATCAACCTCTCCACCCTCTTGACCGCAGGCTGGAAAGCCTCCTCAAGCGCTGCCTTGAGCTGCGGATAGTTCGCCGCGATAACACCGTTGGGAATGATGCCGACATAGCACCCCGCTTCGTCCCTGACGAGCTGGTCTATCTCGTCCTGGTTGAACGCACCAATGCCAGTCACCATTTCCTTAAACGTGCGCTTGGAGAACACCTTAAGCGTCTTTTCAACCGCTTCGCGCGCGCCGACTGCCTTCGATCCGCCCTCGGGCGTGATCTGGAAGGCCTGCGGAGAGAGGGATCGAGCCGCATCGATCTCGGACTTGAGCATCTTTAGGAAATCCAACGCCCGGCCGATGGATGGCTTTTGGCCTTCGTCGCCCTTGTACACGGCCTTCATGGCCGCTACAACGGCAGCTTCCACCTTTCCGCTCACGAGTCCCATCTCGGACAATACCTGCCTGATAACCGGCTTCACGTCGGCGGCAGGCGCCAGCAAGGGATCTATCGCCTCCTTTGCGTCCTCAAACTTCCAGTCCGGGAATTCCTCGACCATCGTGGCGAAGCTCTGGTTGTACTTCTTCTGCTTGAGAAACGCGTAGGACAGGCGCTGGAACAGCGTTCCCTGTGAATTTGGCCGAAGGTCGGTCAACGCCCGGACAAGCGCATTGACTGGATATGCACGGAAGAAAGCGTCCTTCGCAGACGACACGTCTTCTCCACTGGACACAAGTCTCCTGAGGGCAACGCCTCTCGCCCGTGTTTCGTACCATTTCTGCAAATGCAGCGTATCCACCTCGTAAGTGGCGGCAGCGAAGCTGTTGAAGGGATCGCCGTCGTTGACCTGGCGAGCGGCGATGTCGGGATTCGCGATCATCGCGTATAGTGCCGCGCCCGCCATCTCATGGTACTGTCGGTTGTTGTCCAGTATCGCGGACTCGCTTTTCCCGCAGACAAGAAACGCGCTGCTGACAGGTGCTCCAGCCGTGGGATTGAGATCGAGATTCACCTTTAGCACGTCCGTCGAGACACGATCGGGGGACTTGACGTTCGGCAGGCTATACTTGAAGCAGTCGGTTCCTGCCTTGCCGCCGTTGACCATCCAGCAGGAAAGCTCGGAAAGCCCCGTCAGGGAGTTCACCTCGAGGGCCAGTTGCTGCCCCTCGTTGTCGCGAGCCACGCTTTCGTACACGTTTGCGTCAAAGAACACGCCCACCGGCGGCACTGTCACCTTGTACTTGCTGAGCAGGTATTCCCTCACCTTGAACGCGATAAGGTTCCAGCACCCGCGGCCGGTGCCGCCGGAAAGTCCGGCAACGATCACAAGGTTCATATTCTTGAGTTGCGTCGGGTCGCCGTACCCATGAGCAACCATATGGTTGACAATGCGCTTTATGGCATCACCTATCTCGTCAAGATAAAACCAGGCAAGGCCGTACGAGGCTGGCGGACACTGTCCCGCGCCCTTGATCAGATTGGTTACGCGCGGCGCGACGAACGGATTGCCGTTCCCATCAAACCACCAATGTTCGCGCAGGCGCATCAACCCCTTCGCATTCTGCTGTTTCGAAAACGGCTCGATGAAGTTGGGACGTATCATCTCATTCAGGATGTTCATGTTGTGCGAAAGCTGAATCCGATCCATAAACGGAGCAGGATACTGTCCCATCTGCCCCTTGATCTCTTCCTCGAACTTATCGAGCGCTTCAACTTCAGTGTCCACAGCCAGATAATAAACCTCGTTGGAGAGACGAGGGAGCATCGCGGGATTCTGCACAAGCAGTCGGTTGAGCGACGATAGCGTCGTAAGTCCCGAACCACCGCAGCCAATCACGAGGTTGAGTGAACGTTTAGCCATAATTGTCCTTTCGGTTTTGTGTTTATCAGAAAGCGAGGAAATAGGAAATAGCGACTGCCAGGCCCAGGCAAAGCATCAGGATGCCAAACCTTAGCCACAAAAACGTGTTTGGAGCAGCACGCATCTTGATCTTGACCCAAAGCGCGGTCACTGCTTTTGGATTTGACGGAGAGGGCGCCCAAATGTGAATCAGCTGTCCCTTGCTGAGCGACTCCTTCTCCATCCCGTCCGGAGGATTGAGAAGACTGCAGTTGGGCATCCGCACTCCACGGCCATCGGCAGCCGTCTTGGACTCCCATATCATAAGACTTGTCTGGCCAAGCACAGTGCCGACGCTCCAATCCTCAGACTGCTTTCCCCCAAGCTTGTTCAACGGAATCGTAGCACGGTTTCGCATCGTATCCCAGTATCTGATCAGCCCAGGTCCCGACGCCATATCCGCCTCGACGGACTGGGCATTCATATTGTTAGTCTCGTCAACACGGACAAAGACCTTCCAGAATCGAGGGTCGTCACCGGAAAAATACCACCAGTACAACCCAGCGACAAGCAATGCCGCCAAGAAGGCAATCACCACTACCCATAGGCGATAGACACATAACTTGTGCGTCACTGGACCAATGGCGTTCCCCTTCGAGTCGAAGACCGTCAGTCCGAACTCGACGTCGCCTACGTCCATGCATCTGAACTCTATTTCCGGACCCGCCATCGGATTGCCGTTTTCGTCTTTCAGCAAAATCCCGTTGCATGTCCATTCGCGCCTTGCAATGTCGGGAGAGTCCATGCCGACAAGTACGACCTGCCGTCCCTGGGAAACCCTTCCGGCAATCGTCTTGGTCGACGAGGCAGAAGGACGTATGGCGAACTCGGCGTTGATCGGCTGAGGCTCAACGACAACCTCGACTGGGCTCACCGAGACGTCGCAACCGCACACCTTGCACTTTCCCGTTGCGGAAATCACGTACTTTCCATACGCATCATATCCCGGATGGTTGGCAACTTTTGCGGCGTACTTCGTCTTGTCGCCCATGTCCCAGGCAACATCTACCAGTTCGCAATCGCCGGACGACCCGACTTCTGCCTGAACTGGCTCCTTCAACCCGTACGAGGTTCGCGTTATGCCGTTGGTCTTCGGCAGTTCGATCTTCGGACCGCAACCTTCGCCTACAAGTCGGCAAGGGCAGCAGGCGACAATCGTCAGGGACTGGTCAGCGGACAGCCAGCTGCCATCGGGCATCAATCCCTTTGCAACATAGTCGACATGGCACTCTCTTTGGCCACGGACGGTCGGCACGTCAATGTTTATGGACATGCCCTCCTTTTCCAGTTTCTTTTCCGTGCCATCCAAGTCGCACGTGAACCAGGCGACTTTCTTGATCGCACCCGACACTTCGACTCCCAAAGCCACCTGGTTGCCGAACTTGACACGTTTCCAGTTCTCTTTCATCGTCTCCGATGTGTAGGAAATCGACGCAAGAGTAACGGCCTCAATCGTGATTGACGAGGGCTGGACAGTCTCGCATAGCTCTTCGTCGGCAAGTTCAGGCTCTGCCGTTATCTCAACTCCCGTATTGCCGAGCTCCAACGGGAGATTTGCCTTGATCGAGGCCTTTCCGCCAACCACAGCCGAGACATCCGAAGGCCCGAACGAGACAACCTTGGCCGTTGATTTGTCGACCATCTTCCAGCGAACGCTCTTGACCGGGCCTTTAACAGCGGCGGACAGGTCAAATTCCCTGCCAGTCTCCATATGCTGATTGGCCTTCGGGCTGTCAATGGCAACCTGAATCTCAGTAGATTTCACAAAAATCTGGGTGGTTTGGGATTTCTCCCCCGCAGGCCCCTTGGCCGTCACGGTTACATCATAGAAACCTCCCTTGGCAGGCGTATGGCTCCCTGAAGACCTTCCGCCGTCTACCACCGTCTGGATTGTTGATGCCTTGTCCTTCAGCTTGAACTGCCACGTAACGGAGGTGAGGTCTCCCTCTATGCGGGCAAGAAGGTCAATCGGCTTCTCGGCCTGATACTGCGCACCCTCGGCATCGCCATCATAGGCAATAGGCGACAGGATTTCAATGAACGGCGCCGCTGACACAGAGGCCTCCAGCCGTTCTGCATCCTTCGCGATCCCCGCCTTGTACATGGCCGTGACGCCAACTTGGTGCCGCCCGGACTTTTCAAAAACATACTTCAACGTTGCCGTCTCACCAGGGACACGGCTACCGTCAACCATCCAGGCATAACTCCTACATGGACCGACCGCCTTCGCACGGAACACGGACTCCTTGCCTACCTCATGCCTGTCGGTTTCACAATCAATCTTGACTCCAGTTGGAATAACTTCAAGAGTCCCCTTGACCTCAGAATCCTTGAACCCGGCCTTGGAGGCCGTCACGCTGTATCCAACGTTTCCGGAACCCTTGGCCTTCCAGTTAACGGAGATCCCCGTCAGGGTCTCGCCGCCAATTACCCACCTGACATCGGCACCTTCACTTGCCTTCGCTCTGAACTCAACCATGTCATCCGCCGAAACAACAGCCCCCTTTGCAGGATTTTCGACCGACACCGACGTCCTTCCGACCGGAGGAACGTTCAATACAATCGGCTTCGGATCCTTGAGGTCGAACTTCCTCCCCCCGGGCAGTCTCGAAAGGGAGAGATTGGCCACGGCGGGTTTTTCGTCCGGGAATGCCGGCCAGTCGAGTTTGCAAAGCCTCATCCCATCACATAGATCAATGGCGGCCGAAATTCGTCTGCCCTCCACATCAAAGTCAAGCGAAGCCTTCTTCCCCTTAACCTCCTCCCAGCAGCTATCGGTGATTGGAAGGAACAAATGGCACTTCACCGTCTGCTCTGGTTCGGCCTGGGGATTCTTCAGCGCGGCCAATGAAGATGACAGCGCAGTGCCCAGCCTGGGCTTTGACCCCCAGTCCGACGTATCTGGCTTTGGCGACCTGCTGAGCCATTCGTACTCAATCTCGAGATTTGGCTTCGAAACCATATCTCCGAACTTAGCCCTGAACTTGGCACAGGCCGCGTCCTTTTCCTGGACATAGTCTGGGTTGTCTTGATATTTAAACCTTGAACCAAACTTCTTGCGAATCTGGGTGCGGGCAGGATACTCGCCTTTGTAGTCATAGGGGGTCTCTTGCCGGCCATCTGTATAGACATAGACGGAAACTTCCGCACCGGGATCGCGGCGCATCATTCGCGCAACCTCGGTCAAGGCAAGGTCCTGCGCATCATACAACAACGTGCAGCCATTGGGCCTGTCATTCTTGACAAACTGCACTATCTGCATACGTTGCTTTGCATCAAGCGAAGGATAGGACCTTATCGACTTGATCGTACTCGCAAAGGGGATGACAAAAACCGATGTGCCGTCGGGAAGCGCGTCCAATCGCAACTTCATGCTTTCCAATAGCGCGTCGTTGGGCTTGCGTCCGCCATCTAGCGACTCCTCGTCCATAGAACCGGAACGGTCAACAACGAAATATGCCACACGTCGGCTTTTGGCGCCAGCCCCCCCCGTCGATTCGATTCCGTGCGAAACCGTCAGCTCTACGTTAAGGGTCGCGGCGGATAGCATTCCCGTCACAGCAAAAGCTATCGCTGATAGAAAAAGCTTCTCTTTCATCATGTCTTTCACCTGGCTTTAGGTTTAACGTATATCTGGACGACTTCGCTAATCTTCCCGGCTATACCCTCGGCGGTGACGGTAACGTCGTAAAGACCGCCCTTCGCCGGAGCATGCGAACCAGCCGCAACCCCGTCCTTAACGGGTGCCGGCACCTTGGCCACGACCTTTCCATCCTGCTCGAACTCCCAAACTGCAGCCTCAAAAGCCCCCTCTACCGCGGCCTTCAACTCAATCTTGCCACCCACCCTCAATTTAGCACTTTCAGGATCGCCATCATACTCCTCAGGCTGCTCGATGCGAATGGCGGGCGTAGGCCATACGCGCACAGACCGCTTTGCCGACACCGTGACGCCTTTCTTGTAGCGCACCGTCACGCCAATCTCATGAGCGTTAGTGTCTTTGAAAACATGGCTGAACGTCTTAGCACTACCTGCGACCGCCTGTCCGTCAATCGTCCACTCGTAGCCGAGCACCTTGCCGACTGCAACGGCCGTAAAGGTCGAGCTCTTGCCCGTTTCGTGGTAACCGTTTGCGGGCTCCTTGAGCTCCACTCCTGTCTCGATGATTTCTATCTCCCGAGAAACCGTCGTCGCGCGAACGCCTTTTCCTGCAGTCACGGAAAACTTGACAACTCCCTCCTTGTCAAACGTCTTATCAAACGCCAGTCCATCCGCGACGGCCGAAGGGAAATTCCAACTGACCGACTCTTCGCTTGACTTCGCCGCAAACTTAACCTTGTCGCCGACCAGAAAGACCGCCCCCTCTGCAGGAGAGTCAATTGCAACTTCGGCGCGCTTAAGTGCGGGAATCGTATAGGAAACCGGCTTTGAGTCCTTGAGCTCGAATTTGCGGCCCGCTGGAAATGCTCGCACCAGCAATGTTGCAGGCTCAGGATTGTCCTCGGGCAGACGCGGCCACTCAATGGAGCACTTCTGACTTCCAGAGTCAAGCTCCAGGGATCCGGTCGCGCTTTTGCCGCCGACTATCCATTCCACCGTGAAAGGCTTCCCCTTCACCTCTTCCCAGCACTTGTCGGATATCGGCAAGTGAAGCGAACCCTTGAATGCCTGGGCAGGTTCTTCGATCGGATTGTTGAGTTCCGGGGTGTGTGACGCCAACTCAACGGCGATAGGCGCTTTTGTGCGCATCTCGGGCTCCGGCTTCGGGGATGCGCTAAACCACTCGTATTCCACTTCAAAGTTTGGCTTGGCGAAAAGGTCGCGGAACTTCTCCTCGAATTTCTTCTTCGCGGCCGCACGCTCTTCTTGATATGACGGGTTGGTCTCAAATTTCTTGCGTCCAAGTCCTACGGTCTTACGCTGGAAGCACGCTTTGTACTCGCCCTCGTAATTCCATGGCGTGAGATGCTCACCATCGGTATAGACAAGCACACGGAGCTCGGCGTTGGCGTCTGACTCCATGATTTTCGCAGCATCCGTCAACGCCTTGTCCTGGGCATCATACAAAAGAGTCTGCCCACTCGGGATACT